>PR_CR_10_Liq_2_inCRDRAFT_1000035_pt1 | contig 40661 bp, 29 predicted proteins | sample PRCRCaboRojoPR_FD_10245 | JGI IMG/M metagenome (IMG submission 10245) | reverse complement strand
TCGTAAACATTGCCCAGCCCGTACCAAGGGGCTGCGTAGTCTGGGTCTAGCTCAATGGCTTTTCGGAAGGCTTCGATGGCTTTGTCGTAGTCTTTGAGGTCATAGTAAACTGCGCCTAGCCTATGCCAAGCCCAAGCATCCCCCTCATCAACATCCAAAGCCTGCTCGCAGTAGCCCTTAGACTCTTCCAGCCTACCCAACCGCCAGCAAGCACTAGCCCGCCCTACCCAAGCATCGACATAACCATCATCCAGTTCCGTGGCTTTTTGATAAGCAGCCCCCGCCGCTTCGTAGTCTTCGGCTTCGTACAAGCGCTCACCTTCCTGATAGTAGTCCTCCGCTGTCATAGGGTATAGCTTTGCCCTAAATATAATGCAAAATGCCCTGCCCTGCAATGCCGCTTTATTGGAGCTACCAATATTAATTCCAGGCACAGGCACAAAAACAGAAAATCCGCCAAACATGCGCATTCCGGCAAAACCGAAAGAGGCGAGGCGGGTTTTGATAATGCAAAAATGCTGTTATATACGGATAAGTGCAAGTTGGCTATAATGCCGTACTCTGCAAAAGAGGATCAGGCGGATAGAAATCCGAATTTAGGCGAATATGAAAAAAATGGATTGCAATTAATCACTTATTACGCGATCAACAGTGGGCTGGACTGGTTAGGAATTTGTAAATTTAGGTGTTTGCTTGTTTTATAGTGTACCATCAAGTGCAATTACCGAAAAACCAGCTAAATCATGCCTGAATTCGAATGGGATGACCAAAAGAACGAATCAAATAGAAAGAAGCACTTCATTAGTTTTGAAAAGGCGAAAGAGGTCTTTGAAGATGAAAATGCGATTGAATTTCAGGGGAACACAACATCAGAACTACGGATTTTGCGAGTTGGAAAGACTTTAAGCAGAATATTGATTGCTGTTGTTTATACAATAAGATCGACTGCGGTCAGGATAATTTCAGCGAGAAGTGCAAGCAAAAAAGAAACAAAATCCTATCTTAAGCATAGTTTGACTAAACAGTCACAGGATGAAGATGAAAGTTGAAGAGGCAATTGAACTTGCCAAGAGCGACAAGAGCTTAGAAGGAATCACGATTGAGGACTTGAAAGATGCTCAAGTCAAAGCGGTTGATGCTTTGATCTTGGCCGAAAAAGGGATTGTGATACCCGAGCAAAATATTTACTATGATGATGCAGATATTGCATATGATCCAGATTTCGATGATGTTGAATGGAGCGACCGACCTATTCAGTTGACATGGGAAGAGAAAAGGGCGTTAGCCAAACAATTCGCTGAGCATGAAGACGAAATATCAGTCAAAATAAAGATTACGGATAAGGAAATCCGTAAGTGGGTACACGATAATTATGATAAAATGGGCGTCATCTTAGAGCATTTTGTGATCGATATCTATAAAGCAAATAAGATGATGAAAGAGTGAATGCCGGATTCAAGCAATCTATGCAAAAGCCAGACCTTACTAAAATAGCCTTTTGGTACCTGCGTCAGTATTTGGGGAGTGAATGGTATATCTGGCTTCAGCACTACCCCCCAGCCACCACCGCCCGCACCCAATCCCCCAACACCACGTCCCGCCGCCCGGCCGCATCCTCCAATGCCGTGCACAAACCCAGCAATTCCTCCACCGCTTGCACGATGGCGTGCTGCTCGGAGAGGGACGGGAGGGGAAAAAGCTTATTTAAAATGTCGTTTCTAGAAATTCCAGGTATTGCAATTCCCACTTTTTGATCTTGTATATTTTGATAGTCACTTTTTAAAAATAGGTATACATAGGAAACAGGCATCCAAAGGTTTCGTATAGCCATTAGCTGTCTTCCTATAGCGACTTCATCTTCATGCAAAATATTGATCTTTCCTACACCTGAACCTTTTACGGTAATCAGAATATCTTCATTCTTGGCGACTACTTTCGGCTTTTCCGTCCACTTAGAGAAAACGGGGTTTAAGTCGCCGAAGTCAGATGGCCCCGTCAAATAAGGAATCCCGTCTTTAGAATCGTTATAGTCGACGGCTACTATATGATGTCCAGAAATTAGTTCAACTACCTCCCCCAACCGGCACCAAACCCACCCCTCCGGCACCCCAAACGGCACCTCGGCCGCATCCACCTGCGGCAGCGGCTTCTCCTTTTTGATTTTCTTCGCCTTCACCAGGGCTGCCTTTTCCGCCTGTATGCGGGACAGCAGCTCGGTGGCGGGCTCCACATCGGGCTGCGCTTTGCGCCATTGAGCGGTGAGCTTGCCCTGTACGGCCAGCTGCAGGATGGCGGCGCGCAGGGATTGTACATTGCCCGTCTCATCGAAGAAGGTGCGGAAGTGCGGAGACAGGGCCTCCCAGGCCGGGCCCACCGCCGGGGCGGTGGTGAGGCGGCGCAGGGCGGCGGTGGCGTAGTCGACCTTGAGCTGTAGTCGGGTCTCGGTGCGCTGCTGTAGTTGGTCGAGCTCCTGTAGCAGGGCGTCTACGGTTTGGACGATGGCTTGTTGTTCGGGTAGGGGTGGGAGGGGGATTGTTAATGATTCCCATTTCCTCTTGTTTATAATTGGCGTTGCAGAGCCTCCTGACTTTTCAACAACTGCATTTTGAAAGTATGAAGCTTGGCACGCAATTTTTATATAGGACGAATTATTTATGACGGGCGTTAGAGTATTAATTTGCTGATTGCAACTGACATCTCTATCTGTGATATTACACTTTCCTATACTACCCCCAATGCAAACCATTAATAAAGAGCCATTAGTTATCAACCTACCTTTGCTAAGGCCCTTTTCAGATAGCCCTTCCTTAGGATAGCGCATTTTTTCATTGGAGATATGTGCAGGACTGATGAAAGGTATATAATCTCCAAAGTAGCTTGATTCTTTTTTGGGAGGAGTACTCCCTGTTTGTGTAAATCCAGTTTCTTCGAGATGACACCAAACCCACCCCTCCGGCAATTCAAACGGCATCTCCTCCGCACGCACCGGCGGCAGGGACTTACTCTTTTTAATCTGCTTCGCCTTCACCAGCGCCGCCTTTTCCGCCTCAATGCGGGCTAGCAGTTCGGAAGCCGGTTCCACATCCGGATTTGCCTTCCGCCACTCGGCGGTCAGTTTGCCCTCCACAGCTAATTGCAGGATGAGGCTGCGCAGCTCGGGCAGGTTCTCGGGGCGCAGGCTGAGCTGCGGGAAGTATTGGAGCAGGTAGGTCATGCTTGCAGGGCGTTTTGGAGTACGGCTACGATTTTGTCTTGCAGTTGGCGGATGTCTTGTTCGGCTTGCTGGTATTCGGCCAGTAGTTCTTCGGGCGTGCCCAGGTCATCGGCTTCCTCGTGTGGGTTCTTGATGTCGAGGTTGTAGTTTCGGTCGATGATGTCCTGCAAGGGGACGCGCCAGGAGTGCTTGTTTTCCTCCCGCTGGCCCCACCAGGCTTTTTCCGCGTCAAATTCCTTGATGTGGATGGGGCGGGTTTTGTTGTAGCTCTTCACCCCATCCGGGTAGGGGTGCTCGTAGTACCATATCTCTTTGGTCGGGCTGCCTTTCTCAAAGAAGAGCAGGTTGGTTTTGATGCTCGTGTAGGGGTTGAAGACACCAATTCGGCAGGCGCACGATGGTGTGGAGGTTGCAGCGGGCCAGCAGTTCTTCCTTGAGGCGGGTCTTGACGCCTTCCCCAAATAGGGTGCCATCGGGCAGGACCACGGCCGCTCGTCCGCCATCCTTCAGCAGGCGGATGATGAGGGCGAGGAAGAGGTCGGCGGTCTCTTTGGTGCGGGATTTCTGCGGGAAGTTGGTCTCCGTACCGTCTTCCTCTACCCCGCCAAAGGGTGGATTGGTGAGTATGATGTCGACTTTGTCGTTCGCGCCCCAGTCGCTGTAGGGCTTGGCCAGGTAGTTACCGCGCTTGACGCCGGGCACTTCAAAGCCATGCAGCATAAGGTTGGTGGTGCAGAGCAGGTGGTGCAGGGGCTTTTTCTCTACCCCGCGTACGGTTTGTTGCAGGGTTTTGCGTTGGCTGGGCTTGTTGATCTGCTTGTCGAGGTGGTCGATGGTGCAGGTGAGGAAGCCGCCGGTGCCGCAGGCGGGGTCGAGCACGGTTTCGCCCAGTTGGGGGTTGAGGATGTCGACCATGAATTGGGTGACGGCCCGGGGCGTGTAGTATTCCCCGGAGGAGCCGGCCGATTGCAGTTCTTTCAGTATGGTCTCGTACAGGTCATTGAAGAGGTGGCGGTCTTTGCTGCTGTTGAAGTCGATCTTGTCGATTTCGTTGATCACCTGCCGGAAGAGGGTGCCGTTCTTCATGTAGTTGTAGGTGTCCTCGAAGACAGCGCGGACGATTTTGGCTTGCGGGCCGAGGTTACGGTCGAGTTCCTTCAGGGTGGGGAAGAGCTCGTTGTTGATGAAGTCCATGAGGGCATCGCCGGTGAGGCCTTCGTCGTCTTCGGCCCAGTTTTGCCAGCGCAGGGGCTCGGGGACGGGGCTTTGGTAGCCGGGGTTGAGGAGTTCCCACTCGGCTTCCTGGTCGGCGAAGATTTTGAGGAAGAGCATCCATACCATTTGGGAGATGCGTTGTGCGTCGCCGTCTACGCCGGTGTCTTTGCGCATGATGTCGCGCACGCTTTTGATGATGGAGGTGATACTGCTCATTGTGCTAAAAAGTGTGCGACCTCGCTGAGGTCGGTTATTCTAATGGGTGTTTTTTTGACTGATGTGTGACCTCTATGAGGTCGGGTTTAAGCTTGGTCTTGGGGTTACAAAGGTATGACTTCTCCGAAGTCAGGGGCGAAGGGGCTAAAGCATAGGCCTTTTAACCAGAGGCATTTCGGTCACGCGCTTTTGTAAAGTTCGGCTTCGAGTTCCCGTACGGCGGCGTCAAAGGCTTTTGCGGAGCCGAAGGCGCGGACGAGTTCTATGGGGGAGCCCATTTCATTGAGCGGCTGTACTTGCAGCACTTCGCGTTTTTCGAGCGGGAAGATACCTTCTGCTTCGTATTTTTCCAAGAGCTTGTCAAGTACGTCTTTGGCCAGCCCGCTGTATTTCGCGAAGTAGTTGCGTTTGCGGACGCTATTGGCCCGCTCTTTCCGCGTCAGCGGCGGCTGATCGAAGGCGATGTGGCAGATGAGGTCAAATTCGTCCAGGTCTTGCCCGATTTCCTCCCGCAGGGCTTCGATGAGGACGCCCTGCTCGGCCAGTTCTTTGACCAGGGCTTCCTTTTGGGGGCTGCTGTGCCATTTTTGCACGAAGGTGTCCAAAGAAGTAAACTCCCGGCGGACGTTTTTCTTGGTATAGTCCCGCAGGGACTCGGTGATGAGCTTGCCGTCTGCGCCGTAGTACTGCACCCGCTCGTGCGCCAGGGTGACCTCCACGTTGTTGATGTGGAATTTGCGGCGCTTTTCCGGCTGGTCTTTGATGCTGATGTCGGGCCGGCATTGCGCCTTCCGGGCAGCTTCGGCGGCTGCTTCTACTATATCCTCTACCACATCCGGTGGCACTACGTCCTCCTCCGGTCCTGGCTCGTAGATCTGCACGGGCTCCCCGTCGAAGTCGGGGTCGGCAAAGAGATTGGTGGCTTTGCGGAAGTCCATAATAGTGAAGTAAACCTTGCCTTCGGCTTCCCGTATGCGCGTACCCCGCCCGATAATCTGCTTGAATTCGGTCATAGAGCCGATGTTGGCTTCCAGCACGATGAGCTTGACCATTTTGGTATCCACGCCGGTGGTGAGCATCTTAGAAGTGGTGGCAATGACCGGGAAGCGCTCCTCCACATCCATGAAATTGTCGAGTTCGCGCTTGCCAATTTCATCGTCTCCGGTGATTTTTACCACGTAATTCGGGTGCTTGGCCACGAGGTCGGCATTCTCATTGATGAGCGCCTGCCGCATGCGGTTGGCATGGTCGATATCTACGCAGAAAACGATGGTTTTTGCGTACCGGTCTACCTGTTTGAGGTAATCCGAAATGCGCTTGGCCACCACCTGTGTCCGCCCGTCGATGACGAGGTTGCGGTCGTAGTCCTTTAGGTTGTAAATGCGGTCTTCCACCTCGTAGCCGTACTTGTCGGTTAGCCCTTTGGTCGGTCGCCAGCTGTCATCCACGGAAGTCGACACTCGCACCACCTTGTAGGGGGCTAGGAAACCATCATCAATGCCCTGTTTTAGCGAATAAGTGTACACCGGCTCACCGAAGTAGGAGATATTGGAAATATCGCGCGTCTCCTTGGGCGTAGCCGTCAGCCCAATCTGCGTAGCTTGGTCAAAGTAATCCAGCACCTGCCGCCAGGCCGAGGCCTCCGCCGCGCTGCCCCGGTGGCACTCGTCGATGATGACGAGGTCGAAGAAATCGCGGCTGAATTCCTTATACGCATTCATGGACTCCTCCTTGCCCGTCAGCCCCTGATACAGCGCAAAGTAAATCTGATAGGACTTGTCGATGCGCCGGTTCTTGATAATGTGCATAATGTCATTGCCGAAAGGCGCGAAATCCCCGTTTTTGGTCTGCGTCAGCAGCGCATTCCGGTCCGCCAAAAAGAGGATCCGCTTTTTCACGCCCGACTTCCACAGCCGCCAGATGATGTTGAAAGCCGTGTAGGTCTTACCCGTCCCGGTCGCCATAACCAGCAAAATCCGGTCCTGCCCCTTCGCTACCGCCTCCAGCGTCCGGTTGATGGCAATCTGCTGATAGTAGCGCGGGCTTTTGCCACTCTCATCCTGAAAATAGTCCTGCGCCACAATCTCCTACGCTTTGGGCTCCTCCAGCCCCTTATGCGCAAGGTACTTCTTCCACAGCCGCCGCGGCGAAGGGAAAGCTTCCAGGGGAATTTCCTGCTCCCGTGCCCCATCCGTCACCGTCTTATCGTGAAACACAAACGCATCTCCGTTGGAAGCAAACACAAAGGGGATATCCAGAATCTTCGCATACTCCAGCGCCTGTTGCATGCCCGCGCCCACCGATTTGTTGTTGTCTTTTGCCTCGATAATCGCCAGCGGCAGGTTAGGCTTGTAGTAGAGGATGTAGTCGGCCCGCTTCCGCCGCCCCCGCGTATGCATACGCCCCTGTACGATGATGCGCCCGTCGGTGAAAGTCACTTCTTCACGTACCTGACGGCGCAAGTCCCACCCGGCCTGCTGCACGGCGGGGGTGATGTACTGGGTGCAAATGTCGCGTTCGGAGAGGTGTTTTTTGTTCATGTGGCGTCGCTTGTGTGGGGGCTAAACATTGTGGGGTAATGATACGGAATTTTGGGGAGATGGGGGTGCTTCCTTAAAACTTAACCCCCAATTAACCCCAAACCCCGTATTTTAGCCTCAAAAACAACATGTACCGCCAATTTTGCCTCCTGACCTTCGCTTTGCTGATAACGGTAGCCGCCTACAGCCAAAACTGCACCTCCGACACCCTGCGCATTGATACCACCGCCGGGCCCCACCCCTTCACCAGCCTGCAGCTGAATAATGACAACTGCCAGTTCCAGTTTGCCATCGTCACCGACCGGACCGGGGGGCACCGCCCGGGCGTATTCATGGACGGGGTACGTAAGCTGAATCTGCTGCAGCCGGAGTTTGTGATGTCGGTCGGGGACCTGATCGAGGGGTATACGAAGGATACGGTGGAACTGCAGCGGCAGTGGGAAGAGTTTACCGGCTTTACGGCCCAGCTGCAGATGCCCTTTTTCTATGTGCCGGGCAATCATGACATCACGAACGAAGTCATGGAGCGGGTGTACCTGGAGCGCTTTGGGCAGACCTACTACCACTTTATCTATAAGGATGTGCTGTTCCTCTGCCTCAACTCCGAAGACCAGTACCGGGGCTCCAACCGGGGGACGATCTCCGATGAGCAATACGAATACATTGAGCAGGTACTGGCCGAAAATGAGGAGGTGCGCTGGACCTTCCTCTTTATGCACCAACCGCTTTGGATCCTCAAAGATACCGAGCGCTGGGTGGATGTGGAGAAGCTGCTGGCCAACCGTAAGCATACCGTTTTTGTGGGGCACCATCACCACTATGTGAAGTACGAGCGTAATAACGGGCGCTATTTTATGCTGGCGACCACCGGAGGCGGGAGTGCCCTGCGTGGCCCGCAGCTGGGTGAGTTTGACCATGTGGTGTGGGTGACGATGACGGATGAAGGCCCGGTGCTGGCGAACCTGCTCCTCGATGGGATTTGGGATGAAGATGTGGTGACTTCCGAGTCCAGCGATTTTGTGAAAACCATCACCGCCAAGCGCCCCATCCGCGTGGAGCCCCTGCTGATGGACGGCGCTGGTTTTGAAGAGGCACAAATGGTGGTCAAAGTCTTCAATGATCAAAACGTGCCGATGCAAGTGAAGTGGGGGCAGCAGTTCAGCTGGGGACTGACCGGTGTGCTGAGCGCGCCTGGAATGACGGTAGCGCCTAACTCGGTGGACACCCTGCTAATCGACCTAAAAGCACGCAAAGGCAAAACCGAACTATCGAACCTTGAAGCCCTGCCCCTGAAAGCGGAGGTGAGCTTTGACACCGAAGACTTCCCGGACCTGTCCATCCCTTTCTCCTTCAATCTCCGCCCGGCACAGAAGTATCAGCTGGAGCAGGCACCAAAGCGTGTCAAAGTGGACGGAAAGCTGAAGGAATGGGCGAACCTGCCTTATACGCTGCAGGATCTGCCCGGCGAAAGCCTGAACGCCCGCTTCAACCTCGGCTATGACGACGACTACCTCTACATCGCTGCCCGGGTGGAGGACGATCAGATCATGGTCGATACCGCTGAGGTCTCCTGGCAGCAGGACTTCATCGGGTTTGTGATGAATGCCGAGCCTACTGCGGTTAGTGCCAGCCGGACCGGGCAGGGGTGGTACGAAAATTCCATCTTATTCACAGTGGCACCGGAAACGAAGGAACTGCCCGCCTCCATTTTCTATGAGGATAAGTTGCCGGAAGGCACCGAATACCGCTGCAAAGTGGAGGCTGAAGGTGTTTATGTTTTGGAGGCTGCCATCCCCATATCCTACATCACAGAACGGCAAGGCGACCATTGGCGCTCCGTCCGCTTTAATATGGTGGTGCAGGACCGCGATGGCGGAAAATCCGAAAATGGCTGGCCGCGCTATCAGTTTATGCCCGACTGGCGGGGTGGGGAGAATTTTGTGGGCTCAGGGCTGTTTTTCCGCTAGACATTGATAATTGCATAACGAATTGAAATCAACCATTTAAAAACGAGTTGGATGCTAATCCAGCATCCAAAAAATGTACGTATTGATGAGCAATTTAGCTGTTAAAGCCTATTTTTTTGTTGGCCTGTTCCTTGTCGCGTTGAGTGTTGAGGCACAAGAAGACCGAATTTATAAAGTTCCAAAGTTTGCTGAAGAATGGAGCAAGCCTTCCAAGCATCCGGACCGCATCGTACTGAATTTTACGGAAGACCCTTCCACAGCAATCAGTGTGACCTGGCGCACCAGCCCTCAGGTTACGAAGGGGTACGCAGAAGTCGCGCTGGCAACTGCTGCTCCAAAATTTTGGCGCAATGCCATAACAGTCGAAGCGGAAACGACAACAATGGATGCCTCCATGGTGGAAACCGCAGAAGTCGTTTCAAACTACCATTCGGTGACCTTTACCGGGTTGATTCCGGATACCCTTTACGCTTATCGGGTAGGCAATGGTGAAATCTGGAGCGAATGGGTACAGTTTCGGACCGCCTCGGCAACACCAAAGCCCTTCTCTTTTTTATATGTGGGTGATGCCCAAAATTTCATTCTTGAGCTTTGGTCGCGGCTGATTAGAGAGGGCTATCGCAAGGTGCCCGATGCAAGCTTTATCATACATGCCGGTGATTTGGTCTCGGAAGCGCATAGTGAGCAACAGTGGCACGAATGGTTTACGGCAGGGGGGTGGATCCATCGGATGCTGCCTTCGATTCCTCTAGTGGGCAATCATGAATATGAGCCCTACACCGCAGAGGAGGATTACAACGATATCGAGCATTTATCCATGCAGTGGCGGCCACAGTTTACCCTGCCAACAAACGGGCCCGATGGCTTGGAGGAGACAGCCTACTATCTGGATTATCAGGATATGCGGGTGGTGGTTTTGAATACCAATGAAAAGCAGGAAATTCAGGCAGAGTGGCTGTCTTCCGTTCTCGAAGAAAGCACCGCAAAATGGAATGTGGTTACCTTTCACCACCCCCTGTATTCTGCTTCAGCAGGCCGGGACAATAAGGAATTGAGAGACCTCTGGAAGCCACTGTTCGATAAGCACAAAGTGGATATCGTACTACAGGGGCATGACCATAGCTATGCCAGGGGACGTGCCCCAGCCGACGAGTCCCAAAACCTGGTAGACGGCATGAATGCCCGCGATTCTTTAACTGGAACGGTCTATGTCGTATCAGTTAGTGGCGGAAAAATGTACCGGCTGCGCCCTGATGCCTGGGAAAGCTTGGAAGGAGCAGATCGGGACCGGGCTGCAGAGAATACACAGTTATTTCAGGTGATCAGAATTGATGGCGACCGATTGTCCTTTGAGGCCTACACCGCCACGGGAGAATTGTACGATGCTTTTGATTTGGTGAAGAACAAAAAGGGAGGCAGTAACCACTTCATTGACCGACAGGGTGAGGCGATCCCCGAACGACGGCATGAGAATACGATTAACTACAGAGACCGGCTTCCGGACTTCATCAGGGACCTGCTCATGGAAAGGCATCCCGGGTTCGTATTCGACAAGGTCCGGTATGTGAAAGACTTTGATTTCCATGGCTTCTACGTTGAGATGGAACAGTATGAGAAGGATATTGACGTCGAAATCAAAATCGATATTTCCGGAGAAATCCTGGAGGAGGTGATTGATGAGGATTAGGATCGACTCAAGCCGGCAGATTTAGAGATGCTATGTTTTGTGCGTAACAAATTGCACTTTTGGATAGCCTGGCAGCATTTGCTGTTTGTTTCTATTAGATAAGCTGGAGCAGAGCGGGAAGCTCTACCCCCCAGCAGCTATATCGCTTAAATGCAGAAGGCTGGCCCCGGTATTGATGGCTAGTGGGTGTATATGATCTACGGTATCACTTTCTATTTTGTGCAATTTGTTAAACTACTGCTATGTTAGCACCTCCTAGATGAACTCACGGATTTGATCAGGCGTGATACACTTAAAGGATGCTTCGGGATAAGCACTCTGCCACGGTGTATAGCTGTTACGATATTTTTTTGGATTCCACTTGAATTCAAAGCCGTTCAATTTACCACCGGTTTCCTCAACGTAGTCAATTTCTGCGCCAGTGTGGGTATTCCAGAAGTAAGTATTTGCAAATTGAAGGGTATAGCTTAGATGCTTTTTGCGTTCAGCGATCAAAAAGTTTTCCCAAAGGCTTCCCTTGTCCTTCCGCAGATGGATGGGGCTGAAGTCATTGATAACTGCATTGCGTACGCCGAGGTCATAAAAATAAATCTTGTTCATTTTTGTCATTTCTTTACGCAGATTTCGGCTAAAGCCCCCGAGCCGGAAAAGGACAAAACCCTTTTCTAAAAGGTCAATGTAGTTGTTGATGGTATCTCTGTTGACTTTCAGGCTTTTGGCTAGTTCCTGAATGGATACGAACTGTCCCATCTGGTAGGCCAGCAATTGGACCAATTGGTTGAGTTTTTCAGGATATCGGATATTGCCCAGCGCGAGTACATCTTTGTAAAGGTAAGCCTGTTTGAGTTCGTTCAGGTATTGTATTTTCCGCTGTGCCCCTTCTATGGTAATGGCTTCAGGGTAGGAGCCGTAAAGCATTAACCCTTCAAGCTTTGCGACGTTTAGCCCAGAAGAAACAGGGTTATGCTCTAACCATTCCCGAAAGGAAATGGGGAATAGCGTGTAGGTCCAGGTACGCCCGGTCAGCGGTTCTGAGATCCGATTGGCCAGGTCCAGGGACGATGAACCGGTTACGATGACACGCTTCTCCGGCATGGTGTCGTGTATGATTTTCAGGTTAATACCGATATCAGTGATGCGTTGTGCCTCATCAATAAAGAGCAAATCCGCTTCACCAATGAACCGTTTGAGCGCTTCAGGAGACCGGCTGGACAATACGGAGAGATCCTCTCCACTATCGGCATTAACTTTGAGCGTTTTAAAGCTTAACTTTTGAATGAGTTCATTTATAAGCGTCGTTTTGCCAACCTGACGGCTGCCGTACAGAATGATTATTTTATTAGAGTGCTGAAGCTCTTTTAAGAGGGTTGGTGCAAGGGCTCGGGCGATCATTTTTATTGTAAAGATAAAAAAACAGCACAAATTACGCGATTTCCAATGGTCAACCATCGCAAATAGCGCGATTTGCGATGGTTTAGACACTGTACCCTTTTGCCTCTCTGCTCTGCGTGCTTTGCGCCCCCCGCTCCGCGCTCTTTGCGTGAACCCCAAAAAAACCTCCCCAAAATTCCGTATTTTTCACCCTGAACCAACCACCTGAAAACCGCATGCACTACGAACAAGCCAAGGAACGCCTCATCAACGGCAAAACCCGCGAGGCCATAGACATGCTCCGGGAGCCGCTGGAAAAGACCCCGCTCTACGATGAATGGATGATGGTCCGCGCCCGATACGAGACCCTGCGCGAGCGGGAAATGAAAGGCCTGCTATCGACTGCTGAGGCCCAACTGGAGCACAACCGGATCAACGATGCGGTCCTCCGTCTGCTCGATAATGCTGAGCAAAAAGAAGAGGTGCCGGTGGTGCGGCAGCAGGCAACGGCTTCCACCGCCCCGTCCAAACAAGGGCTTCCAAAATGGGCCACCATGCTGATCGCAGCAGTAGTCGCTGTGGGGGCGCTCATTTTCATTAGAGGGCAGTTTGGGGATGCTCAGGAGCCTGCGGCAGCAAAAACGGAGCGGGAAATTATACCGGAAACCGTAGAAAAGCCGGAGTCTGCAAGCGTCACCTCGGAAAAAAAGCCCGATACCAAACCCAACCGGGTAACACCTGAAACCAGGGTCATCGTGCCACCCAACCGGTTGGTAGCAGAAACGAAGATCAATAAAGAAGCCAGCCGGGTGCTCTCGGATGTAACCAGGGAAATGCCCAAAACAGACCTGAAAAAAGTGGTAACCCTGGAGCCGGGCGCGTTGATCGCCAAGTATGATGTCAGCAAAATCTCCGGGAACCGTGACCTGCCCTTCGAAATTCATACCCTCAGCCACACCCAAAACATGATTCTGATGGAAATGACCCTGACCAACCGGACAGGCAAACCGGTGAAGCTGGGCGAAATGGAATTGCTGCATACAGGCGACCGCTCAGTGGGCAAAAGCCAAAGCCTTAACGGGACGATGCTGGAAGCAGGGGATAAAATGACGGAGACCTTCAGGTTTGCCTGGGCTATTCCCGGCGAGCTCCGGGCCTTCCGGATGAAGATGGGTTACGCCATTCAGGGGGGCGATGGCATCCGGGCCCTAAAGACGGATTTTGGGCTCTACAAGAAAATTCAATAAAAAAGGATTGGAAAGCAGCTAATGTGCTTCCCAATCCTCCTTCAGGATAATCTTTTCTATTTGGCTTATTTGCCTTTGGCAATCATCTGGTCCACTCCTCCGGTAAACTGCTCTACGGTAGGGGTATAGCCGGTTTTGCCAAGTGCTTCTATTTCGTAATTGCCTGACTCTTTGTTGCGGTTCAGATTGAATACCCAGATGGTAGGGTAGCCGCGCACGCCAAAGCTCTGCTGCAAAGAATAGTTCTGCTGACGGATTTCTTCCGGGATTTGCTTGCGGCGTGGGAAGTCCAGCTCCAGTAGTACCACATTTTCATTGGCCCACTTTTTGAAATCCGGCTTTTGGAATACAGCGGCATCCAGGCGTTTGCACCAACCGCACCAGTCACTGCCGGTAAAATTGGCCAGGATGGGCTTGCCCGTCTCTTGTGAAACCTTGTAGGCTTCATCAATATTCACCAGCCATCCGGCTTTGGTTGCTTTGTAATCATCCTGTGCGCATGCGAAAGTGCCCATGAGCAGGAATGCAAAAAGAATGCTGAATTGTCTCATAAATGTATTTTCGGTTTTGAACTTCCTGTGCGGTTTACTATACAAAATTACAATATTACAAAAGAAAAGATGCATTCCACACAGTTAGCGTTGTGTTAAGGCAGCGACATCCTGACTTGTAAATGATTGGGAAAGTAATTATTGACCCGGTTGGGCAGCATCTTGCCCCAGCCAATGCCCCAGCCATCGTAACGCATCAGGTGCCAGCCTTTTTGCCCGGGCCGGGCAGGGAGGGCTGCTTTGCGCAAATAGTCCAGTGCGGTGTCTTTGTCGAGGTCCGCTACGGGCGTATCCGGGTGCAGGTGCAGGGATAGGCTCAGGGCGTGGTCCGGTATCAGGTGCTTGCCTTTCATCAGGCCCACCGGCGTGCCCGGGTCTAGTCTGGGAAGGCTTTGTGATAAAATACTAAGTAGTGGAAGTGCGCCTTCCGGCACGGCATACAGTTGACCCTTTGGGGTGGTAAGGATATTGAGTTGGGCTTCAGGGTCGAGCCAGGATAGGGCCGCCTGCTCAGTGGCCTTAGGCACTTTCGTGAAATAGCGCAGTGGGGCCTTTGTCGACCGGTTGGTTGCTTTTCCCTCTTTGCGCAGCACCGCCAGGTAGAACCCTTCGCTGCGGGTGCGGTGCGGGTAAAACTGATACCCCAGGCCAGTAGGCATAATCCCCCAGTCTTCCGGCAAATCAAAAGGGACGGTCTCAAAGCCCCCTTTTTCGAGGATTCGGGCCACCTGATCGTCGTTTTCCCCCTCATTATAGGTACAGGTGCTGTAGATGAGGATGCCACCCGGCGCGATGAGGGGCAGCGTATGATCAAGGATATCCTGTTGCCGGCTTTCACAAAGGGCCACATTTTCAGGATTCCACTCCTTTGTGGCATCTGGCGTTTTGCGGAACAAGCCCTCACCGGAGCAGGGGGCGTCCACCACCACCAGGTCGAACCGGCGCGCAAGGGGTGAAAAGCGCTCACTGCCCGCATGCGTTGCAATCACATTGGCCCGCCCCCATTTCGCCAGGTTCTCTCTAAGAATGGCGTAGCGGCTTTTAATCACCTCATTGGCCACCACGATGCAATCATCGGAAAGGGCATTGAGGAGCACGGTGGTTTTGCCGCCCGGTGCACCGCAGAGGTCAAGCGCGGTCCCGAATTCCTGCTCCTGCCGAAGCTGCTCCACCACATAAGCCAGGAACATCGAACCGGCTTCCTGCACATAGTAGCGGCCGGCGTGAAAGTGTGGGTCTAATGTGAAGGAGGGGCGTTCCGGCAGATACTGCGCAGTGCGGTTCCAAAGCACAGGGGAGCCTTCATAAATGGGCGCTTCCGTTTTGGCCCGGTTGTAATTGATGCTCACCGGAGCCGGGCTGTTGAGTGCTTCCGCAAAGGCAGCCCAGTCAGGCCCCAGTTGGTCTTGCATGCGTGCTTCAAAAGCAGCGGGTAATGCCGGCATAGTTTATGATTGAGCGGTAAAGATATAAAGTACTATCTTTATTGCCTACTCATACTTCACAAGGCATGACTTCCAACACCATCGCTGTCATCCCTTTCGTCAACCGCAGCCCGGACCCCGACAATGAATACTTCTGTGACGGCATCACAGAAGAAATTATCAATGCGCTGGCCCGTATTGAACAGCTGAAAGTAACCTCCCGTACCTCTTCCTTTCAGTTTAAAGGACAGGCCATGGCGGTGAAGGACATTGCGCAACAGCTTGGCGTAGAGGTGATTCTGGAAGGCAGTATCCGGCTCTCCGGGCGGAAAGTCCGAATCATGGCGCAACTGGTGCAGGCAGGAGAGGATTTCCATTTTTGGTCGGAGACCTGGGCACGGCAGCTGTCCAATTGGCGAAGTACCTGGGTGCAAAAGTGACTGCGGTTTGCAGTACCCGCAACCTTGGCCTGGTGCGCGCTCTGGGAGCTGATGAGGTGATTGACTACACCCGCAAGGATTTCACCAAAGGCACGGAAACCTATGATTTTATCTACGATACCGTGGGCAAAAGTTCTTTCAACGCCTGTAAGCCTGTGCTGAAGGACAACGGGCAATACCTCTGCCCGGTGTTGGGGCTGCCACTGCTGCTGCAAATGATGAAAACCAACATTTCGGGTGGTAAGAAGGCGGTTTTTGCAGCTACCGGACTGCGATCGGACGAGGAGCTGCGGGATATGCTCGCCGAGCTCATCGAAATCTACGCAGCCGGTAAGCTCAAAATGGTCATCGACCGGCAATATCCACTCGAAAAAGTTGCGGAGGCCCACACCTATATTGCCGCCGGACGTAAAAAAGGCAATGTGGTCATCACCTCTGCCGAATAAATCCAACCCTTCAAATCTTTAAGGATGAACCCCGAAAAATATTCCAAAAGTTGTATTTTGTGCCATTGGTGCATTCTATTTGAAAGCGCTCATTTAAAGTACAGTCAGGCCGTTCAATTTAACCCTTAAGGCTAATGAAAAACCCCATTTGCTATTTATCTTTCCTATGCTTTCTCGTAGCTTGTTCAAAACCGGAATTCCGCAAGGGAGTCGAGTCTTACGAGAGTACCTATTTTACCCGGTTCGATGCTCCTCTTTATGGGGTTGACTTTCTACTTACCGATGAAGAATCTATAATTGTTGCCGGAGCGGAAGCGCCGTACGGGCTTGTTAATGCAAGGCCTATGGTGCTGAGCGTAAACCAGGGAAAAGAAATTTCCTGGATGACCCTCTTGCCGGGGGGAAGGCAAAACCGCTTTAGTTCAATGAAGCTAAGCAGCACTTCGGAGAGTGATTACTTGCTTTTCAATAATGCCGAAAATCCGGATAATGAAACAGAAAGAGGGCTTAAGTTTTCAACAATTAACGAAATAGGGACTATCACTAGGAGCCATACTTTATATGAGGACGATAGGGAGCTCCAAAGTTCATCGATGGTGCAACTGACTGATGGCGATTATATGGTACTCAGCGAGAACGCAGAAGGGAATAATATAGAAAACAACTTGCACTTAAGCAGAGTTTCCCCGGAGGGAGATTTGATTTGGTCGAAGCTTCTTGAAAATACCACGGTCAGTATAGCAGGGCCACTGCTTTATTTTCCCGGGCAGGAATTCCTTATGGGGATATCAGAAAAATCATTAGGCTTTCCTGACGTTGAGGTTCAGTTGTATAAGTTTGATTTGGAAGGTAATTTAATCTGGCAGGAAACGATTGTAGAATCAGGACCGGTTTACCCCAATTCCGCCCGTATTGTAAGCGTGCAAGATGATGAAATCATGGTTAGCTTTTCTTCTGGAAACGATGTGGTGTTGATAAGAATGGATACCGCTGGAAATGTAATTTGGGAGCGAAAATTGGAAGGAGAGCGTTTGGAGATCTCTGTAGGAGGGATTCAAACACTTGATGGTCATTATCTTTTACTAGCGAATACCTCTAGCTATGGGAATGGAGAATTTGATGTGATGCTTACAAAAGTTGATCGCCAAGGTGAGATTATTTGGGATAAGGTTTATGGTGGCACTGAATCTGATGCAGCTTTCAAAGTAGTAGAAAAGGCCAATGGCGATTTGTTAGTGCTTGGCAATGTCAATAGAGAGATTACTGCTCTGTCAGAGACTAATTTGTTTATTCTTGAGACCGATAGTGAGGGGAATCCAAAGTAGCAAGCTTCATAAATCCTGTATGAGAACAGATATTATTAAAAAAAAGACCTAAAGAATACCCCAAACTGCACAGCACAGCCTGGGGTATTCTAAGGGTTAGTTTGCTTATAAAGGCTTATTCATCTGATCCGAAAAGGTCGAATTTAACGCCCATGTTGAATCTTGGACCGTAAAATTCTACCTGCATAGTGCGGGATGGAATGCCCTGGTAGAACCGAAGCGGCTGGTTGATCAAGTTATTACCTTCAAAGAATAAACGGAAGCTAGGTGTGAATGCATAAGAAGCATTAACATCCAGGAAGGTTTGCTGATCATAGTAACGATCTTCAAAACTATCCCCACCCAATTCGTCAATATATCCACTTGCGTGATTCAGGGAAACCCGGACTACCAGCTTTTCAGTTTCGTAAGACAAGGAAGCATTGAACATGTGCTCGGCTGTTCCTGGCAGGCTGAGGTCATCCTCCTCACGGCCTTCAATACCTTCCGTAGTGGAGGTGGTAAACGTGTAGTTGGTGAATAGGCCAAGCCCTTTCCATAATTGTTTCTGGAAAGACACTTCAAATCCTGCTACCGTAGCAACACCACCATTTTGTGGGGTGCTAAATTCCAGGTCGTCACCGAATTGAGGGTCAGCAAAATTCTGCAAAGTCTGCACATAAATGAAGTTATCCAGGCTCTTGTAAAAACCGCCTACGGAAATCAGGCCGATGGTTTCATAGTAATGCTCCGCCATCAAATCAAAATTCATTGCGGTAGTAGGGACGAGGTCGGGATTACCTCGTGCAAGCTCTTGATCCTGTGGGCTAAACTCAGCGTAAGGAACAAGGTCAAAGTAGTTGGGCCGCGCGATGGTATTCGTCCATGCTGCTCTCAGTATGGTATTTCGGGTGAAGTCATACTTGAGGTGGATGCCCGGAAGAAAGTTTCCGTAGCCATTTGTCCGGCTGTCTACGACAAACGTTTCTTCGTCCAAATCGAAAACATTACCGGTATATTCCAAATCGGTGTATTCGTACCTCAAACCAAAGATACCTGAAAACTTATCGGTGAATTCATGATCTGCCATGACATAACCTCCATAGATGCCTTCGTTTGCAGTGTAGTTGCTGGGGACGTACTCCGATGGGACATCAGATTCTTCAAACAGCTCAGGGTTGGTCAAATCCAGTCCGCCCAAAAACTCTGGCGTGGCGAATTCCCCAATTTGGTACTGGCTACCGGCTAGGTAGTCGGGGTTGCTTTCGTCTCTGAGTGGCACTTCGCCCATAGTCTCGAATCCGTCTATTGGTTCGTATTCGAAGAAGTTATTCGTTCTTGACTTATCCTTGATACGGAACCTGCCACCAAATTTGATAAGCCCGTTGTTACTGTAGGGCATGCTGAAGTCAAGACGTCCGTTGTAATCGATATCTTCCGTATAATCGTAGTTTTCTGTAATCTCATTCAGCTCCAATCCTCTGTTGTCCATTCTGTTGGTCAGGTAGGCAAAAGGTTCCATCGGGTCTGAAACGTCAATGTCAACCATCTGGTTTCCTTCCCGGAAACTGATGTACCGCTCGTTGGGCCTTTCTTCCGAAGCTTTGGCGTAGGTTAAATTCCAGGTGGCTTTAAGCTTATTGAACAGGTGCTCACCGCTTACGGTGTAGTTGATCATTCGCTGATCTTCGAGCCTTCTTGACCGAACCCGATCGCTATCCAATCCGCCCTTAGTTTGGAACTCTACACGAGCAGGTGCGGTAAACTGTCCGGGGCCAGTCCGGGTGAAGTCGCCATCCTCGAAAGCATCCTCAAGCCTGCTTACGCGCATGCGGAATCTGTTTTCCCAATCATCCCTCCAGTTATACATACCGGAAAAAGCGATACTGTGGTTGGCATTGAAGTCGTAATCCAGGTTAACAGAGGCACTGCGCCTAACCCTTTGCACCAAGTATTTTCTGATATCAAATTCGTCAATTACGGCTCCTTCGTCGGTATCTATCCAAACCGCTTCCACGTTGTCAGACCCATAATCAATATTGTTGTAGGACCCGGAAACGATAACGCCCAATTTGTCATTTAAAAATCTGTTGCCTGCAATAATGGAGCCTGTCCAGATCGGCTGCTCGGTAATGGGGCTGTACCCACTTGCTGCTGTACCGGATAACCTGAGGTCACTTGGTGCTTTTCTAGTGACCAGGTTTACAGAACCCCCAATGGCATCTGCATCCATATCTGGCAGTACCGCTTTATTCACCTCAATGGTCTGGATCATGTCCGCAGGAATAAGGTCCATCTGTACCCGGCGGTTGTCTCCTTCCGCAGAAGGGATACGCTCACCGTTCAGGTTCACGGAGTTAAGTTGAGGTGCCATGCCTCTGATAATGATGTCGCGGGCTTCTCCCTGGTCATTTTGCATGGTAATGCCTGGGATACGCTTCATAGCGTCCCCAATGTTGGCATCCGGAAATCGTCCAATTTGATCCGCAGCTACGATGTTGGTAATGTTAGAATTTGCGCGCTGCTGGTTGATGGCTTTGGCCTGTCCTTTGAGGCGGTCACCCAAAACAAGTACCTCCGCTCCGGAAGTCACCCCCGGGTTAAGCGATACGTTCAAAAGTGCAGTTTCTCCTTTTGAGACCTCTACCTGCTGGTTGGAAGTACCATAGCCTATGAAGCTAATGGTAAGGGACTGGACTCCGGTTGGCACATTAAACAGGGTGAAGTCACCATTTACATTGGTAACTGTACCGTTAGACAAATCATCTAAATAAACGCTTGCCCCAGTTAAGCCCAGGCCAAGTTCATCCGAAATGGTTCCACGGATGATGCCTGTCTCGGATTGCGCAAATAGAAAAAAAGGTGCAAGGCACCATAAGAGTGTTAGGTTGGTGTTTCGTTTCATAATTAATAGATTTTTGACCAAGATAGAATCCATGCTTTCAACATACCTGATAATGAGTATTATGTTATGTTTACCTTTTTGTAAATTCTAGTATGCTCAGAAGAGGAGTTGTGTTAATTTTATGTATAGTACACTCTTGGTCTACCAGCACCATTGTATCAATCCGGCTTCAAATTAGCCTCCTGCCAAATCAATGTGCTCACCCATTCAACCAGGCTATTCACTCACTTACAGATTTTATTTCCTACCACAAAATAGCTACCTTAAAGGCTCACTAAAACTAAAACCTATGCAACTCGGAGCCTTTTCATTAAGCCTGAGCGTCAAGGACCTCGAAGCTTCCAAAGTTTTCTATGAGAAACTGGGCTTTGAAGTGTTCGGTGGAGATCAGGAAAAGCACTATCTCATCATGAAAAACGGCGACACCCTGATTGGACTATTCCAGGGTATGTTTGAGCAAAATATCCTCACTTTCAACCCGGGGTGGGATGCTAATGCGCAGGCCTTGGAGGACTTTGACGACGTTCGTGCGATTCAAAAAGCCCTGAAAACTAAAGGGCTTAAACTAGTACAAGAGGCCGATGAAAGTACCGAAGGCCCGGCGAGTATCGTTTTGGCAGACCCGGACGGGAACACGATTTTAATTGACCAACATGTTTAATTCGTTTGTCCGACTTTGTTTTTTCGCCCTGCTGCTGCCCTTTTGGGGTAGCGCACAGGAAGACTTCCTTCGGGGTGCGGATTTGTCCTATGTCAATGAAATGGAAGATTGCGGAGCCGTCTTAACTCTGAACGGGGAGGCCCAAGACCCCTACGCTTTGTTCGCCAATGCGGGCTGTGATATCGTCCGCTTACGCCTCTGGCACACGCCAAGCTGGTATGACACCCTCAACGCCGGGCAGCGCTACAGCGATTTTGAAGACGTTTGCCGTTCAGCAGAGCGGGCGAGGGCAGCGGGTATGCAAATCCTGCTGGACTTTCACCTGTCTGACTTTTGGGCTGATCCCGGCCGGCAGTGGATACCCGCCGCCTGGGCACCGGTGGCTGATGATCTGCCGGTACTACAGGACTCCTTGTACAACTATATTCACAGCAACCTCATGGCGATGCACGAGCGCGGGCTGCTTCCGGAAATGGTACAGGTGGGCAACGAAACCAACCGGGGAATTCTATTGCCCATCGCCGTGAATGATGCAGGCTGGGTGCTCGACTGGGACCGTAATGGTCCACTTTTTCAAACCGGACTACAGGCGGTGGCTGATGTGGAAGCCGCTACCGGGCAAAATATCCGCACTGCCCTGCACATTGCCGGCCCCACTAATGCCCATTGGCTGATGGAAGACTTCACCGATCACGGTGTCACGGATTTTGACATCATCGGGCTTTCGTATTACTGGCAGTGGCACATGCCCGCCACTATTCAACAAACGGGCAGTATGATCAGTAGCCTCCGGGAAGCCTATCCGGATAAAGAGGTGATGATCTTCGAAACCGGATACCCCTGGACTCTGGACTGGGCAGATGAGGCATCTAATATTCTCACCACCGCCCATCCGGACTACGCCCCGATCAGCCCGCAGGCCCAAAAACAATGGATGCTGGATTTGGATGCAGCAATCCGCAGCAATGGTGGTTCCGGGCTTTTCTATTGGGAGCCGGCCTGGGTGAGTACGGATTGCCATACGCCCTGGGGGCAGGGCTCGCACAAGGAGAATGCTACCTTTTTCGATTTCAGCGGAGCCGTTTTGGACAATGGCGGTATGGACTGGTTTGGGGCAGCAACGACATCCGTCGAACCCCAACTCATACAGGAAACGCCCGCTATTCAGCTAAATTACCTGGGGAACCGTACCCTTTCGGTTGAAGTGCCGCCCGGTCTTCCCGACAGCCTCACCTGCCAGGTGTTCAGTATTGATGGCAAGGGCGTGGCAAGCTATGCTTTAGCACAGGGGAGCAACACCCTGCAATTGTCTGAAGTGCCGCCGGGGCAGTACGTGGCTTTGGTGCAGGCGGGGCGGTCGGTTTATTTGACGCGGTTGATTCCCATACGCTAATCTGCAATTCAGCCACCTCTGAGTGCAATTCAGCCAGTTGTTTTTGCCCAAACGCTGCATAACCAGCAGTTTTGGATCAAAAGCAACCGAGATGAAACCGACATTTTTCCTTGCTGCATTTCTAATCCTGACTACCGCCCTGCACGGGGAGTCCATCCTGGCCGGGCGGGTACTGACTGGCAAAACGGAGCCGGCAGTAGGAGCGAACTTGTACATCAAAGGCACTTTTGATGGGACTTCCACAGATGCGGATGGACAATTCCACCTGCCTTATCTGCCTGGCGACAGCCTGACGCTTGTGGTGTCCTACATCGGTTTTCAGCAGCTTGAGCAGCTCATTCCAACCGGGAAAGACAGCCTGTGGCTGGAATTCCGCCTGAAGCCGCAGGCAAGCGAACTGCAGCAGGTCGTTATCTCTGCAGGTGCTTTTGAGGCGAGCGATGAGAAAAAAGCGGTATTGCTGAAGCCCATTGATATCGTCACCACGGCGGGCTCCAACGGCAACATCGTAGCTGCCCTCAATACCCTGCCGGGCACGCAGTCCAATGCCGAAGACGGGCGCATATTCGTACGCGGCGGTGATGCCCATGAGACGCAGACCTTTATTGACGGGCTTCGGGTGCCCAATCCTTACACGAGCAATGTACCAGATTTACCGGTCCGTGGGCGCTTTTCCCCCTTCCTGTTCAAAGGGACTGCCTTTAGCACAGGCGGGTACTCTGCCGCTTATGGCGATGCCCTTTCCTCCGCCCTGGTTTTGCAGACTAAAGACCTGCCGGAAGCTTCCGTTACAAGTTTGTCTATGATGACTATCGGCGCAGGAGTGAGTCATACCGAGCGTTGGGAAAACAGCGCACTTTCGGCTGGCGTGGACTATACCAATCTGGGACCTTACACCCGGCTCGTCCCTCAGAATATCGACTGGGAAGACCCGGTCACGGCACAGGGCGCACAGGTGGGCTTCCGCCAAAAAATGAGCAATGGCGCCCTGCTCAAAGCACAGGCCAATGCACAGTGGTCGGGCTTCTCCATGCGGCACCCCCTGCCGGAAAACCCAACTGAACAGTCCCTGCTGAGCCTGCAAAACGATAACTACTACGGCAGCGCCACTTATCACCAATTGATTAATGAAGAATGGCAGCTGGATGCTGGCCTTGCCGCCGGATACGATAGTGAGCGCATAGATCAGCGTTTTTCGGTTGACCGGTCAAACGCCATGATGCAGGGCCGCGCCGTTGCCATCCGCTACTTTGAAAACGACTGGGCGCTGAAGCTCGGAACCGAGTGGATACACAGTGACTTTGAAGAGCACTACCAAGACACAGAATCGGACATCCAAAGTGCCTTTCAGGAAGACTATATCTCGGCCTTTGCAGAAACGGAAGGTTATCTGGGCGAAAAAGTCGCGCTGCGGGCAGGCCTTCGGGCAGACCGGTACAACCTGCTTGACGCCAACCGGCTGTCCCCACGCCTTTCCCTGGCCTACAAAGCCGGTCAGGGCGGACAGTTTGCCTTTGCCTACGGACATTTTTACCAGGCGCCACAGCAAGACTGGCTGCGGTTTACCCAAAACCTGAGCCCGGAGCGGGCAGACCATTTTCTGGTCAATTATCAGTACCGAAAAGGGGGGCGTACGATCCGGGCAGAGCTTTATCACAAGGAATATCAAAACCTGGTGCAGCTTCCTGCCGGCACTCCCTGGCTGGCAGAGAACTCCGGTGAAGGCTACGCCCGCGGGCTGGACCTCTTCTACCGGGACCGGGTGAGCATTCCCAACGGCGACTTCTGGGTGTCCTATTCTTACCTGGATACGGAGCGCCACTATGAAGATTTTCCGGTGGCTACCACGCCTGATTTTGCGGCAAAGCACAACCTGTCGGTGGTCTACAAGCACTGGATTCAGGAGCTGCAGACTAATGTGGGGCTGACCTACACGCTCGGCAGCCCAAGGCCCTATGATGATCCAAATACCCCGCGGTTTAACGATTTGCGTACCCCCACTTTTCAGGACCTCAGCCTCAACCTGAGTTACCTGACCGAGCTGTTCGGGCATTTCACCATCGTGCACGCCTCAGTGAGTAATGTACTCGGGTTTGAGCAGTCCTTCGGGGAGCGGTTCGGCAATCAGCCGGACCCCAACGGGCGGTTTACTTCCACGGCTATCCGCCCGCCGGCCCCAAGGTTCTTTTTCGTGGGCGTCTTTGTCTCCATAGGCGAAGGCAGCACCTTTAGCAACTAATTTTTTACATCATAAAAATCCAACTATCATGAGAGCTTTAATCTTTCTTTTCAGCTTAGTGCTTTCTCTTTCCACCTTCGCACAAAACGACCGGTACACTGCCGCCATGGAAAAAGCAGTGGGCGAGCTGCAAGCGGCCGAGCAAACCCGGGATTTTTCCGCCCCTGCCAATACCTTCGAGCGCATCACCGCTGCCGCACCGGAAGGCGAATGGTTGCCGGCTTACTATCAGTCTTACTGCCACATCATGCAAGCGGTAGGCGCCATGCAGCAGGGCAAGCCGGATCAAATCACCGCTTTCCTGGAAAAAGCGCAGGGCGCATTGGATAAAGCCAAAGAGATCTCTCCCGAAAATCCGGAAATTCTCGCCCTACAGGGTTATATTTACACAGGGCATATCTGGGCGGACCCTATGGGCAATGGCCCAATGTACAGCCCGCAGAGCGTAGCCGCTTACCAAACAGCTATCGAAGCCGGGCCTGATCATCCAAGGGCTTACCACCTGATGGGCATGCACTTGTTTTATATGCCTGCTATGTATGGCGGCGGACCGGAGCGTGCGGTATCCTATCTGGAAAAAGCAGCGGAACGGTTCGAAAGCTACGAGCCTGCGTCGCCAATGCACCCGGCCTGGGGCAGCTATTTCAATCAACAACTGCTGGAACAGGCTACTGCTAAACTGGAAAAAGAAGAAAAGTAATGCCAAGTAAAAGCGACAACTGGACGCGAGACCTGAGGTGGAAAAGCCTCCTCAAACAATTCCTGCTGGGTGGGGGTGCCATCACCCTCACCTTCGGCTGGTATTTGCTTGCCGAAGGGGAGTGGGTGGAATTTTTGTCCAATTTCACGGTGAACGGTATGCTTTGGGTGCTCATTGGCGTGGGCAGCGGGATGCTGGTTCAATGGCTGGATACCAAAATACCCTGGCTGGAAGCTCCCGCTAAACGTGTGGTGGTCAGCCTGGTCCTGATGGTGCTCTATTCGCTCGTTGTGGCCATGCTGGTGCTTTTCCTTTATGCGGGTCTGGTTTATGGCATCGCTCCTTTGCAGGCTTTGAAGAATGTGGGCTATACCTTCCCGCTGACGGTAGTGCTGATCACTTTATTCGTGGGGACTTTCCTGCATGGCCGCGGCTTTTTCCTCGCCTGGAAAGCCTCATTCAAGGAAGCCGAGGAGCATAAACGGGCCGCCCTGGCCGCCAAGTATGAAGCCCTCAAAAACCAGGTCAATCCACATTTTCTGTTCAACAGTTTCAATGTGTTGTCTAACCTGGTCTATAAAGACCCCGACCTGGCTGCGGAGTTCATCCAACAGCTGTCTAAAGTGTACCGCTATGTTCTGGAAACACAGCAGCAGGAGCTGATTTCACTGGAGCAGGAGATGGAAATGCTGAAGGCCTACCTCTTCCTGTTGGAAATCCGCTTTGGAGAATCACTGAAAGTGGAGACCGCAGTGGACGTAGAGCCAACCGATGCCGTCGTGCCCCTGACCCTTCAAATGCTGGCCGAGAATGCGGTAAAGCACAACATCGCTTCCAAAAAGCAGCCCCTGCACCTGTCGATCACCCGGCAAAATGGCACGCTAACGATCAAAAATTCCCTACAGCTAAAGGGAAATCAGCAGACCTCCCTGGGCGTAGGGCTGCCTAATATTCAGGAACGCTACCGCTATCTGTGCGGGCAGTCCCTGGAAGTGGAAACGGCTGATGGTGCCTTTTCTGTGAAAGTCCCCATTCTTCAACTCAACGAACAGTAATGCGTGTACTTATCCTCGAAGACGAAGCACTTGCGGCAGAGCGCCTGCAGCTGCTGTTGGAAAAGCTCCGGCCGGAGATTGAAACCCTCGCCATTCTGGATACCGTGGAAGATGCAGTGGGTTATTTTAAAGCGGGCGCACAACCTGATCTGGCTTTTTTTGACATACAATTGGCGGATGGAGCTAGTTTTCAGGTATTTGAATCGGTAAAGGTCCCCTGTCCGGTCATTTTCACGACGGCTTACGATCAGTACACGCTGAAAGCCTTTAAGGTCAATAGTATTGACTATTTGCTCAAGCCGATTGGAAAGGGCGACCTGGAGCAGGCGCTGGCACAGTATGAAGATTTGAAGGAGAAATTTGGGCAGCCTACGGTTCAACTACAGCAGGTGGAGCAGTTGTTGCAATCCATGCAAAGGCGATACAAAGAACGCTTTGTGGTGAAAACAGGGCATCAGTTCCTGAGCATTCGGGCAGAAGACATCAGATATCTATTCACGGAGCATAAAACGACCTGGATTCGCCATGCAGATGGCAAAAAGCATGCGCTGGAGTATACCCTGGAGGAACTCGAAGCCCTGCTTGATCCAAAGCACTTCTTCCGGACCAACCGGCAGTACATCGTCCATATTGAGGCGATTGACCAAACGACGGTTTATTCCAATGCCCGTCTGAAAATTAAGCTGCAGGATGGGGAAGAGACGACAGTAAGCCGGGACCGGGTAAGTGATTTTCGGACCTGGCTGGGCGGGTAAAGCGGTGCGTGCTGCTCTACAGTTGAAATTAGAATGGGGAAACCAGTTATAATGCTGATTCCCCCATTTTCTTTTTATCCTTCCTTCAACACCTCGCGGGAGATGACCAGTTTCTGAATCTCAGAAGTGCCTTCTCCAATGGTGCAAAGCTTGGCATCCCGGTAGTATTTCTCCACAGGGAAATCTTTGATATAGCCATAGCCGCCGAAAATCTGAACAGCCTCATTGGCAATCGCCACGGAAGCTTCAGAAGCGTAGTACTTGGCCATGGCGGATACTTTGGTTACCCGCTCGCCATTGTCCTTCATGCGCCCGGCTTTGCGGGTGAGCAGCTCAGCTGCCTGGATCTTAGTCGCCATATCAGCCAACTTGAAGCCGATGGCCTGGAAGGAGGAAATCGGCTTGCCAAACTGCTGCCGCTCCTTGGAGTACTGTACGGATGCCTCGTAGGCGCCTTTGGCAATGCCAAGTGCGAGAGCGGCGATGGAGATCCGGCCGCCATCCAGGATTTTCATGGACTGAATGAAGCCATCGCCTACCTCACCGAGAATTTGGCTTTTGTGCACCCGGCAGTCATTGAAGATCAGTTCTGCCGTTTCGCTGGCGCGCATGCCCAGCTTGTTCTCCTTTTTGCCGGCTTCGAAGCCCGGTGTGCCCCGTTCAATGATGAAGGCGGTCATACCGTGGCTATCCAGTGGCTCGCCGGTACGGGCAATGACAACAGCAACGTGTCCGGACTTACCGTGGGTGATGAAGTTCTTGGCGCCGTTGAGCACGTAGTAGTCGCCATCTTGTTCTGCAACCGTCTTCATGCGCCCGGCATCACTCCCGGTATTGGGTTCTGTAAGGCCCCAGGCACCGATAAATTCGCCGGTAGCCAGCTTGGGCAGGTACTTTAGCTTTTGCTCCTCATTACCAAACATCAGGATATGATTGGTGCACAGAGAGTTGTGGGCAGCCACGGAAAGCCCAATCGATCCGCACACCTTACCGATTTCTTCGATCACGGTGATGTACTCCTGATAGCCCAGCCCGGATCCGTTGTACTTTTCTGGCACCAATACGCCAAGGAATCCATACTGTCCCATTTGCTGGAACACTTCTACCGGGAATTCCTGGGACTCGTCCCACTCCATAACGTGAGGACGGATGTAGTTTTCAGCGAAGTCGCGCGCACTTTCTTTAATGAGCTGCAGATTATTGATGGTTTCAACACTCATACAAATAACGATTTGAGATAATTTGAGAATTGTTTAGGGTATACGCAATACGAAGTGGTTTGTGATATCGGCCACTGACGAAACATAGCTTATCAGGGCAAGCGCAAGCCACTTTCCAGCGTAAATGCTGATATTGAGTGGTTTGCTGTGGCAGACCACTTAATCGTCAGCATAATTGGGCAATATACGGAAAAATAAGGTTTCCTGAAACGGGCTTTGCGTCCGGGCGTGTATAACAAATTGCACAAAACAGAAAGGCAACCCTCTGCACTTAAGCGCTAGGGCTGCTGGGGTAGAGCTTCCCGCTCTGCTCCAGCTTATCCAAAAGGCAAACAGCAAATGCTGCCAGGCTATTCAAAAAGTGCAATTTGTTATGCAGACTTAGTCCGGGAAGTATTGCACCAACCCAATGTAATAAATGGCAGAAACCCTGACTTGGTTCAGGCAGGGGTGTCAGAAACAGGCAATTTTGAAGCGTAGAGCGTGGTATACGCAATACGAAGTGGTTTGCGACATCGGAGCAAGCCACTTCTCAGCGTAAATGCTGATATTGAGTAGGTTTGCTGTGGCAAACCACTTAATCGTCAGTATAACGTAAGCGGGAGCGCTTCACCTTCTTCGAAGGTTAGAGCGCTCCCGCTTGCAAAAACAGTTTTACTACGTCTTAATCCTTAACGGGCTCTGTCACTTCTGCCCGGCCGGCCAAATCAAGCAGGAAGGCATACTCCATAGCGGTTTCCTTATAGCGTTGGTAGCGGCCCGAAGCGCCCCCGTGGCCTGCCTCCATATTGGTATGCAGCAGCAAGGGGTTCTGGTCGGTTTTGACTTCACGAAGCTTGGCAACCCACTTGGCGGGCTCCCAGTATTGTACCTGAGAGTCGTGCAGCCCGGTCGTGACCATCATAGCCGGGTATTCCTTGGCCTCCACATTATCGTAGGGCGAGTAGGACTTGATGTATTCGTAATAGGTTTTGTCTTTTGGATTGCCCCATTCGTCAAACTCACCGGTCGTCAGCGGGATAGATTCGTCGAGCATCGTCGTGACCACATCCACAAAGGGTACCGCTGCGATTACGCCTTTCCAGAGGTCGGGGCGCATATTGATTACCGCGCCCATCAGCAAGCCGCCGGCGCTGCCGCCCATTGCGAAGAGCTGCTCTTTGCTGGTGTAGTTTTGAGCAACGAGGTGATCCGCCACATCAATAAAATCGGTAAAAGTATTTTTCTTATTGAGCAACTTGCCATCTTCATACCAGTGGCGGCCCATTTCCTCCCCGCCCCGGATGTGGGCAATGGCAAAGGCAAAGCCCCGGTCGAGCAGGCTAAGGCGCACCGAGCTGAAGTAGGGCTCCATGCTGTTGCCGTAGGAACCGTAGCCGTACAGGAGCAGCGGCTGAGTGCCATCCTTTTTGAAGCCTTTGCGGTACACCATGGACACGGGCACTTCCACGCCGTCCCGGGCTTTGACCATCAGCCGCTCTGATTGGTACTCCTCCGGGTTGAAGCCACCGACCACTTCCTGTTGCTTGAGCAGTTCGAAAGTCCGCCCTTCCATGTCGTAGTCGTAAGTGGTATTGGGGGTAGTCATGGACGTGTAGCCAATGCGCAAAATTTTAGTATCAAATTCCGGATTGACGGAAGTGTAAGCCAGATAGGCATCCTCACCGAAGTCGATATAGTGTTCTTCACCTTCCCATGGGCGCACCCTTAGCTGAGTGATGCCGGCCTTGCGCTCAGAGAGCACGAGGTAGTCCTTGAAGATTTCCATGTCTTCCAGCAGCACATCTTTGCGGTGGGGGATGACTTCTTCCCAGTTGTCCTTTGTAGTCTTATCTTCCGGTGTTTTCATGAGCCGGAAGTTTTGGGCATCCAGATTGGTGCGGATGTAAAAATGGTCGCCAAAGTGGGCGATGCTGTATTCCAGCCCGCGTTCCCGGGGCTGAATAATGCGGAATTTCCCTTGTGGGTCGTCGGCATTCAGTACCCGATACTCCTGGCTTAGCGTGGCATAAGAGCCTACCACGATGTACTTATCCGACTTGGTTTTGTAGGCAAATGCCAGGAAGGTGGCATCGTCTTCACTGTAGACTTCCACATCTTCCTCAACCGGGGTGCCGAGGCGGTGGCGCATAACTTTGTAACTGCGCAGGGTCGTTTCGTCTTTGAGGGTGTAGAATACCGTTTCGTTATCATTGGCCCACACCGCACTTCCGGTAGTACCGGGGATTTGATCGGGCAGCATCTCCCCGGTCTCCAGGTTTTTGAAGCGCAGGGTGTAGATGCGGCGGCTCAGGGTGTCCTCCCCGTAGGCGAGTAGCCGGTTGTCGGGGCTGACAGCCCGTCCACCAATATTGTAGTAATCGAAGCCTTCCGCCAGTTCGTTGGCATTGAGCATAATCTCCTCCGGTGCATCAAGGCTGCCTTTTTTGCGGCTGTAAATCGGGTATTCCTTTTCTTTTTCAAACCGGGTAATATAAAAATAGCCGTTATCCTTGTAGGGTACGGAGGTGTCATCCGGCTTAATCCGGGCAATAATTTCCTGATAGAGCTTTTCCTGGAAGGTATCCAGGTGGCTCATCATGCTTTTGGTGTAAGTATTTTCGGCATTCAGATAGGCGAGGACTTCCTCGTCCTCTCTTTGGTTGAGCCAGTAGTAGTCGTCTACGCGGGTATCACCGTGGATGGTAAGTTCTTTAGGTTTTTTGGCAGCCTTTGGCTGTTCAAGCCCGGTTTTTTCGTACATCTTGCTGGTTGTTTTTTCGGTTTGACCGGCGGGGTCGCTCCCGCAGGACAGCAGCGCTATCGTTAGTATCAGCGCTATCAGGAAAGAAGGTAATCTCATGGTTAAAAATTAAGGTCAGGTTAAAGTTTAGTAAGAGACACGATAAATGAAGGTAAGTGTCAAAGATTGCAGGAAAATTTTGAAAATTGAGGGTAAATTAGTGCTAATCATTTTCTGCCTGCCTACTTTTGCCACCCATGCGCCTACGCACGTCATATCGGCAGATCCTCTCCATTTCGGCTCCTATTATGTTGGGCAGCGCCGCACAGAACGTGGTGGCGCTCAGCGATAGCGTATTTTTGTACCACCTGAGCGAGGAGGACTTTGCTTCAATTGGCTTCGTGGGTGTCTTCTACCTGGTCATCGCCGCCATTGGCTACGGGTTTTCCCGGGGCGGTCAGATTATGATCGCGCGTAGGGCAGGGGAGGAGGCCCTGGAGGAAGTGGGGCGGACGTTCTACTCTATGGTCTACTTCGAGCTGGCGCTGGCCGTAGTCATGTTTTTTATTATGCAGTATGGCTGTTACTACTTCTTCGGGCTCTTTGTCAATTCGGAAGTCGTTTTCACGAAAAGCCTGGAATACCTGGATACCCGCTCCTGGGGCGTCTTTTTCAGCTATACCGGAGTGGCGGTGATTGCGCTTTATACGGGTGTGGCCCGGACTACCTTCATTATCGTGGATACCGTTATTCTGGGCATTGTCAATATTGCGCTCAACTACGGGCTGATCTTCGGTCACTGGGGCTTGCCGGCCATGGGCATTGCGGGGGCCGGACTGGCGAGCACAATCGCGGAAGTTGTTGCCTTTGCCGTATTTATGGTATACATTTTCTTTGACCGGGAAGCGCACCGCTACCGGCTGTTCAAGCTGCCCAACGTGGACCTGGAGCTTATCAGGCAGCAGTACAAGCTGGCTCTGCCTATTGTGGCGCAGTCTTTTGTCGGGCTGGGCAGCTGGTTCGTCTTCTTTGGTATCGTAGAAAACCTGGGTGAACGCGAACTGGCCATTACCAACCTGGTACGCATGGTCTACCTCATCCTGTCTATTCCCACCTGGGGTTTTGCCAGTGGAGTGAATACGCTGGTCAGTAATTTCATAGGGCAGCGCAAGCGACAGGCAGTCGTCCCCATTATCTGGAAAACAGCTAAAATCTGCTGGCTGACTACCATGATCATCACCCTGCCGGTGGTCCTTTTTCCGCACGAATTGCTGTACCCGCTTCTGGGCGGGTCTGATATGTCGCTGATCACCGAAGCGCAACCGGTTTTTTATGTATTAGTAGGCATTCTTACAGCCTTCAGCATCGGCAGTGTTTACTTCAACGGGCTGGCCGGTACGGGAGCGACTTTCTTCGGGCTGATCATTCAAACCATCTGCGCCGTTGTCTACCTGGCATACATCTACATCGTTGTCAACCATACCAACCTGGGGCTGTCCTGGGCGTGGGCTTCTGAAATCCTCTATTGGATTGTGATGATGGGCATTGTCCTTTGGTATATGCGCTCTCAGCGCTGGCACGGGCTGGAAGTGTAGCCCAATGGTTTTTTATTGCCGGAATTCCCCGTACTTTTACCTCAAAATAAAGCTTGCTATGAAACGATCCTTACTGCTTTTTTGCCTTTTTGTTTTGACTCTGCCGCTGCTGGCACAGGAGATTGAAGTCCCGCAGACCCATCACCCGTTGATCACCAAGCGTACGGCGACCTGGTGTCCCAAATGCGGTGGCTACGGTTGGGAACTATTCCGTGACCTGCTGGCGGACAATCAATCAGAGGCGCTGGTGGTTGCCGCCCACTTTGGCAGCAGCAGCCTGACCAACAGTGTCTCCAATGAACTCACCACTGCACTCGGTGGCTTCGGGCAGCCGGTTTTCTTCCTGAATACCGAAAACCTGGGCGTTACGAGTACCAATATTGCGACGGTTCGTCAGGACGCCGCCGCTGCAGTCGACGATTTCAATGAAATGCCGCCTGTAGCCCAAACCGGTTTGTTGGCGCAAGCCACGGAGGACAGCCTTATCGTACGGACCAAAACGCATTTCTTCGAAGGCATTGACGGGGAGTCGGTTAACCTGGCTGTATATCTCATTGAGCCTACGGTCATCGCAATGCAATCCGGTCAGGGCGCTATGGCAGAGCACAAGAACATCCTACGCCATTCCATGACTGGCACGGCCTTTGGGGAAACCATTGCTGATGGTGGCGCCAATGCCGGCGATGAGGTTGACAGGCGCTACAGCATAGCCATCTCTGACCTGCAGGCACAGGAGATCAATACGGATAACCTGGGCAACAACAGCCTTATCGTGGCTGCGGTTTTATGGCGAGGCAATGCGGCAGGGTTTGAGGTACTCAATACCAATCAGGTGCGGGAGTCTATGCTGACAGCGGTCCCTGATTTGGAATACCGGGCCAGCCTTGAGGTATTCCCTACGCCGGCTGTATCGGATATGACGGTATCCCTTGAGCTCCAACAGCCGCTCCCTGGTGCTCAGCTGGTGCTCATGAACAGCAATGGGCAGCGGGTGCGCAATATATTCAGCGGGGCACTGTCAGCTGGGGAACATACCTTTGCGCTGCCCCGTTTGCAGTTGGCTGCTGGTACTTACTGGCTTCAGCTAACCGATGGATTGGAAACCATAAGCCGTAAACTGATCATCCACTAGTATGAAATCTATCATTTGGATAGGGCTGCTGTCCCTGTTGATTTTACAAAGCGCCTGGTCACAGGATACCTTCTCCATTGTGGCGGTTGATCCGGCTACGGGTGAGGTAGGCAGTGCCGGTGCCACTTGCGTGGAAGGCATTGGCAGCCTGGGCGGGGTGATTTTGCTGAGTGGAATTATTCCGGGCAGAGGCGGGGTGAATGCGCAGGCCTATATTTGCATCAACCCCCATATCAACCTGGATAACGGCGTTGCCCGTTTATCTGAAGGCAATACGCCGCAGGAAGTCATCGACTGGCTGGTGGCGAATGATGCCTGTTTTTCGCAAAATTTCAACCCGGAATACCGGCAATATGGTGTAGCGGCCCTGAATGCTGTGGGGGAACCGGAAGTAGCAGCTTTCACTGGTCAGAATGCAGACGATTGGAAGGGACATCTCCTCGGAGCCAACTATGCGATACAGGGAAATATCCTGCTAGGCCCGGAAGTACTGGAGGGTATGGAATCAGGTTTCCTAAATACACAAGGCACCCTTGCGGAACGCCTGATGGCCGCCATGCAGGGCGCCAATATCCCCGGAGCGGATGCCCGCTGCCTGGATGCCGGTACGTCTTCCACTTCTGCCTTTTTGCGGGTATTTAAGCCCGATGATGACCCGGATAATCCCTGGCTGGAGCTCAATGTAGCGGAAGCGCCCGCTGGCGTGGAGCCAATAGATTCCCTGCAGGCGTTGTTTGATGCCTGGCTGCTGACCTCTGATGAGGAGGTGACAGATTCCTACGACTTCAGTGTTTTTCCAAACCCTACTCAATCGGTAGTTGAGGTCATCATTAGCGGAGTTGGACGGCAAGAGGCCCTTTCAGTTGCCTGGTACAATGCCGCCGGGCAGCAGTTGGGGCAGCAACCGGTACGAGCCGGCCGCAGCACGGTAACCTTACCTAAGCAAGCCGGTATATACTGGATTTGTCTTCGGGGCCCACAGGGACAGGTGCTGCGACAGGAAAAAGTAATCGTACGATAACCGGGCTGTATGGAGATAAATATTGACTTACTCCGTTACAAAGATCAGCTTCGGGTGAAGCGGCAGACCGATAAACGGCTTATCTTTGACCGCATCCGCAAAAAGTGGCTGGTGTTGCAGCCCGAAGAGATGGTCCGCCAATTGGTGGTGGAGTACCTCTTGGAGGAACGGGGATACAACAGCAACCGCATTTCTATGGAGCGGGGGCTGAAAGTCAATACCCTGGACCGTAGGTTCGACCTGCTGGTTTATGACAAAGACGTAAAGCCCTACCTGCTCATCGAGTGCAAGGCACCACAGGTAAAGATCAGTCAGGCCGTATTTGAGCAGGTCTCCTGGTACAATTCCAGCCTGCAGGTCCCCTACCTGATGGTGACCAACGGGCGGGAGAATTATTGCTGCTGGATGGATTATGAAGCAAAGCATTACCGGTTCCTGGATGCCGTTCCGGACCCGGAATAAGATCAGTAAAAACCGCAGCTGTATTGCTGCGTTATTAAACTGTAGGCGATTCAATTAACCATGTATGAGCCACAGTATTTTATAGCACTGACCAAATTATATGAAAACCGAAACCATCCTCATTACGGGCGCAAACGGCCAGATCGGCACGGTGCTCGGACAAGCCCTTCGTGAACGGTTTGGCACTGCCAATGTCCTGTCTACAGACATCCGCGAGCCAGCTGCTTACGATTTTCCTTTCGAAACCCTTGATGTGCTCGACCGCAATGCGATGTTCGAGCTTGTCGGGAGCAGGGGCGTCACCCAGATTTATCACCTCGCTGCTATTCTATCGGCCAAAGGCGAGCTGAATCCACAGTGGGCCTGGGAGGTCAATATGTCGGGCCTGTTCAATGTCCTGGAAGCGGCTAAAAAATTTGGCTGTAAAGTTTTCAACCCCAGCTCTATTGCAGTGTACGGTGGGGAAACGCCCAAAATTGACACGCCTCAGCATGCAGTCCTGCAGCCGCAAACCGTTTATGGCATCAGTAAAGTCGCCGGCGAGCATTGGGGCAACTACTTCTACAAAAAATTCGGCGTGGATGTCCGCTCCGTCCGCTATCCGGGCATTGTGGGCTATCAGTCGATGCCAGGGGGCGGCACTACGGACTATGCAGTGGATATTTTCCACCATGCGGTACGCGGGGAGCGCTATACCTGTTTCCTGGCTGATCACGCCCGCCTGCCCATGATGTATATGGAAGATGCCGTTCGGGCGACCATTGAGATTATGGATGCGCCAGCAGAACAGCTCAAAATCCGGACCTCCTACAACATCTCTGGCATGAACTTCACACCCGCAGAGATTACTGCTGCCATACAGGCAGAAATGCCCGGTTTTGAAGTCGCCTACGAGCCCGATTTCCGGCAGCAGATTGCCGAAAGCTGGCCGGAAAATATTGATGACGCAGAGGCGCGGGCGGACTGGGGCTGGAAGCCTGCCTATGACCTTCCGGGCATGACCAGGGATATGCTTGCTAATTTGCGGGAAATGGCATCCGCAGCATTGTAATTTTAATTCTTAAAGCACTCAACTTCAACTTATGTATAAAAATGTAGAGCCTGCCCTGGAGCAGGAACTGAGCGAAATCAAAGAAGCCGGCCTGTACAAGGAAGAGCGGATCATCACGACGCCGCAATCAGCGGCTATCAAGACACAGAGCACTGGGGAAGTCCTGAACTTTTGTGCCAATAATTACCTCGGGCTATCGTCCCATCCGGATATCCTCAAAGCCGCCAAGGATGCCATCGACACCCATGGGTTTGGAATGTCTAGCGTGCGGTTTATCTGCGGCACACAGGACATCCATAAGGAGCTGGAGCGTAAAATCGCCGATTTCCTTGGCATGGAGGACACCATCCTCTACGCAGCGGCTTTTGATGCCAATGGCGGGTTATTTGAGCCCCTGCTCACTAAAGAGGACGCCATCATCTCGGACGAGCTCAACCATGCCTCCATTATTGACGGCATCCGTCTGTGCAAAGCAGCCCGTTACCGCTACAAGCACAGCGACATGGCTGACCTGGAGGAAAAACTCAAGGAAGCGCAGTCTTCCCGCCGCCGCCTGATCGCTACGGATGGAGTGTTCTCTATGGACGGGGATATTGCCAAACTCAATGAGATTTGCGACCTCGCAGATAAGTATGACGCCATGGTAATGGTCGATGACTGCCACGCCACCGGCTTTATCGGCAAGACCGGCCGGGGTACTCATGAATTCCATAATGTTATGGGCCGGGTGGACATCATCACCGGTACGCTTGGTAAGGCGCTGGGTGGTGCTTCCGGCGGCTTCACGGCAGCAAAGAAAGAAATTGTGGACATGCTGCGGCAGCGTTCCCGCCCGTACCTGTTTTCCAATACCCTGGCACCGGCCATTGTGGGGGCTTCCATTGAGGTATTTGACATCCTGAGCAAGTCTACGGAGCTGCGCGACAAGCTGGAGGACAATACCACCTACTTCCGCAAAGAAATGACTGCTGCTGGTTTCGATATTCTGCCCGGGGAGGCGCCCATCGTGCCCATTATGCTGTACGATGCCAAGCTGTCGCAAGACTTCGCCAACCGCCTGCTCGATGAAGGTATCTACGTGATTGGTTTCTTCTATCCGGTAGTGCCTAAAGGCAAAGCCCGTATCCGGACGCAACTGTCGGCTGCTCATGACCGGGTGCACCTGGACAAGGCGATTGCTGCCTTCACGAAAGTAGGGAAGGAGCTGGGGGTGATTTAACAGATTCCTTATTGTAGCGGGATACTGGCGGGCTGCTTTTAAAAGGGAGCCCGCCAGTTTTGTTTTCTAAGTGTAATTAAAACACTATCCTTTCCCGCCCTCAAAAAATCCCTTATCTTAGGGCGCAAATACTAATCCATAAGTATGATCAAAGCTTTTATTTTTGATTTGGACGGTGTGATTGTAGACACCGCCAAATACCATTTCATCGCCTGGAGGCGAATGGCGAACGCAGTAGGCTCGGATTTTACGGAAGAAGAAAACGAGAAGCTCAAAGGCGTCAGCCGTATGGACTCCCTGGACCTCATCCTGGAGTGGGGGGGCGTTGAAAAAACAGCAGCCGAAAAGCAGGAGCTGGCCACCCAAAAGAACGAATGGTACCGGGAGTACATTCTGAAGATGGACGAATCTGAAATACTGGACGGCACATTGCCCTTCCTTGATGCAGCTGAGGCGCAGGGGCTAAAACTGGCGGTAGGCTCAAGCAGTAAGAACGCCACTACCATTCTGGAGCGGATCGGGTTGAAAGACCGCTTTGAAGTCATCATCGATGGCAACAAACTCACCCGCAGCAAGCCTGACCCGCAGGTTTTTCAAATGGGCGCGGATGCCATGGGGCTGAAACCCAGCGAATGCGTGGTCTTTGAAGATGCCGAAAAAGGCGTGGACGCTGCACTTTCCGGTGGTTTCTATGCCGTTGGCGTAGGTGGCGACAACCTGAAGCATGCTCACCATGTGGTACCGGATTTTAAAACCCTCACCCCTAATGATATCCTGCAGGTGCTGCCCGCAGCAGCCATTCAATAATACGAAAAGCCTAAACCAACATGAAGGAATATTTGAAACACGACGAGTGGAGCATCATCGAAGAAGGCTTCATCCCGGAATACAACCGTATTTCCGAAAGTATTTTCAGCATCGGCAACGGCCGCTTCGGGCAACGCGCCAACTTCGAGGAGCAGTACTCCGGCGACACCCTGCCGGGCAACTACCTGGCGGGCATTTACTACCCCGACAAAACCAAGGTAGGCTGGTGGAAGATCGGCTATCCGGAATACTTTGCCAAAGTACTCAACGCTTCCAATTGGGCGGGCATTAACATCGACTTTGATGGGGAAGCCCTTGACCTGGCGGAATGCAAAGTGGAAGACTTCCGCCGCGAACTGAACATGAAGGAGGGCTATTTGCTGCGTACCTTTACGGCAAAAATGAAGAGCGGGCGGCGGGTAAAAGTGGAAGCCAAACGCTTTTGCAGTATCGTCCGTGATGAGATCGCCGCTCTGGAGTATCGCATCACACCACTGGACTTTTCCAGCCCTATCAATATTACGCCTTACGTGGATTTTGACGTAGAAAACGAAGATTCCAACTACGATGAGAAATTCTGGGTGGAGGTCGACAAAAAGGTAAAACGCCGGCAGGGCTATGTGACGGCTGAAACGAAGAAAACGGCTTTCCAGGCCTGTACGGGTATGAAGTTCAGCATCGAACAAGGCGGAAAGGAAGTGGACTTCGACGCCTACCGCATCGAAAAGGAGAAGTATGTGGCCTGCTCGGTAGACCTGGCCTGCAAAGAAGGGGAGACCACAGTGATCTACAAGTACGCTGCTAACGTCACTTCCCTAAATTACAAGAAAAAAGAACTGATGGACCGCTGCAAATCGGCGGTGAAAGAAGCTTACAAAGAAGGCTTTAAGTCCCTGCTTCATGAGCAGGCGATTGCCTGGGGCAACAAATGGGAAGAAGCGGATATCCGCATCGAAGGCGATGTAGCGGCTCAGCAGGGCATCCGGTTCAATATTTTCCAGCTGTACCAAACTTATACCGGCGAGGACGAGCGCCTGAATATCGGTCCGAAAGGCTTCACCGGTGAGAAGTACGGGGGCAGCACCTACTGGGATACCGAAGCCTACTGCTTCCCCTTCTACCTGGCTACTGCGGATCAGTCCGTAGCCCGTAACCTGCTGGTCTACCGGTACAAGCACCTGCAGAAAGCAATCGAAAACGCCGAAAAACTTGGCTTCACCGATGGCGCTGCGCTCTACCCCATGGTGACGATGAACGGGGAGGAATCCCACAACGAATGGGAAATTACCTTTGAGGAAATCCATCGGAATGGTGCCATTGCCTATGCGATTTACGATTACATCCGCTACACCGGCGAGCAGGAGTACCTCAGTGAGTACGGGCTGGAAGTCCTCATCGGCATCGCCCGCTTCTGGGCACAGCGGGTGCACTTCTCCAAGCGCAACGGACAGTACATGATGCATGGTGTTACCGGGCCGAACGAGTACGAGAACAACGTCAACAACAACTGGTATACCAACTATATCGCCAAGTGGTGTTTGGAGTATGCCATGGAGGCGATTGAATACGTGGCGCAAAACCACCCGGAGCGCTATCAGGTGATTGAAGAAAAAATCAAGTTTTACCGGCACACCGAAACCAACAAATGGAAAGACATTGCCGGGAATATCTACCTGCCGAAGGACGATGAACTGGGCATTTTAGTGCAGCACGATGGCTTTCTCGACAAGGAACTGCTCACGGTGGATGACCTGAAGCCGGAAGACCGCCCCATTAACCAAAACTGGTCCTGGGACCGTATTCTGCGCTCGGTCTTTATCAAGCAGGCCGATGTGTTGCAGGGGCTTTATTTCTTCGAAGACCACTTCGATACGGATACCATCCGCCGCAATTTCGATTTCTACGAGCCACGCACGGTGCATGAGTCGTCACTGTCCCCCTGTGTGCATGTGATTCTGGGCGCACTGCTGGGCAGAGAGGAGAAAGCCTACGAGATGTATCTGCGCACCGCCCGTCTCGACCTTGATGATTACAACAACGATACCGAAGACGGCTGCCACATTACGAGTATGGCGGGTACCTGGATGGCTTTCGTCAAAGGC
>PR_CR_10_Liq_2_inCRDRAFT_1000034_pt1 | contig 41261 bp, 30 predicted proteins | sample PRCRCaboRojoPR_FD_10245 | JGI IMG/M metagenome (IMG submission 10245) | reverse complement strand
TTAATTTCCGCCCAGGATCAATGGTAGCCCATTGCCACCTTCGCCACCGACAACAATGACTTTTGAGTTTTGAGAATTGGCTAGTTGCAGGGTGGCTTCAATACCTTTGTCCTGAAGGATTTTATCGGTCAGGCTGGCACTGAGTATCCGGTTAGACTCGGCCTTGGCTTCAGCTTCGATGATCTTACGCTCCGCTTCTTTGCGTTCCTGTTGCAGAATGTATTCGTACTTCAAAGCCTGCTGCTCTGCCTCTATCTTCGTTTCAATAGCCGAGCGAACTTTATCGGGTAATTCGATATTACGGATCAGCGTTGCTCTAAGCTCGATATAGTTGCTCCCCAGGTTTTCTTTAAGGTTTTCCTGGATCAAAGACTGTACTTCGTTGCGCTTCGTGGAGTAAAGTTCTTCAGGAGAAAATTGTCCAATAATCTCCCGCACTGAAGAACGAACCTCTGGCCTTACCAGGCTCTCAACATACTGTGGTCCAAATTTTTCATGGAGATCACCGATGTTATTATAATCAGGATTAGCCCGAACGGTCACATCTACTTTGATATTCAATCCATTGCTGGACAGTACGGTCATATCTTCGTCAATTTGCTTCTCCCGGATATCATAGACATACATGATATTCCATGGCGCGATCACATGGAAGCCCGGATTGTAGATATTTTCCTTGTCCAGTCCTCCACCGAAGCGCTGGAAAAGCACCCCACGCTCCCCGGCCTCAATGGTCAGGAAGGTTGCATTAGAGAAGGTCAGGATAGCGATGAGGGCTACGAAGACGATGATGCCGTATGTGATTAATTTACTTTGGCTCATAATTGATTTTAATTGGTGAAATGAGATGCCTCATTGGCATCTGATTATGTTAAGGTAACAACTTTTTAGAAATCCGGTTTTGCCTACTCTACTGAAGGTTGGGGAAATCCGACTAATGCTATATGCAAAAGCCCCGGTAGCCTAATATCGCTAACCATAGTATCTGTTGGTGCCGGGTAAATCAGGTCAAGGCTATGCTAACCATGCGTATACTGAAAAGCGCCCAACTGCCAAATATTTTCTACATTCGCTTGGGTTTATGAGGAGCTTAACAAACCTTTGATGGACCTGAGTAGTCTTATATAATGATAATGTACGGTTAAAATATGTACATTAGGATAAAGCCGAGCAAAATATGAATATCCGATTTTCCATACTTTTCCTTTTTCTGCTGGGAGCGCTAAGCCTGAATGCACAGCAAAATAAAAACCTGGTACAGTTTTCCGGGATGGTCCTCGATGGCACTGATGACCAACTCTTCCCGGTGCCCTATACCAATATTCTTGTAAAGGACAAAGGGCGGGGCACCTACTCTGATCTGCGTGGCTTCTTCTCCATCGTAGTTGAAAAAGGGGACATCATCGTCTTTTCAGCAATTGGCTACAAAACAGTGGAGTATCAAATCCCTGAAGACCTTGATGAAGACCGCTATTCTATCGTGCAGCTGATGACACAGGATGCTATCAACCTGCCGGAAACAGTGGTCTTCCCCTGGCCGAGCCGGGAACATTTCAAACTCGAATTCCTTGCTATGGACGTAACGCCGGAACTACAGGCGCGTGCGCAGGAAAACCTGGCGAATGATGCCCTGCGCCGTATGCGGAATGAAGTTGTGCCAGATGGCAGGGAAAACGCGGATTTCTACCTGCGGCAGCAGTCCCGCGATTTCTACCACATTGGACAGCAGCCGCCGATGAATATCTTCAACCCGATCGCGTGGAAACGGTTCTTTGACTCCTGGAAAGCGGGAGACTTCAAGAAGAAAGATCAGGATGAATAGTGGCCTTGACGGCAATATCATCCATTTGTTTTACCAAAGACCTTTCTGCCCCAAATGAGCACCTGAAAGCCATAGGTACCCATCCAATATCCCAGGGCAGCGAAGGATAGCATGCCCAGAGCCACATAGAACTTGACGGCACGGAGGTTGATTTCCAGAAATTCATAGTACACGAAGTCCGTCACTACGAAAACGGTGTGGATAATGTAGAGCACCAGAAGCACCCGCACCAGCGTACGCAGGTACAACACCTTCCGCCACTCATGCGGGTTGCGCTCCCGCCGGACTTCCAACCGCCGCTGCCGGATGTAGCGGTAGGCAAAATACAGGTAGGCGAAAAAAGAAGTCAGGTAAAGCCCCTGTTCAAAAGCACCGTAAAAAGGGTTGAAGTAAACCCGCCCCATTGCGGCTTTGACCGCCACCGGCTGCAAAAACATAACGACAAAAAACAACAGCTGCCCTACCGGCAGGATGAAATGCTTGGCGTCTGTCCACCTGATCTGATAAGAAGGGTAAAGCGATAACTTGGCGTGAAAAAAGAGCAGGACCGGAAAGGACAACGTAAAGTAGAGTGGCAGGAACTTCCCCTCCGGCCAGACTTCGTAGAGCTCAATAAAATTGAAAATATTGTGGATTAGGGTGAGCCCAAAGGTGATGAGCAGCACCCCAAAGAACCAGTTTGACCTTCGGTCACCGGAACGCTTAAAGAAGAACAGGCTGCCTACTGTAAGCGCCTGTACAACTCCGACCAGCAGAAAAAAGAGCAATAAGTAAAAAAATATGCTGCGGTCTCCCGTAACCAGAAAGTCCATAAAGGTTTAGCTGTTGAACTTCACAATAATCTGATTCCAAAGGGATTCAATCTGCGGAGTTTTGGCCTGAGGCCCAGAGATGCTAATCAGCACATACACCCCGTTGCGGGCCCACATCCGGATAGCTTCCACATCAGTACCCGCAGCCAGGATCGCCTGGAAGCCACTGGCATCCGCTTCGTACTTCAGCTCTTTCGTGCCTATCTGATATTTGTCCTGAAAGGCTTCTTTCTCAAAGCTGTAAATTTTTTCCGGGGTCCAGTCCATGACGTTGTGAGAGCCGGCAATGACCAGCTGAATGGCTCCGTTTTCGGCCTCCAGCGTAATGCCATCCCCATTGATCGGGCGGTCCTTAGCCAGGTGCAGATCGCCCGGATATTCCACACAAAAGCCGAAACGATTGTTGCAATACTCCAGCGGGCCCTGCGCAAAGGCAGCCTGAATGCCCAAAATGGCGAAAAGAAAGGATAAGGTAATCTTGAGGTTTTTCATGGTTTTATTTTTGACCATTTAACGGTTTAAGGGATTGTGATGGTAGAAAGATACGGCTATTTTGGCTTTTCTTTAACGTTGCCGGATCGCTTTCCTTATTCCTACCGGAAAGATAACCTTATCTTTGCACTCCAAACCATAATATAACTGATTATGCAAGTTTTCGCTAGCCGGGCACTCCTTTTTCTGGCTTTTATCAGCATTACAACTCGGGCCCCGGGGCAAGCCGAAGGGGTCGACACCACCTCCTCAGGCTATAAAATCGGTTACGAAATCGGCAGCTGGCTGCCCTTTATCATCCTCTTCACCCTGGCGCTGATGGTCATCATCCGTAGCTTCCGTTTATCACAAAAGAAAGGCCCTCAATAATGCAACCCCTTACTGCTATTCCGACCCGGGCAGACATCGAAGCCACCCACAAGGCGATTCAGCCGCTCATTCACCGGACACCGGTACTGACCTGTTCGGCCATTAATAAAAGAGCTGGCGCATCCCTGTTTTTCAAGTGCGAAAATTTCCAGAAGGTGGGCGCCTTTAAGATGCGCGGGGCCAGCAACGCTGCAGTGCGGCTGAGCGAAGCAGAGCGGCAAAAGGGCCTGGCCACCCACTCCTCCGGCAATCATGCTCAGGCCGTAGCCCTTAGTGCAAAAATGCTGGGCGTACCGGCTTACATCGTCATGCCGGAGAACGCCCCGGCGGCCAAGCGGGCGGCCACGGAAGGCTACGGGGCGCAAATCACTTCCTGCGAAAACACCCTCGCTGCCCGGGAAAGCACCCTGCAAAAGGTAGTTGACGAAACCGGCGCTACTTTTATCCACCCCTATAACGACTACAACGTCATCGCCGGACAGGCCACCTGCGCCAAGGAACTGCTGGAGGATGTGGAAGGGCTGGACATCCTGACGGCGCCAGTTGGTGGTGGCGGGCTTATGAGCGGCACCGCGCTAAGTGCACGGTACTTTGCCCCGGGCGTAAAAGTGTACGGAGCAGAGCCCAAAGCTGTTGATGATGCCTACCGCTCCATCCAAAGCGGGCAATTGCAGTCCAATACCACCATTGACACCATTGCCGATGGGCTGCGTACCAACCTGGGCGAAAAGACCTTCGATATCCTGCAACGGGAGCTTGACGGCATCTTCCTGGTCTCAGAGACCGAAATCCTGCAAGCCATGCGGTTGATCTGGGAACGCATGAAGATCATTATTGAGCCCAGTTGTGCTGTCCCTCTCGCTGCCGTTCTCAAACATCCCGAAGTATTCGGCGGGAAGCGGGTCGGGGTCATCCTCACAGGTGGGAATGTCGACCTGGACCGGCTGCCGTTTTAGGAATTGTTCCCATTATTAACTTTATGTTTAAACACAATTCCCCTGCCGAAACGTTACTTTTGTAGCCCGGTAATATCACCGTGGGCTTCCAAACCAGCTAAATATCCGGTATGAGAAATTTTCTGATCGCTATAGCTACCCTTTTACTGAGCAGCGCTGCCCTTCAGGTACAGGCGCAGGGCAAGACCTGGAAAACCTTATCTAAAATTACCTTCAAAAAGGAATACAACGAGATGATGGGCTTCAAGGTGGATGTCCCGGTATTCAGTGAGGATGTGCTGGCGATGGACGGTAAAACCGTAGACGTGCGGGGCTATATCATTCCGGTAGAAGGCTATAAAGGGCATAAAGAGTTTATCTTCTCGGCCTACCCTTACAATATGTGCTTTTTCTGCGGCGGGGCAGGCCCGGAAACGGTCATGGAGGTATTTGCCAATGAGCCTATTGAGTACACTGCTGAGCCCATCACCATCCGCGGCAAGCTGGAGCTCAACGCCGATGACATCAACCGCCTGATCTACGCCCTGACCGATGTGGTCAAAGTGGAAGAAGACCGCTAAACGTACCGTCTCTTTTTATGCAAATCAAGACAACGCTGTTCCGGTTTTTACTGCTGTCCCTGACTGGCTTTCTGCTTTGGCAATGCGCTAACCCTGGCCGGCCCGAGGGTGGCCCAAGGGATGAAACGCCCCCCAAACTGGTACCGGAGAAATCTTCCCGCAACTATCAAACCAACTACAAAAAATCGCCCATTGAGCTTACCTTCAACGAGTGGGTGGAAATCCGGGATGCCTTTAATCAGGTTATCATCTCCCCGCCTTTGCAATACAAATACGAGCTTTCCATCAAAGGCAAGTCCATCATCCTCGAATTTGATGAGCAGGAAGAACTGCGGGAAAATGCCACCTATACCATCAATTTTGGAGAGGCCATACAGGATATCACCGAGCGGAACCCGGCTCAGGACGTCCGCTACGTTTTTTCTACCGGTGACTACATCGACTCCCTGAGCGTTCGGGGCATCATCGTCGACGCACGGACTACGGAGCCGATTGAAGGAGCTTTGTTTTTACTTTACGACAATACCGCTGACTCTGTAGTACGGACTGAGCGCCCTTTTTACTTTGGCAGAACCGGCGCCGACGGGCAGTTTATCATCCGCAATGTGAAGGCCGATACATTCAAGGGGTTTGCGCTGCTGGACAACAACCTCAACTACCTTTTCGATCAGGCGCAGGAGGCCATTGGTTTCCCGGATAGCCTGATTGTGGTCAGCGACAGCCTGCAGCCTTCCCTTTCTATCCGAATGTTTACAGAAGCGCTGCCGCTGCGCCTGACTACTGGAGACGACAGTCAGTACGGGCGGGTCAGGATCGCTTTCAATCAGCCGCGCCCCGACGACGTTGACATCACCCACGAAAATATCAGTCAGCGGAAAGTCATCTATGAAGATCAACCGGATACCACAAAAATCTGGTACGAAACCACCACTGATCAGCCCTGGCAAATTTACGTACAGCAGGACACCCTTTTTTATGACACGATTGATGTACGGGTACGCGACCGGGCTGCTTTTTTGGAGAATGCAACACTTACCTTTGAAGGGCGGGGCGGCAGCAGCAAACAGCACCCCAGGGAACCGCTAATGCTGTCGTTCAATCATCCGATACTGGCCTACGATACAAATCGGATACAGCTGTACGAAGATACTTCCAAAACCTTAGTGTCCCCCTCTTTCAGCCTGGACACGAATGGGCAGCGGCAACTCATTTTAGATTACAAATGGAAGTCGGGCAAACCCTATTCGCTGGAGCTAATGCCCGGTGCCGTAACCGATATCTACAGCCTGAAGTCCGACACCATCCTGCAGGACATCAATGTAGACCTGCTGAAGAACTACGGCAACCTGTTCCTGACCGTAGACAGCCTTTCCGCTGACTCGGCCTACATTATTGAATTAATGGATGGAGAAAATGTCATACACACTTATAAAGTGTCCGGGCAAACGAGCTTTGAGCAGGAACTCCGGTACCTGCGCCCCGCTACCTTTACGGTACGCCTTACGGAGGACTGGAATGGCAACGGGCGGTGGGATTCCGGTAATTACGATACTTACCTGCAACCTGAGCTCATGTACACCCGCGATTTGGAACAGCTCCGGGCAAACTGGGATCTTGAAGCTGTGGTTACGCTGGATCAGATGCAACAACAGGCCCGGCAAAAACGGCAGCCACCCCTCGCCCGGCCGGAAGTGGCAGCAGTAGATTCGACTGCTACAGACAGTACCGCTGTGGATACCCTCCGCAATCTGGATAATCTACCGCCTTCCGTACGGGACCGGATCGAGAAAAACTAGTGGTCTGTCGGGACTAAATCCACTAGAACGAGCGGTCATCCACCTGTTCCAGCCAGTCTTTGATCACATCCACTACTGAAGCGACGCAGCCATCCTCGAAGGGGGAGCGCAGGTTTGCCAGTTGGACCAACTCCAGGAAGGACTGACTGCCGCCTGCCTGACACAGCCGCAGGTAATCCCTCCAGGCGGTTTCATGCCCCTCCTGATCTTTTTTCCAGAACTGGAAGGCACAAATCTGCGCCAGGGTATAGTCAATGTAGTAGAAGGGCACATTGAAGATATGGCTTTGCTTCTGCCAGAAGCGCCCGGCATCCAGAAAACCATACCCGTCGTAGTCGCGCTGTGGCAAATATTTCTGCTCAATCCGCCGCCATCCGGCGTTGCGCTCTTCCGGTGTGATGTCCGGGTTTTCGTACACGAAATGCTGGAACTCATCCACGGCTACACCATAAGGCAGGAAGTGTATAGCGCCCGCGAGGTGACCAAATTTGTATTTTTCCGTGTCCGATTTGAAGAAGGATTCCATCCAGGGCCAGGTGAAGAACTCCATGCTCATGGAGTGGATCTCACAGGCCTCCGTAGTGGGCCAAACGTACTCTCCGATGCCCTGATCCCGGCTGCTGTAAACCTGGAAGGCGTGGCCGGCTTCGTGGGTCAGCACATCGATATCGCCGCTTGTGCCATTAAAGTTGGAAAAGATGAAAGGCGCTTTGTAGCCGTCGATGAAGGTACAGTACCCTCCGGTGGCTTTGCCTGGACGGGTTTCCAGGTCCATGAGCTTAGCTTCCTGCATAAAGCGGAAAAACTGATGCGTCTCTGGCGAAAGCTCCCGATACATTTGCTCTGCCTGCTCTACGATCCAGCCCGGCTCGCCCTTAGGGTCCGGATTGCCTGAGGCGAAGCGGAGGTCTTCATCATAAAAGCGGAGCTTGTCCAGCCCCAGGCGGTTGCGCTGCCGTTCGTAAAGCTGCTGCGCAATAGGTACAATGTGCGTTTTGACTTGTTCCCGGAAGTTGGCTACCATCTCCGGGTTATAATCGGAGCGTAGCATACGGTCGTAGGCCAGTCCGATGAAGTTGTCGTAGCCCAGTTTTTTAGCAATCTGATGGCGCACTTTAACCAGCTGATCAAAAACGCCCTCTATGGCTTCGGCATTGGCTTCATAAAAGCCCCATTTGGCGAGCTGCGCTTCCCGGCGGGTGGCCTGATCTTTATCGGTCTCATGCTTAATGATGGAAGACAGGTTTTCCTCCTTACCGCGGAACTCGATCTTTGCGCCCGCTTTGATCTTAGTGTACTGACTGCTCAGTTTGTTCTCTTCCTGCAGCAACTCCAGCACGGAATCATCAAAGGTTTTCAGGCTTTGCTCCGCAATGCGGAAGAGCTGTGCTCCCCATCGCGCTTCCAACTCCGGCCGGAATTGTGCTTTGAGCAGTTGAGCATAGAATTTATTGACCAGCCCCTGGTAAGCCGGGGTTTGCTGGTCGAAATATTCATTTTCCTTCTCGTAAAACTCATCTCTGGTATCCATGGTATGCCGGATCATGCAAAGGTTGTACATGGTTGAGAAGGTGTTGCGCAGGTCGTTGATGTGGCGCAGGGTTTCGTGTTGCTCCTCTGCGTTATGCGCGTGCTCAAAAGCATCAAGGGCAGTCTGGAAGTCTTCTTCAAAGCGCTTAAAATCCGGGCGCTTGTATTCAAACTGGTCGAATGTTGTATTCACGGCTAAGGTTTGCATAGTTGTTGCGGCTTTCAATGAGATAACAAAGAGGTAAGTTTTACCGGGAGAAAAGTCCTCCTAAACAAAAAATAAACCGGTTTCAGGCAGTAACCCTACAAAGGGAGCACAAAGATAAGACAATTTACAGCCTATCTTCCCCTTACTTGGGTGGAAAGTGTGTACATTTGTGGCTGTTTCCCCAATCCTGACCTTATCTTAGCCTGCTTAAAAATCAGGCAGTTGCTTAACAGGCATCAAAGATCAAAAGTTTAAGGGCTAGCCGGTCAGAACAAAAGCGATGATGTGGAACAGCAAGCATTAAAATCACAAATAGACCTCGATAAACTCCCCCGCCATATTGCAGTCATTATGGATGGCAACGGCCGTTGGGCCAAGCAGCATGGTAAACCACGGGTGTTTGGCCACAAAAACGGAGTAACCGCCGTGCGGGAAGTTACGGAGGCAGCAGCCGAACTAGGGGTAGAGTACGTTACCCTTTATGCTTTTTCCACAGAAAACTGGAAACGCCCGAAGCTGGAGGTCGGCGCACTGATGCGCCTGCTCGTTGAAACGCTGTCGAAAGAAATTGAAACCCTCAATAAAAATGATATCCGCCTCAAAGCCATTGGCGACTTATCCAAACTACCGGATATCACCCATAAGGCCCTGCTCGATGGCATTGCGAAAACGCAGCACAATAAGCGGATGACGCTGGTTCTCGCCCTCAACTACAGTGGCCGGTGGGAAATCACGGAAGCCACCAAAAGCCTGAGTGAACAGATCAAGAGTGGGGAGCTGGCACCGGAGGACATCGATCAGGACACCCTGGGGGACCACCTCAGCACTAAGGGCATGCCTGACCCTGAGCTCCTCATCCGCACCAGCGGGGAGACCCGCATCAGCAATTTTTTGCTCTGGCAAATTGCCTATGCAGAGCTCTACTTCACGCCGACCTACTGGCCGGATTTCCGCAAAGCCCATTTCTACCAAGCGATCATCGACTATCAGCGGCGGGAGCGGCGGTTTGGGAAAACCAGTGAACAATTAGTGTGAAACAGGCTGCGAAAACAAGATTTTCAAAGGCACCATACAACCTCAGGTGGCAGCAAGGCGTCCCCTTAGGGTAGTTTTTTCTAATCCGCCACCGGAATATGCGGTTTTGCTGATGACAACGCTTATTTTTGCGGGCAAATCCACTGAAAGCCAATGAAAAGCGGTTTCAGAAAAGTACTGGCGCCGGCTATGCCCCTGCTTTGGGAGCGCTAAAAAAGCACAGCCACTTGCAACAGAAGCACATGAAACAATTGACATACCTGCAAAGCGATTCTATGCAGATGAAGACAAAAGCCTTTTTTTTTAAGTGCCTGATGAGCCTGCCTCTCCTGGCGCTCAGCTTACCACTTCTGGCACAAGCCGACCAGGACAGTATACCGGTCCTTGAATATGGCGAACCGCTAGAATACGAAATCGGCGGCATTAAAGTCGTTGGTGCAGACTACAGTGACGACAACGCCGTGATCAGCATCGCGGGCTTCCGTGTGGGTGATAAAATCCGTATTCCGGGGCCGAAAATCCAAAAAGCGATCAAAGCCCTGTGGAAACTGCGCCTCTTCACGGATGTCAAAATCGTCAAGGAGAAAACCATTGGTGATATTGTGTTCCTCGAAGTCCATGTTCAGGAGCGGCCCCGCCTCACCCGCCACTCCTATCAGGGCGTGAAAAAATCTGTCCACGATGACCTCAACGATGAAGTGAACAAGTACCTGCTTAAAGGCGGGATTGTCACTGAAAACGTCAAGACTAACGCCCGCGAAGCCATTGAAGACTACTTCATTGGTAAAGGGTACCTGGATGCCGTAGCCACCGTTCGGGAAATCCCGGACTCCATCCGCCCGAACTCGGTCCGCCTGGTCTTTGATATTGACCGGAAGGAAAAGGTGAAAATCCGCAATATCAACTTTGTGGGCAACGACAACGTCAAGGGCAAGAAGCTGCGCAAAAAAATGGAGGACACCAAGGAGAAGCGCCGTCTGTTCGCCTCTTCTAAATTCATTATGTCCGAATACGAGGAGGATAAAGAGGCCCTCATCGCTTTTTACAATACGCTGGGCTACCGGGATGCGGCTATCGAAAGCGACAGCCTCTACCGGGATGAAGATGGCTTGCTCAATATCCAAATTAATATTGACGAGGGCAATCAGTACTACTTCCGCAATATTGCCTGGAAGGGCAACTCCATTTACGATGAGCAAACCCTGGCCAACGTACTCAGTATCTCCAAAGGGGACATCTACAATCAGGAACTGTTACAAACCCGCCTGAGTTTTAGTCAGGATGGCCGGGATGTTAGTACACTCTACATGGACAATGGCTACCTCTTCTTCCAGGTAGATCCTATTGAAGTGGCCGTGGAAGACGATTCTATTGACCTGGAGATTCGAATCTTTGAGGGGCCTCAGGCAACGATAGACAAAGTGGTGATCAAAGGTAATGACCGCACGCACGAGCATGTGGTCCGCCGTCAGCTCCGGACCCTTCCGGGCAAAAAGTTCAGCCGTTCCGATATCATCCGCTCGCAGCGGGAACTAATGAACCTGAACTACTTCAACCCGGAAACGCTGGGTATCAACACGCCGGTTAACCCGCAGCGGGGTACTGTGGATATCGAATACACGCTTGAAGAAAAACCCTCTGACCAGCTGGAATTGTCAGCAGGCTGGGGCGGCCTTCAGGGTGTGATTGGCACGCTGGGGGTTTCCTTCAATAACTTCTCCATGCGCAATATCTTCAACAAGGAAGCCTGGCGCCCCTTACCGCAGGGGGATGGTCAGCGCCTGTCGTTACGTGCGCAGACTAATGGTGCTTTCTTCCAGTCCTATAACGCTACGTTCACTGAGCCATGGCTAGGTGGCAAAAAGCCCAACTCTCTTACCGTGGCTGGTTTCTACAACAAGTTTTCGGGCAGCTTTAGCAGAAGTAACCCAAGCAGCCTGAGTATTGCTCAGCTATCTGTAAGCCTGGGCCGGCGCCTGAGGTGGCCGGATGATAACTTCGTCACCAGTACTGCCCTAAACCTACAGCAACTCACTCTAATTCAATGGGCCGGACAAGCGTTCACTACCGATCAGAATGAATTTGTGAATGATGGCAAGTTTAACAACTTCAGTATTACACAAACGCTGGTCCGCTCAACGGTCAGTGACCCGATCTTCCCAAAAGATGGATCACGGATTTCACTTTCTGTCCAGTTTACCCCGCCCTATTCGCTTTTCAATCCGGACCGGGACTATGCTTCTGAGCCGGTACAGGAACGCTTCCGCTTCGTAGAATACCACAAGTGGCGGTTCGATGCAGATTGGTACACCCCGATTGTAGGTGATCTGGTCTTCAAGGCTCAAGCCAAAATCGGTATGGTGGGTGCTTACGACTCGCGCCTGGGTACTTCCCCATTTGAGCGCTTCCTGCTGGGCGGTGATGGTATTAACAACCAGCAGTTTGGGTTCCAGGGTGTAGATATTATCTCATTGCGGGGCTACGAGGAAACGGAACTTCCCGCCAATATCAACCCGGCACGCCCGGGTCAAACCCTGGCTACACCAGTATTCAGCAAGATTACCGTAGAACTCCGGTATCCACTCTCCCTCAATCCGAGCTCAACGATCTACGTTTTGGCGTTTGCACAGGGAGGTAATGCATGGAGATCCACCCGGGAGTACAACCCCTTTGACCTTCGCCGCTCAGCCGGTCTTGGCCTTCGGGTCTTCCTGCCGATGTTTGGTACGCTTGGCTTCGATTACGGTATCGGCTTCGATAAGCCTGGTGCAGAACGGACCATTCAGGGCTTAGGTAACTTCAACATCATCCTTGGTTTCGAGCCGGAGTAATCTACCACAACCAAAGACGGAAAACGGGGTCAGCCTTGATGGCTGACCCCGTTTTTTATTTAGTACATGTAAGTCTTGAGATAGGCCCAGATATCGTGGCGGTTCATAAGGCCATACAGCAGGATGGCAATGAAGAGGAACAGGAAAAACAAGCGGGTTTTGCGCATGGTATCCTGGAAGCGCTCCCGGCGGCTCCTGAAGTTTCGTTTTCGGCTTTTATACCCCATTGTTCAATTTTTCGCAAAGGTGCGCTTTTTTCAGGAGTGAAGGTACCTGCGGCTGGAATTAAATGCCTTTGTGGCGTTCCCAGTAATTCTGGTCTTCCACCTCTTCCAGAATGGTCAGGTAGTTTTCGTAACGGAGCACGCTTAGCTCTTCCGACTCCACGGCTTCGCGGACTGCGCATCCTGGCTCAGAGCGGTGCAGGCAATTGCCGCCGAATTTGCAGTCTTCAGAGTACTTGAAAAACTCCTTGAAATTGTGGGCCACATCCATCGGCTCCAGATGAATGAAGGACAGCGACTTGATGCCTGGGGTATCAATGATCGCACCACCGTCACGCAGCGCATGCATCTCCGCAAAGGTGGTGGTATGCTGCCCTTTGCCTGAGTAGTCGCTTAGCTCCTGTGTACGGAGCTCCAGCTCGGGCTCCACGGCATTGACGAGCGTCGACTTGCCCACGCCCGACTGCCCTGTAATGAGCGTGGTTTTATCTTTCAGCAGTGCCTTGAGTTCAGGTATACCCTGCCCTTCCAGAGCAGAGACCAAAATAGCTTTGTAGCCGATGTGTTCGTAGATGTCCCGCAGGTATTCAAATACGCCCACATGTCCGGTATCGTAGAGGTCGGCTTTATTAAAGACAATGATGGCAGGAATTTCATAGGGTTCTGTCATCAGCAAGAACCGGTCAATAAAACCCTGCTTGAGGTCCGGCTGGGTAATGGTCATAATGACAATAGCCTGGTCGATATTACTGGCTAGGAGGTGAAGGTCATGCCGTCGGCGGGGCGATTGCCGGACCACATAATTGCGGCGGGGCAGGATATTCCGGATGGTCCCGTTATCCTCTTTCTCACTGCGTTCTACCTCTACCCTGTCGCCTACGGCAACGGGGTTGGTAATTTTCTGCCCTTCCAGCCGAAATTTCCCGACGATACGGCAGTCCAACACGCTATCATCCTCCATTTGCACCTGATACCAGCTCCCTGTGGATTTAACGACAGTTCCTTCTTCCAAATCTGTTGTATTTTGAATTTCGGTAGTGCAACCACGCTCAACCCGAGAAGGTTCCCGGAAGCGTCAGCTTGCACTGGCATGCACCGCTTCGGCCATAGCGCGGAGCAGGCGGCGGTCGTTTTCAATAGCATTACCTACCACAATGACATCAGCGCCTGCACTGGCTGTCTGAAAGGCCCGTTCCGGAGTCCGGATACCGCCCCCTACGATAAGTGGGACTTGTATATTTCTGGCGACCCGGCGTATCATTGCTTCCGAAACGGGATGGCGTGCACCACTGCCGGCATCCATGTACAGCAGTTTCAGCCCCAGCATCTCTCCGGCAAGGGCCGTTGCCATGGCAATATCAGGCTTATCAGCTGGTATTGGTGTGGTATTGCTCATGTAGGAAACGGTGGTGGCAGCCCCTCCATCAATCAGCATGTAGCCGGTCCCTATCACTTCCAGGTCGGCATGATGAAGGTAAGGCGCACTGATGACCTGCTGCCCGATGAGGAGTTCCGGATTGCGACCGGAGATCAGAGACAAGAAGAGTAAAGCATCCGCATTGGAGTCGATTTGCAAGGGGCTGCCCGGGAAAAGGACAAGCGGAAGGCTACAGGAAGCCCGCAGTTGATGTAAGCATGCCGAAAGGGTATTATGGACCAGCAAGCTTCCGCCCACAAACAGGAAGTCTACGTTGGTTTGTTCACCCAACTCTGCCAAAGCAGGCAGACCGTCTATACTTACTTCATCAGGGTCAATGAGTAAAGCGAAGCACTTACGGCCTTCTGATTTAGCCTGGCATATTTGCTGGTATATAAGATTCGGTTTGGACATGTTTTCATTGCGACTTAGACCGCTAAGATAAAATAATTTTACAGTCCGCTTACCGCCTGGCTCAGGTCCGTTTTTGAACCAGCACCGCCATTGACCGCTCCAGCTTTCCGACTTCCAGCCAGAAGGCCCGAAATTCTTCGTAAGCAGCGGGGGGCAGCTCCGCTATTTTGCGTTGCAATACCCGGACTACCTCTATTTCTCCTTGCTGTTGCTCAACCTTAAGCTGATAGTACCCCGTGAGATGGTCAAGGGTGGCCGTTTCTTCCATAATGCTCTCCACTTCATAACCTTCAGGCAGCTGATAGCGCACGGTATCGCGGTAGGTAAACCCTTCTCTCTGGGCTATTGGCCAGCGGCGGTGCTCACAGGGAGGCGGTACTGGGCCAACCGAGCCTACTGGCAGCAGGGGCAGGAATAGACGCTTCCCGCCTTTAGAGGCGAACCTTTCAGATTTACCTTCCAAAAACACCTGGCAGTCCGCTTGGTCTGGTTCTGGCAACACCTCTACCTTTTCTATGCGCAGTCCGGGGGCAGCCAACAAGTTTTCGCGGGCAGCATCCTTTAGATCTGTTTCAGAATAGTAGGCATCCATGGCCCGCCATCGCTCTGCATCCCTTGAGGTCATTTGAAAGCGCTGGCGGAGTTGGGCGTCTCCGGTTTCACTAAGCAGTACGGTAGTGGTACCGCTCCGGATGTTGTCCAGATACCCCAGATGGGGGGTGTGGTACAAACCTCCGCCTTCCGCTTTCACAAGCAGAACCTTTCGGTCATGGTTGCCGAAATGGATGTACTGTGGCGGGCCAATGGGTACTGTACATTCCAGCCAGCTGTCCTGCCCGGGCAGGTACAACAATACATGGTTAAACTGACTCTTGACCAGGGCTGTATCCAGTTTAGCCGGTGCACCACCGGTCCGGATGAGCGCCGGGTGTGCCTCAATGCCCACTTCTCTGAGCATGGCCCACATGTAATTGGTCAGCGCTTTGCAGTCGCCGTATTTGTTTTTTGTTACGTATTCAGCATCAAAAGGCTGCCAGCCCCCTATGCCCAGCTGAACGCTAACGTAGCGCATATTTTGCTGAAGGTAGCGGTAAAGGCGGGCAATTTTTTCTTCATCTGAAGCGGTCCCGGCAACCAGTTGCCGGATTTCTGATTTTACACTTTCAGGGAGTACGCCCCGCCCTTCCCAAAGCGTGTGTATGTACTTACTGAGGGCTTCCCAACTCGAGAACGCCCCTTCGTAGCCCTCTATACTGACCCGGCCCGGCACACAAACCACCTTGGGCAACAACTCTTCAGCCTGCGGGGCATAAGCTTCATGAGGCAGGGCTTTCAGGTGTTTCACCTCCCAGGTACAAGACCATTCATTTCCAGCATTAGAGCGCGTGGGTTCAACCGGTAGCCGGTACCCCTTATAATTGACTGGAAAATCTATTGGTGCACTAAAGGAAAACCGGGCAGCCTCTACGCTGTAACCAAACTGCTGCGGGTACCACTCCTCCCCTGCGGCAAAGTCAATCCCTTCCAACTCCCGCTCGTAGCGGTAGGTAATCGTGTAAGGATAAGTGCTATGCCTGACCTCCACATGTTTTACCCGGCGGTCACCATAGAGGGTACCTCCCGAAACAGCGGAATAGTCTTTCACTTCGTCCTTATCCACTACCCGCAGTTCCCGGCCCAGTGCATCGTATAGTACAATTTCAATTTTACGGACACGGGTCCCTTCATCATAGAAAATGACCAGCTCATTGGCACTGCTTTTTTCATTGAGCAGCGTTACCGTTTTTTCCACCTTGAGATAGCCTTTTTTCTCAGAGCGGATGTCCAGGTCAACCTTATTATCCCGTACCACTACATTAGCGCCCTCTTTCAGGCTGTCAGGAATGGTGAACGCGGCATAGTGTTGTGCAGCAGCAGGCAACGCGAAAGCCAGGGTTATGGCCAGTATCAATACTCTCATGGTTTTTACGTCTTTTTTCGGAATACGAATTGCTCGCCCTGCTTTTCGATGACGAGGTCCAGAAACTGCTTTAATGCGGCGTATTCTTCGGGTTCAAAATGCGTTTTATCGAGGCGTAGACTGTACACCAGGCTGACTTTGCCTGTAGTTTCAGTTGGGGTAAATTCAAAGCTCCCCGCCTTGCCCGGAAGCGCAAAATTAGCAGCTTCCGGCATCTCTTCCAGCATATAACCTTCCGGGATGTCAATAATGAATACATCCCGCACGTCGAAGGGATGGGCCAGGTCTACCGGATAGCTACGTTCGACCTTCTGGAAAGGGTTTTCTTCGAAATAAGGCAAGATACAGGGCGAGAAATAAATAAAATCATTGAAGGCCTGGGCTGCACCCGGCACTTGCGCAGTGTAGCCCCACTTCACTGCATCCACAGGGTTATCAGGCAGTGCAACCTGCATTCCCTCCACCTGGCTTTCCGGAAAGTGCTTTTGCAGCTCCTCTGCCAGCGCCTGCTCCCCTTCTGCTCCGGAAACCAGGTCCCGTATGTCTACAGCGTGGTAGCCCTCGGATTTCGTCTGTAGCTGGTACGACAGGTCACCATTTTCGGAAAGGCTCATCTGAAACATCCTTGCTGTACTCGCCCCGGGAGGAGCGATATTTATCCATTGCGGGTTCGTTTCGCTGACCAGCCAGCCCATTTTATTGAGGGAGGCTTTACGGGGTACACCGGCAGGGCGCTGATCATTGCTGAGGTCCAAGATAAGCAGTTGGTTATTAATCCTCGCCACCGTGACCATATGATTGAACTGCCGGACGATAGGGTAAAGCTGTATCATTTTGCCATGGCTGCGGGTGCTCAGCAACACCGGGTAGCACTCTATTTCCAGCGCTTTTAGTACCGTCATCATGATAAGGTTCAGCTCTCCGCTGGTGGCCCGTTTCCGGTCAAAGCATTCCAGGACACTTCCCTCCGCATTGTACCAATACGATCCGTCCCACTCCAATACGTCCTGTAGATAGTAATAAGCAGCCAGGGCTTTTTCTGAAGGCGTCCCTTCTTCAGGAAGGTAAGGGGCAAGTGCTTCCAGTAATTGTTTTTGGTTCCGCTTTTTTTCGAATTGAAGCCCAAAAGAAGTCGAGGTAAGCAGGCGCTTCGCCACATCCAGCCAGGAAGAAAGGACCTGATCCACCGGCTGATCCGGGAATCGTACGGCCTGCAACTGAAAACGCAGGCTTGCCCGATAGTCATCCATTGTTGTAATAAAGGCTTCTTCCTTCAGGGCAGGGACATTTTCCATAACAAAGCGGTAACGTGTCACTTCTCCAGACATTGTAGTCGTACCCGAGGCTTGCGTCACAGTGCCTGACATACCCGCCTGCTTGGTTCTAAGCCTGACGACCCGAAAATTTTGTGTAAGCCGCTCCTGCTCGTTGATATCGGGGCTGCGGCCGTTTGTCAGGAACAAATACTCAAACCAGACCGGAATATCCAGGTGCAGTTCGCTCCAGCGGACTGGAATATCGTGCTGATAGTACCAGGAGCGCAGTTGTACGATCCGGTCGGAGGTGATGGTGTAGGTGTACTCAATGACCGCTCCTTCCTCCAGATTCGGAAAAGTAAACTTTAGTGCTTTAACCCCTTCGGTCACCTCTTCTTCATAGAAATCCCGGCCTTTGAGCCGGAAGGTTTGCCCGGAGCCGCGTGAAATCGTTTGAGCTTTGAGCCCGCTGATCTGATCATCGCCATAGAGATAAAGCTGCACATCACCATAATCAAAGGCCGACTTATCCAGAATTTTGATGCGGCGGTGGTGCTCAAAAACATAGCGGGTACCCTGCCCAAAGTCAAACTTCAGCGTGGCATAATCGCCAAGAATTACAGCAGCGGCAGTGGTGTCTTCCGGGCAAGTGGTCATGTTCAGCTCTTCCAGGTCCACTTGCCCCCACTTCATTGGAGGCTTTTGAGCATTTGAGGTGGTTAAAACAATAATGCTTAGCAATACTAGCGCGAAACGTAGATGGTTCATCATCCGGGGTTTAATGGAAAGAAAATATTATGGCTTACGCAGAACAACCTGCGCGGTTAGTTTTTCTGAAAAGGCCTTCATGCCTAATGCCTCCGGTGGTATTTGCCCAAACCGGGCTTCCAACTGTGCAGAAATGCTGATGGTGACAAAGAGTCCCAAAAAGCTAAAGGTAAAAAGAGCTTTGATTTTCATAATTCAACTTCAAAGAGCAGCGCGACCACCTTTTGGCATGCTTATCTGGCACCGGACTTTTATTTATGCGGAACAGAGAGCGGGCTTTCAGGGGTTTTAGCGCTTCAAACAACAATGAAGCCTCAAAATACAGTTTTAAACGTAATTTTTGAACCCTCAGGGCGTTATTTTCGGGTTGACATTACCGAATAAAAAAGTTCCTATGCTGGCACAAACATGCCGATACCTTTGTATTGCCGGGCTTACGGCACTCTTCTTTAGTGCCTGCACGCGTAGTACGTGCGGGGCAGACAAGGCTGCTTTTCTGAACCAATACCACGATTTACTGGAGGAGGCCAAGTCAGCTGATTTACCGGCCTCTGACCCCGGGTGGTCCAAATACGATGCAGCCTTCCGCAGCTATGTGGAAGAATGCTATGACATACATGAGCCGGAAATGACAGGAAGGGAAAAGCGGCGGTTTTGGAGGCAGTCGCTCCGGTACTACTATCAGCGCTATGGGGATGGGCTCGTGAAGGAGCTTAAAGGAAAAGACAAAAGCACCCTGCGAAAGATACAGGAAGAAACAAAAGCCATTTTCGATGAGCCGGATGCCCTGTTTGATGATGCAGCGAAGGGGCTAAAAGAGGACTGGCAGGAACTAAAGGAACGGTTTGAATAAAAGAAGCTATTAGTTCCAGCGGACTTCGTCATCGTCAAAGAAGAAATCGAAATCATCAAGATCGTCAAAGAGGTCATCTCCGAATGCACGGTCCACGTCGAGGCCCCACTCCTCTTCTTCGGATTCATCCCATTCTGCCCGATAACGCTCCAGGGAATAATCGTCCTCCTGAGGTTCGAAGAGGAAAGCAGGCAGGCTCGCTGCCGATTCAGCGTCCGACCCACTACTACTTTTGAGCTGATCCAGCCAGCGTTCATAAATCTGGCACTGGCAAAAAGCCTCCCCAAATGGGCATCCTTTGGGCTCGTACTCACAAAAATCTAACTGCCAGATATTATACTGCAACACCGGGACTTCCTTCTCCAGCTCGGCCAGCAATACCTGATAACGAATGGGGGCAGGCAGACCAGCCGGAAAATTAACGATAAAGGAGTGCGCGTCCAGGCAATCTGTAAGCGCCTCGGTAAGCAATAGCATATGAGCCTCAGCAAGGCGGCTGGCAGGCGGGAACCATTCCCGTTTTACCCCCACCACATCGGCAAGAACCTCCCGGGGCGCAGTCTTGGCTTCCTCTTCAGCCGTAATGAAAGGAATATCTTCCTCATCATCAAAAGACAGCACGTGTACAGGAAGGCTTACAGTAGCCGCTGCGATATCCGCGAGCAGGTAGTTAATGTATTTATCCATCAGACTTTACTTCCGTGAATGGAATCAGGGTCCATTATTGGCAAGGTAAATATAAATTTCATCGAAATCCAGTCTGCATAGAATAGTTTTCCACAGTAACTACTCCTTTAACGCCTTTTGGACAGCTTCCATGCGCTCATTGGGCACCATTAAGGCCAGGTCGTAGTGCCTGATGCGCCAGCCTTCTTCGGTATTGGTGAGGACTCCCGAACCCCGGCAAATGCCCATATGCGGGGTGTCTAACAACTCTTCAAACCATGCGGTCTGCCCGTCGTTGGAGAAATAAACCTCCCGGTCATATGGCTTGAAAAGCCAGGCTACTTCCCGGTCGAAGGCTTTTACAGACCACGCCTTCAGCTCATCACGCAGCCAACGTTCTGTAGCATCGGTACCCAGATAAATACCGTCTTTGGTCATTTTGCTAAAGAAACCATCCGCGTCAGCTGTAGCGGCAGCTTCGTGCCAGGCATTCAGCAACGTATCAATATCTGCTCGGTTATTGGGTGCTTCGGTCAGGCAGTCCTCGGTGTTGCGGGTATCTGTAATATGGGAAATCTTCCAGCCATCTGCCGTTTTGAAGAGCTCAAAGGCGTTAGGTCCCACAGTGCGAAAGTGTTCCGTTATGAAAGAAAGTGTAGGAAGTCCATGCCGTAGCCAGCAGGCCGTCTACACGGATGTCATAGCTCCAGATTCGCTCATCCATTGCATTTTCCTCCACCTGGCCCACGTAGTCTACAAAGCGGTCGAGACTGCCTTTGTGCAAGGTGGGCTTTCCTTCCTTATTGATTACTGCCGTATACATGCCTGCATCCGGCATAAAAGCATCACGAACGGCGGTGCTGTCACCGGCGCGCATCCCATTAAAAAGCTGCTGAATAGGCTGCTGCACAGCGGTCCAATCCCGGCTGTGCTGAGCGAAAAGCGTAAACGGCAGCAGTGCTGCGGCAAAAAACAAACTGTAGTACTTCATGGCCTTGCTGTTTTTGGTATCCGAAAATAAAACTTTCCCGCTACCGTTCTAAAACAAATTACAAAGCTAAGCCGCCAAAAGACCGTCCCCGGGCAGATTATTGCTAATTTGCCGGTACAACAAGTTTAAGACTGATACCCCATATGGATATCTACAACCGAAAATCCCGCTGGAAAATTTATTTAGGCATCGCCGGCGCCATTATTGTCGCGATCTCTATGGCGTACACGACCTACCTTTCCAATAAATTGGCAGAAGAGGAGCGTCACAAGGCGGCCCTTTATGTCATGGCACAGGAGCGGCTCAACAACCTGGATGAAATTGCCGCCATTATCAATGACAGTTGCCCTCAGCCAGACCTAACGCTCCACCTGAATATTCTGCAAGCCAACAACACTATTCCTGTGATCGCAGTCAACGACCGGGGCAGGGTGGATTTCAGTGTGAACACCCGCGACACTTCCCAGGCCTACCTTATGGAGGAAGTAGCCCGTATGGAAGCAGATGGGTTTGAGCCCATCCAAAGCACTGCACACCGTATATATTATAAGGAGTCTACCCTNTTGCGGCAATTGCGNTACTTCCCGTTTGTACAGTTTGTCCTCATCGCCGCTTTTGTAGGCTTTGGGTATATGGGCTTTAGTTCTGCAAGGCGGGCAGAGCAAAACCGGGTATGGGTAGGCATGGCCAAAGAAACCGCTCATCAGCTGGGCACGCCCATTTCAGCCATCGTAGCCTGGATAGAGCACTTGAAGCTCATCCGGGAGTCTGATGAGGAAGTACAGGAAGTAGTGGGTGAATTGCGCAATGACGTAAGCCGACTGGAGCTCATTGCAGACCGGTTCTCCACAATCGGCTCTGCGCCTAAATTAGAGCCCATCAATATCTACGAGGAGCTGGACGAATGCCGGGCTTATATGCAGCGCCGGGCTTCGAGAAGAGTGGAATTTCGTTTCCCTGCACCGGATGAGCCTGCCAAAACGGTGCACATCAACCCTCATTTGTTTGACTGGGTGGTGGAGAATCTGCTGCGCAATGCCCTGGATGCTATGGACGGCAAAGGGTTTATCGAAGCTGAAATTTACGACGATCAGGACTTCGTATATGTCGACATCACAGATAGTGGCAAAGGCATTCCGGAAGGGAAATTCAAGACGGTATTCAGGCCGGGCTACACCACCAAAAAGCGAGGTTGGGGCCTGGGGCTTTCACTGGCTAAACGCATCGTGGAGGAGTACCACAACGGCAAGATATTTGTGAAGCGGTCGGAAGAGAGCGTAGGTACCACCTTTACAATTCAGTTACCGAAAAAGGCTTAGTAGCCTATTCGTCGAGTAGTTGGAGTGCAATATCCCAAAGCTGTCCGAAAGGAACGATCTCGGATTCAAGGTCCTGCCGTGTTTCGGAAATAGGCATTGCCTCCATTCTTTTCCGCAACTGGGCTGTTCTTCGTACTACCGCAATCCGATGGAACCCACAGGCAGGTATCTTGTGCAGCATTTTCAGGAAACAATTACGCCGGAAATTATCATTTTTTCTCAAGTATCGGTGGGTGTAAGTCTTAAGGGCTTCCATCCGGTCTATAATCTCTGAATACTTCCTCTGCTGCAGCAGAAAAAGGACATGAATGGTCAGAACGGTTACATTCGCCCCTGTCTTATCCTTGGAGTATTTAGGCACATTATTCAACAGCCGATTTAGTCGGAACCTCTTATTGGAAGTTGGCCGCTGGCTTATCAGTCCTATTTCGTAGAACAAATGGAGATAAGCATCATAAATCCGCCATGCTTCAAGGCTCTGCGCCGGTAGCCAGTCAAACTGATCTGTATTATAAACGGTTTCCAGGACCTCTAATGCCCGCTCATACTGCTACGCATGAAAGTATAAGATGATGGCGTATTCCTGGACTTTAAAATAGTTATTCTTCCCTTTGCTGGTCAACCCCAGGCAATATTCAATTTCCTGCTCTGCCCGTTCAAAATCATGGAGAGCAATAAGGCTTGGGATTTTCTTGAAAGAAAAAGAAAATAGCGCAACCGATGAGGAACGGTCCTTCCTGCTTTTGAAGTAAGAAATTGCGTGGTCACAGCTTTTCAGCAGTTCTTTGTGGTCATAAATAATCTGGTGCTGAATCGTGGTGATAGAGAAACCATATAAAAACAATTTATACCCGCTATAAACACTCATTTGATGCTCTGCTATTCGGGCATAGCCTTTGGCTTTATCGTAAAACTGCTCCCGGTTTGACTGAGGTGCATTAAAGTACATCACTAATTCTGTATACTTTCCTTCCAGGCTCAGCTCCGCCTGATAGACAGGTTGGTAGGCTTGAATTAATTGGTCGAAGTACTCAAACTGTTTCACCTCGCCTTCCATAGCACCATAATGGTATCGCAGGATTTTGGCCATTTGCAATATGATATCAGAAAACTCGTATTTGACAGCTCTTCGGATCGTCATTTTAGCGAGTGCAACAGCTGCTTTGCGGCTGTACCCTGCGATCAGTATCTGCACAGCAGAGGCATAACGGTAACAACTGTAGCAGACACGTTGGTATTCAGAAAAATCCGGCTGACTTAAATCGACGAGAAAGAGCGTGTTCACCAGCTTTTCACGCAGTTTCCGCTTCATGCGGTTGAAATAGGAATGTGTGCCTGGAAGCGGAAAAACGGCATAAAGCAGACGTGATTCCCCTTTATTTCGTTCCTTATACCTTCTAAATCCAGGGCTCACATTCCTCTTTCCTCTCTAACATGAAAAGCCCTTTCGCATTTTGATTAGCGAAAGGGCTCTTTCTTTTGAGTCTTGTCTCTAAGCAAGGTTCCCGGTGCACTTCACAGAAAACCCAGCAGGCGGTTACTCCTTAATTAAAATCCACCTTCTTCTTTTTTGATACCTGCCGGAGGATCCATTTCCACATCATCGGGTTGGGCGACCCGGAACTCCACACGGCGGTTCATGTAGCTGTTGCCACTTGGTACCAGCAGCTCAGACTCGCCCTTCCACTGAATGACGAAGCGGCCGCGACCGATGCCATGGTTGGTCACCATATGATCAACAACTGCTTTGGCACGGAGGTAAGACAGCTCATCATTATAAGATTCTGGCGCAGATGCATCCGCAAAGCCGGTCACCACAATTCTCAGCTGAGGATTGCCTTTCATCATACGGGCGATGGAGGCCAGGGTTCCGTAATCTGCATATTTGATCCGGTCACTATCGGTGCCAAAGTGGATCATTGGCAGAAACCATTCGGTCATTTGACCACCACCGGCTCCACCAGACTCGTTTTGGCGCAGCTGGTAATTTTGCAGCTCTTCTGAAATAATTTCCCGGACACGGTCTTCGCTCACGCCACCGCCAGGCACAGAAGTAGGATTGACCACTACGCCTTCCTCGTTCACCCGCTCACCCGGGCGTGGAGGGAAGTAAGGCTCCCGGTCTTTGTAGTCGGCCACGCCATCGCGGTCGCTATCAAGCGTGCGCCCCTTAGTATCTACAGGTACGTCAGGTGGGGTGTTAGGTTCTTGGTCAATAGCGTCAATCACCCCATCACCATCGGAATCCTGAAGGGCAGCGCCCTGGTTTTTCTTGATGTTATCCAGCTCGTTCATCACGTTTTCCATTGGGTTTACCCAATATAGCGGAGGAGAGGCTTTGGTGGCATTGCCAATATTGAAATTGAGCCGGACACTAGTGTAGTTGAGCATATCCCGGGAGAGCGTGCGGTTGCGATCTCCCGGAATGGTTTGCCCATCAATATTGTCCCCCAGGGAGCCCATGGGGAAAAAGATCTGATGCTCCAGGCCAATATTCATCCGGTCACTGATACGGAAGGCAATACCAGCACCTGTAGCTACATGAGGAGCAATGGAAAAAGCAGGGTCTGTCAGGTCACCACTGCGCTGATCTACATTCACTCTGGGCTTGAAGGCAGCACCACCTACGCCAACCAGGGCATAGAGATTGGTTTTCCGAGTAGATTTATTCCAACGGAGGTTATTGGCTGAAATAATACCAAAACCCGTACCAGCAATATATGTGGTTTCGTGCTCGAAGAAATCATCATCAACCGGATCACCTTCTTCTCCACGGGCTGAGCCGTAAAAGCCATCGAAGCGGACGGAGAAAACGTAGTCCAGTGATTTTCTTACATGGAAACCCACGCCATAGCTTGGTTGATGAGGCACATCGCCACCAACGAAGAAATAGCCACCGTGCAAACCAAATTCAATCATGTCTTTTGGGGTACCTAAATCGGTCCCGGATGCCTCTTCTTCCTGCGCATGGAGGACGGCTACTCCAATAAAGAATAAAAGAGTCAGCAGAAGGGTACTTCTCTTTGTCATAGTCATAGGGATTAATGTTAAATTTCAGATGAGATAACAGAAAAGGCTTGATAGGCTATGCCTGCCAAACCTTTAACGTTGCCGCCATTTGGGGGGCAATTGTACATCTTTTTCTTTTCGTTTAATTACTTAAATCGGTAACAAAATGATCATTATCTGCCGTCAGTGTATGATGCCCGAAGTGCATGTGCATACCTGCCGTACTGAAAAATCAAGACGCAAAGTTACTGCATAATTGTATGCAGTCCAAACCTTTGGGTTGCATCTCCTAATATAAATTCGGTCTAAAAATAGCAATAATTTTGGTTTCCTGCACTATTCGCCAATTGTTCTCCCTTATTTTGACAGCGCCCAACCTTGAGGAAACCAGAACGAAGCAATTAAACGGTGACGGGCTCCGGCATAGCCATCAGTTGCTGCAGTGCATCACTTAATGCATTGGAAGCAATATGATTGTTCCCCGGATACTGCTCCTTCAGGCGCTCCAGTGCACCACGAATGGTAGCCGTTACATCATTAAAGATGGCTTCATCTGTCATCTCCGCCTCTGCCTTCATAAAGTAGGCAAACACCCGGGCCATGCCACAGTTGGCGATAAAGTCCGGAATCAGGCTTAATTGCTCATCCGCCCAGACGGCTGTTGGCCCAAAAAATACGCCATCATCTACAAAAGGGACGTTGGCACCACAAGAGATGACCTCTGCACCGCCTTCAACCAGCTGCTCTACCTGCTCCCGGGCAACCAGCTTTGAGGCAGCGCCCGGAATAAAGATGTCAGCGCCCAATGACCAAATTTTTTCATTGACTTCTTCGAATGGCAATAGCTCGTCTGCTACCAGTTTATTCCCCTGCTTACGAACAAAGAGCTCCTTGACTTCCTCCATGCCCAGGCCTTCCCGGCTAATAACGCCCCCATCCCGGTCGATGATACCCAGGATACGCGCACCGGAAAGCGAAAGATAGCTTGCTGCCGCAGAAGCGACGTTGCCCCAGCCCTGTATTATTGCGGTTTTGCCTTCTAGAGAAGTACCATGGTAGATATCATAAAAATGGCGGACCGACTCTGCGACCCCAAAACCGGTAATCAAATCCGCCACGGCATACTTATGGCCATCGGGTACAAAACGAGGATCCTCTACAATTTTTGCGCAGCCGTAGCGCAGCTGCCCGATAATTTTCACTTTGTCGCCACGGGTGGAGTTGAGATGGCCATTCACAATACCTTCTTGTGGATGCCAAAGCCCCAGGCGCTCGGTGATAGGGATGACATCCTTCAGCTCATCTACATTAAGGTCGCCACCGGTGCCGTAGTACGTTTTCAATATGGGAAGGGCTGCCGCATACCAGCGTTGCAGTACCTCATCGCGGCGGGGATCGGAGGGATCGAAATTGATGCCGGACTTAGCACCGCCAATCGCCGGGCCGCATACGGAAAACTTTACTTCCATCACCTTAGCCAGAGAGATGACTTCCTCTTTGGTTAGCCCTTTACGCATCCGTGTACCACCGCCCGCGGCACCATTACGTAGCGAGTTGATAACGATCCAGCCTTCAGCTTCTGTTTCGGCGTCTTTCCATTCGAAGACAATCTCAGGCTGCTTGGCTTTATACTGTTCAAGTAGGTTTTGCATGAGCTTTGGTTTTCTTGGTTAACAAGGCTCTGCAAAAGTACAAAATAGTTCGTATACTAACTATCTGGCATAGGTGCGTTTTCTCCATTCCAGGTAGCCTAGCGCCATCAGGCACAGTAAAGCCGAAGTCAGGAAAACTTCCGTAAAATTAGCAGGCGTATTGTCGTATACCCAGGCTGAATAGAGCGCGCCTCCACCAATGCCCACCTCAAGGGCGATATAGGCGGTTGCCATTGCCCGGCCACGGTAACGGCTATCGCTGCGGTCTACCACCCAGGCAAAAGCAGTTGGGCCCAATACCCCGGTACAAAAGCCAAGGGCGCCGGCCCCCACCATCAGCATAAACGGACTATTGGCATACCCCAACAGCACTAATGCCCCGGCGGTCAGAATAAGCGAAATCTGTAGTACTGGCTCGCGCCCAAACCGGTCGGAAGAACGCCCGGCAATCAGGCGGGACAGTAGCCCCATAGCGGTAAAACTGGTAAAAAACAGCCCTTTGTTGACCATCCCCAGATAGTCCGCCTGATCAGGCACAACGGTGAGCAACACGCCAAAACAGGCATAGGATAAGCCAATGATAATTGCTGGCGGCACCGCAGTGGGCTCCAGGAAATCTTTCCACCCCACCCTTAGCAAACCTGGCCGGAAAGCCTGCCGCTCAGGCAGCGTCTCTTTCATCCCCATCAGGATCAGAATGGAAAGCAACGCTAACCCGGAGGACACGTAAAACATCAGGTCTATGGAGAAAGCCAGCACCAGCCAGCTACCTACCGGTGGGAAGATGGAAGACCCCAGGTTCATGCTTACCCCCAGTATGCCCATCGCTTCGCCCCGGCGGTAATGGGGCGCAATATCAGCAACGAAAGCAGAAGAAGCCGTTGGTTTAAACCCGGTAGAAAATCCATGAAAAAAACGTAGCCAGAGAAAACCAGCTACTCCGGAAACCAGCGGAAAAAGCAAGCTGCAAACCACACAAACCAGTGAGCCAAAAACCATGACCGGCACCCGCCCTACGGTGTCCGTCAACCGGCCGCTGAAGGGACGGGACAAACCTGCCATAAGCGTAAAAAGCGCGATGATCAACCCTTTATAATCCTCACCGCCCATGCTTTCGAGGTACGCGGGCAGCTCCGGGATAATCATGTTGAAACTTCCCGCAAACAAGGCATGGCTCAGGCATAACAGCCAGTATTGGGTCGTATAGAGTGGCTCCTTTTCCGTATGCATGCGCAAATATAGAAAGCACGCCCTATCTTTACCTGCCGTACAACCAAAACCTATGCCTTCTTATGCTTCATAACTGGTTGCAACCACTTAAACCACTGGCGTCCTCTTTTCCTAAGGATTGCCTGGGCAGCACTATTCAGCGGTACGAACGAGCCTTCCCGGCTCTGGCTAAGGGCTCTGTTGCGCTCCTTGGGCTGGGCGCCGAACAAGCCGATGTCGTCCGCCAGAGTCTTTATGCCCTCAAAAGCCCCTTTGGGGACTTGCCCATTGCGGACCTGGGCAATGCCCGCAAACAGGAAAGCATTTTCCTTATTCCACTCATTAAAGAACTGCTGGAAAGCGAAGTCATGCCTATTCTCATTGGCAGCCATCCGGCACAGGCGCTGGCGCAATATAAAGCCTATCAGGAACTGCAGTACCTTATTAATTTGGTAGTGGTAGACGAGAAAGTGCCCTACCATACTGCTGTACGCGATACCGACACTTATTACCTTCAGGAAATTATTGACAGCCCCCGTTCCAGCCTTTTCCACCTGAGTTTTATTGGCGGGCAGGCACATTACCTTTCCCCATCCACGCTACAGGCGCTACAGAAGCGGCACTTTGACTATGTCCGGCTGGGCAAAGCCCGTTCAGAATTACCGGAGCTGGAGCCCATCATCCGGGACGGGGACCTGTTGAGCTTCAACCTTTCTGCCATCAAAGGCATGGAGGCCCTGGGACAGAAACGCCCCTCCCCTAACGGTTTCAGCAGTGACGAAGCCTGCCAGATTGCCCGCTATGCCGGCATGAGCGATAAGTTGAAGTCCTTTGGTATTTATGGTTTTGAGCCGCAAATGGACTTTATGGAGCAGACCGCCCAGCTCATGGCGCAAATGATCTGGTACTTTATTGATGGTTACCTTCACCGAAAGGGGGACTTCCCGGCTACGATGGAGGGGCTTGCGGAGTACATCGTGGACTTCAAAGACCATGACTACCAGATCACCTTTTGGCGCAGCGAGCGCAGCAACCGATGGTGGATGCAGGTGCCTGTAAAAACGCACCATCAGCTGCAAAGGCACCGCCTCGTTCCCTGTTCCTATAATGACTACCTCGAAGCTTGTCAGGGCAAGCTTCCTGAACGGCTGCTGCAGGCCCTCGAACGCTTTAGCTAAGCAGGTCTTCCAGCCGGTTGCTCCGCGAGCCTTTGATCATGATGTGCACGCCCTGATAAGCCTGCTGCTCAAACCAGGTCCGTAAGGCTTGTACATCAGGGAAGTGCGGCAAACCAGCTGCCTTTGCCGGTGCCTCAAATGCCTTGCCAACCAAAAGAACAGACGCCAGGGGCTGCTCCAAAGCAAGCTCCACGATAGCGGCATGTTCCTGCTCACTGTCAGGACCCAGCTCCAGCATTTCCCCCATAATTGCAATCCGCTGCGCCGCTTCCATCTGAGCGAAGGCCAGCAGGGCATTGCGCATACTTGTCGGATTAGCGTTGTAGGCGTCCATAAAGTAAGTATTCCCGCCCTTTTCGAAGATTTGCGTCCGCATATTCTCCGGGAGGTAAGCCTCTACCGCTGACTTGATCTTTTGCCCCGGCACTCCGAAGTGCATCCCCAGGGCAACAGCAGTCATGATATTGTTGAAATTATACCGCCCGATGAGCTTACTGCCGGATTCCACTCTGCTGCCGGAGACCGGATCGCGAAAGGCGAAGGACAAAAAGGGCTGTTCCCCGGTTAATTCCACTGAAAGATACCCTTCAGCATCCCAGGCGCCGCTTCCGTAGTTCAACTGCCGCTTGCAGGGGGAAGCCAGGTCCTGCAAAAATCGCTCGTCCTGATTGATGAAAACCAGACCCTCCCGCTCCGCCAGAAAGCGGTACAATTCCGACTTGCCTTTTTTGACACCTTCTATCCCCCCGAAGCCTTCCAGGTGCGCCTTTCCAATATTGGTGATCAACCCATGGGAAGGTTCGGCAATCCGGCTGAGCTCATCAATCTCTCCCTGATGGTTGGCCCCCATTTCGATAACAGCAAACTCCGTACCCCGGGGCATCGCCAGCAGCGTCAGGGGTACCCCGATGTGGTTATTGAAATTGCCTTGTGTGAAATGCAGCTGATACTTTTGGCTAAGCACCGCTGCTACCAGCTCCTTGGTGGTGGTTTTCCCGTTACTCCCGGTAATGCCCAGCACAGGGATATCAAACTGCCGACGGTGGTGCCGGCCCAATTCCTGAAGGGCCCTGAGCGTATCTTCCACCAGCAGGTAGCGTTCCCCATCCACCACCGTGGGGTCATCAACCACGGCATAAGAAGCCCCTTTTTCCAAAGCCTGCGCGGCATATTGATTCCCGTCAAAGCGGTCGCCCTTCAAGGCAATGAAGAGATCACCGCTATTGATTTTCCGGGAGTCCGTGGTCACCCGCTTGCATGCAACAAAAATCTGATAAATTTCCTCGATTGACTTCATGATATTTTGAACGTATTAAAAAGCCTCCACCCCGGCTTGGACCGGAATGAAGGCTTTCAGTATACTTTGCTAATACTTTGCCGATAAAAGCATCAGCAAGCTGGTTAATATCTTCTGCTGCCGCGCTTACGCTTGGTGTTGAATTGGTGCCCTCCAACATCATCATTACCGCTCGGTGAGCCGGTACGGGTCATCGCACAACGAAAACCGATGGTACGCGAGGATTTGTTCTGATCCAGGTAACGGCGCGCACCCGGAGACAACCAGAATGCACGGTCTGCCCAGGAACCACCTTTGTAGACCCGTGTCTCGTCGCTGATCAGTGTATGCTCACCCGTGGCGTAGTAAGCTTGTGACTGCTTATCGCCGTCCAGGTAATTGTATACTTTACCCGTCTTGTAGTTGTCGCGGGTAGCAGCTTCTTCGTCTGTTACGTAGCGGTAACGCAAACGGCCAAGGCTGTCTTTCTCCACCGGGCGACCATCCTCATCCAGTTCCATTTGCTGGAATTCGCCACCACGGTAGGCATTCAGGTCGTGGTTCTCCGTATCAGAAAGCGTAGCGCTTGTCAGTGGACGGTAGAGGTCCAGCACCCATTCATTCACGTTGCCGGCCATATTGTAAAGACCAAAGTCGTTAGGCATAAAGGAACGGACTGGTGCAGTGATATGCGCATCGTCATTCAGGTTGCCGGCCATACCCATGTAGTCACCTTTGCCCCGCTTGAAGTTAGCCAGGATTTCACCCTGATACTTATCGCGCTTCTGATAGCGCACGGTATTACCATCCCATGGGTAGAAACGGCGGTCAGAAATCCGCTCGTCCTTCTCAGAGGTTTGGTTGCCCTGCAGGGCCAGCGCCGCGTACTCCCACTCTGCTTCGGTTGGCAGGCGGTAGTCAGGCAGCATAATACCATCCTCAAACCGTACCGGGCGCTCGCCACCGGTACGGAGGTCTTTCAGGTTCTTACGTACATCACCCTGATACTGACCAACGAGGTAGGATTCCGTAACGAAGTTGTCTTCGTCTTTCTGCTCTGTGTTGAGGTTGAGAATACCTTTTTCAACCAGGATCATTTCGTTCACCCGGTCGGTACGCCACTTACAGTACTCTGTAGCTTGTACCCAGCTTACGCCTACCACAGGGTAATTGTCGTAAGAAGGGTGGCGCAGGTAAGTTTCCACGAACGGCTCGTTAAATGCCAGTTCTTCGCGCCAAACCAGGGTATCCGGCAGGGCATTGCGATAAACTTCCGGGTAAGACTCCCCAAAGACGCGGTCAATCCAATAGAGGTATTCCCGGTAATCGGTGTTGGATACCTCCGTTTCGTCCATATAGAAAGAGGAGACGGTAACCCGGCGCGGGATGTTGTTCCAATCGTAAGTTACGTCTTGCTCGGTAAGGCCCATTGTAAAGGTGCCCCCTTCGATCAGTACGAGGTTAGGTCCAGCGACCTGCCCTTCGTAATCGAGTTTTTCGTAGCCTCCCCATTTAGTGTCGTTGTACTTCCAGCCTGTCGTGGCAGAGCGTTCCCCGCCGCCGCAGGAGCTGAGCACGAGCGCTGCACCAAAAAGAAAAGCGCTAAACTTCAGCAGATTTTTCATTAGTAGAAAATTTGTTTTTGAGAATCGACCAACAAATACATTTAATATCAAAAACAGCTCTTTCGAAAGCCATCATTTGAGCATGAAGCGGCGGGCACTCAACAATTGGAGCGTAGCGAATAACTAAAATCCGACCACCACATTTTCCTTTGAGGGCGGGAAATTAGCAATTTATGATGGCATAGGGAAATGCACGCTGCAAATTAACGTCATTTACATGCCGCTACGCCAAATCTGGCGCTGCCGTAAGTCGAAAATTTTTAAATAGTGGCGAGCCACTGTTTTCCTTCGCGACCAACCAGCCGGAGCTAGTTGAACATTTTAAAGCAATTGTTATAACGGGACGTTTTGCGCCGCCGCTGAGCTTCCTTACTGTCCTCAAAATTAATGGTGAGGGAAAGCTCATGAGTACCTCCGGTATTGCCCAACGTTAGGCTATTCAGCGTGAGATCAAAGCTGTAACCGAAGCGGAAGACGCCGTAACGGACGCCAAAAAGGGCGATCGCTGCATCGGCATTATTTAGGGTGTGCCGGTACCAGGCACCTCCAAAAAAACTTCCGACCCCAAAATACGCACCTCCGTTGATTTGTGCAAACTCTCCCTGCCTTACTGCAAGGAAGTTCGGAGATACAAACGCACTGTTGCGGCTATTATTGCCTGCAATCAGAGGGATTTGCCAGCCACCATGCAGCGTAATGCGCAACGGCAGCCCCGCTCCAAGGTTTTCATTGATATCAAGAAGGCTTTCGTCCGGGCTGTTCAGATGTTTTAGAGACAGCCCGGCATAAGCATTTTCGCTATTGAACAGCAGCCCGGCTCCGATATCCACTGCGGTGTTGTTGAGATTGACCGGCCGCTGTTCCTCTGTGGGGGTAGGCACACCGCCACCCCCGGAAGCGCCCGTGATGGGGTCCAGCTGATCCAGAAAAACTAATTGATCCCAATCCAGGCTCGACTGAATCATCCCGGCTTCCACTCCAATGCGAACGGCGGACGTCCGGTTAATTTTTATGCGGTAGCTGTACACCCCATGAAAACGAGTGGTATTGTAGATACCATTGCCTGCATCATCGCCCAGGACAACAACACCGAAACCACTGTTCAAATCCTCCAGCGACTGCTCATAGGCTACAGAATAGGTTTCGTAACCGCCTTCGTAATCCGCCCACTGATTGCGGTAATTCACAGTAATGCGGGGCGCAAAGGTCGTACCCGCAAAAGCCGGGTTAACCTGCATAGGGGCCGCAAAAAACTGACTGAACACCGGGTCCTGCGCATCAAGTGCCGTTGCCGTCAGTACTGAACAAAAAAGTATGGTGAGTAGTCTTCCCATTAGAGTTGTCTGTTGGTCAATTGGCTCCCACAGCGGGAGAAATCATGTGGAGGCGACATTTTGGTGCCTCTTAACAAGCAATACGCCTGGACCTCCGCCGTTTTCTTGACAAATCTTGTTATTTTGACAGAAGGCTCAGGCAACATACCAAATTTTTCGAAACTGGTTCGGCATGAGACTGTTAATTTTACGGCTTAAGCTAATTGCTTGACAAAAGAACTGCCCAACTTTTCAAAGAAGTATACGATGAAAATTTTTAACACCCTGTGTTTATTCCTGGCCCTGGGAGCACCACTCCGGGCGCAGCTGCCTATGGAGATTAATCAAGAACTGGACTGGCCATCCGAGCCACAGCGCGTTTTAGCCGATGGCCGGGTAGCGCATTACTGGGCCTTCGACGGAGCCATTCAGGGCGATGATGTCCTGCCGCTGTTCTATCAGCGCTTCCAGGTGGAAGGGCAGGGACAAATCCGGGTGGAGGTGCTGGATGCCTCCTATACTTCCTTTGATTGGGAAAAAGCACCGCTGGCTGCAGAAAGCCTGGGCGAACAGCTAAATTTTGAAACCCGGGTTAACCGCCACCGGGAGGGGTACTACGGCAGCCTGAGCTTCGTGCCCATCATTAAAAGCGGCAGCCGTTACGAGCGGCTTAGCAGCTTTAAACTGCGCATCAGCTTCCGGCCGGACGCGGACAGCAATATCGCCTTCCGCGGGCCCAACAATACCGAGACCTCCAAACTGAGCGATGGCAATATTTACAAAATTGCCGTTACGGAAACGGGCATGCATAAGCTGACCTACACCTTCCTCAAGGATGAGCTGGGCATGGACATTGACAATATCGACCCGGCCCGGATTCAACTGCTGGGCATACCGGGCGGGCAGTTGCCTTATTACTCTGAAGCGCCCAGGACGGATGACCTCGCAGAACTGCCCATTTGGGTATCAGGTGGCAATGACGGCAGTTTTGACAATGGCGATTACCTGGTATTCTACGGGCAGGGGGCTAGCATATGGGCTTACGACGAAGACGAAGGGAAGTTCTTTTGGCAGCAAAACCCTTACGACAGAGCCAATTACTACTTTATAAAGGTAAGCAGCAACAACGGGCAGCGCATTGCCGAGCAGCCTTCACTAAGCAATACAGCCTACACCACTTCCTCTTATAACAACCGTAGCGTCTTTGAGCCGGAAGAAATCAACATCTTCCACGAGTGGTCCAAGACACAGGGTGCTGGCAAGGCATGGTTTGGCGACCACTTTAAAGTAGCCCGGGAATATACCTACCCGAACCTGTTCCAGTTTGACAACCTCATACAAACGGAGCCGGTCTATGTGGATGCCCGGCTTGCCTTGCGTGCCCGTATTGGCTCTTCCTTCCTAATGGATATGGCAGGTCAGACCCTGGAGAGCAACCTGGCGAATTCCACCCCCGCTATTAATACGTCCTCTGACAATACCTCTCAATATGCCCGCTATGCCAGAATATCCGACTCTATTTTTGTGAATAGCAACAGCAGTGATGTCACCCTTCGCTACCCCTTCCCACAAGGCAGTGGTGATGACAGCGAGGGATGGGTAGATTGGGTACAATTTAATGTAAGGTGCAATTTAATTTACAGCTTTACCGGCGCTCAAACGGCATTCCGCGACATCGAAACCCTGAATTACCCTTCCTCCACCTTCGAGCTGCAAAACGCCAATGAGAACCTGCAGGTGTGGGACGTAACGGCTCCTTTGCAGCCGCGGGCGCAACAGTACAGCCTATCGGGCAATATCCTGCGTTTTGGTGTGGAAACGGGCAGCCTCCGCGAGTTCGTGGCTTTTGACCCTGCTGGTAATCTTTTGGTACCCGAAGCGATTGGAGCAGTACCGAATCAGAACATACATGGCATTACCGATGCGGACATGGTAATTATCTACCACCCGGATTTCGAGGCAGGAGCCTTGCGCCTGGCTGAACACCGGGCAGATTTTAACAACATCTCCATAGAGCTGGTCACGCCGGAACAAATTTTCAATGAATTTGGCGGAGGCCGGGCAGAACCTACAGCAATCCGCGACTTTTGCCGCATGGTCTACGACCGGTCCGATCAATTCAAATATCTGCTCCTCGTGGGAGATGCCTCCTTTGACAACCGGGATATTTATGAGCTGGGCGGCAACTTTGTGCCCTCCTATCAGGATGACAGTCTGCACCCGGTTTTTGCCTACCCTACCGATGACCTGTACGCGGTGCTTTACGGCAGCAGCCCCAATGACCCGCTGCGGGGCGACCTGAATATTTCGGTTGGCCGGCTGCCTGTAAAATCCAATCAGGAGCTGGAAGGCATCATTGATAAAATTGTACACTACGATGAAAATGCAAATACCCTCGGCGACTGGCGCAATCAACTGGTTTTTGTAGCCGATGACGGAGATTCCAATACACACCAACGAGACGCAGATGATGTGGCAGAGGCGGTTCAGGCGCAGGCCCCATTCATGAATCTCGAAAAAATTTATCTGGATGCGTTCCCAGAAGAGTCTACGCCCGGTGGAGAGCGCTACCCACTGGCTACCGAACAACTCAACCGGTCTGTATTTAAAGGTGCGTTTGCTGTGACCTACCTGGGCCATGGCGGCCCCAAAGGCTGGGCACAGGAGCGGGTGCTCAACATTTCAGACATCCTCGGCTGGGACAATAAAAACAACATGCCCATTTTCATCACAGCTACCTGTACCTTTACCGGATTTGATGACCCCAGTTTTGTTTCTGCCGGGGAAGAAGTGCTGCTCAACCCACGGGGAGGAGCGCCAGCTTTGATGACTACGGTACGTCCTGTTTTCACAGGTGGAAATAAGCGCCTGACTGCCAACGCAATGGAATATATCCTGTCAAAGTCGGAGGAAGGGCTGCCCTACACGGTGGGAGAGGCTTACCTACTTGGGAAAAATCAAACGGACGATACGGATAACACCCGAAAGTTTACCCTCATCGGCGACCCGGCCATGCCTTTGGCGCTGCCCCGGTACAACGTAGCCACCACTTCCATCAATGGTGTGCCCATCAACCCGCAGGACTCTCTGCGCAGCGACACGCTTCGGGCTTTACAGAAAGTCACTATTGCCGGAGTCGTGCTGGATAATAACGTAAATGTGGATAATGACTTCAACGGCATCGTCTACCCTACCCTGTTCGACAAAGCGCAAATCGTTAGCACCCTGGGACAGGGCGAGAACAGCGTGTTCAATTACCGCATTCAGAATAATGTGATTTTCCGGGGCCGGGCGTCGGTCACTAATGGGCAGTTTGAGTTCACCTTTGTAGTGCCTAAAGATATCAACTACGAGCTGGGCAGCGGCAAAATCAGCTACTACGCAGCCGATGAAAGCCGGATGCTCGATGCTGCCGGGTCTTACGAAGCCATTCAGATCGGCGGGACCGACCCTGATGCCATAGCCGACGACATGGGGCCACAGGTCGAAGTCTACATGAATACAGAAGACTTTGTATTTGGCAGTGTGGTAGACCCCAAACCGACCCTGCTGGTAAAGCTTAGCGATGATAACGGCATCAACGTGGTGGGCAACAGCATCGGCCACGATCTGGAAGCCGTACTGAATGAAGACACCCAAAATGCACTGCTCCTCAACGATTTCTACGAGTCAGAGCTCGATGACTACACCAAGGGGACCGTTCGCTACCCGATGAATGAACTGCCGGAGGGGCGTCACCGCATTGAGGTCAAAGCCTGGGATGTGGCCAATAATTCCGCGACAGGCTATACGGAATTTGTCGTCGCCGGATCAGGAGAAGTAGCCTTACAGCATGTGCTCAACTACCCCAACCCGTTTACCGATCGCACCTGTTTTCAGTTTGACCACAACCTGGCCAATCAGGAAGTCGATGTGCTGATTCAAATCTATACCGTTGCCGGGCGCCTGGTCAAAACCCTGCAGCAAACGATGGTCACCGATGGTGCCCTGCGGCAGGACGACTGCATTGAGTGGGATGGCCGGGACGATTTTGGCGATCAGCTGGCCCGGGGCGTTTACCTTTACAAAGTGAAGGTAAGGGCACTCGGCACCGGCTTGCAGGCACGCACCGGCGAGAGCGAGTTCGAGAAGCTCGTGATTTTGAAGTAATTTGCAATATGTTAATTTTTTTAACTCCTGTAATGCAACCTTTGGTACACCGTTTGTAGTATGTATTTCAATGAGACCCGATCCTCCCATGATAAGGTCTTGTCAGGAAACACCCCCTACTAGTCTACAAACTTGTATATTTGCAACATCAATTGGAAAAACCGTGAGCGTCTCATGAAAAATTTACTCTTTAAACAACTCCTTCTGCCCGTAGCGGCCCTGTTTATTTTCGTTGGGCAAGCGGACGCACAGTGCTACGAAGAAGAAGGCAGGTTCTACAACCTTGACGGTACGCCTTGTACGAATACCGTTGTTTCTGCCGTCCCGTTCCTGCGTATTGTAGCGGATGCCCGCTCGGGCGCGATGGGCGATGCAGGGATTGCCATATCACCGGATGCCAATGCCATCCACTTTAATGCCTCCAAGCTGGTCTTTGCGGAGGAAACCTTCGCCATGTCGGCAACCTATACACCCTGGCTGCAAAACCTGGGACTGAATGATGTCTACCTTGCTTATCTGACCGGCTTTTACAAACTGGATGATTTGCAGACGCTTGGCTTTGGGCTGCGTTACTTCTCCCTGGGCAGTATTCAGTTTACGGACCAAAATGGAGAACCTCTAGCTGTTGGTCAACCGAACGAATTTGAAGTTTCTGCAGCGTATGCCCGTAAACTGACAGACAACTTCTCAGCTTCACTTACGGGTAAGTTCATCTACTCCAACCTCGCTGCCGGTCAGCAGGTGGAAGGTGGCGAAACCATCGAGCCTGGAGTTGCCGGGGCCGCTGACGTAGCCTTTACCTACCGCACAGACATAGACACCGACCGCGGTGATTCAGAGCTTATGATAGGGTTGGCCTTGACCAATATCGGATCGCGTATTACTTATACCAACTCAGTTGTGCGGGACTTTCTGCCTGCCAACTTTGGCCTGGGCGCCGCTTACACAATGGAGTTGGACGAATACAATAAACTGACGCTTACTGCCGATGTCAACAAGCTGATGGTGCCTACCCCTTGTCAGGGAGATGGTTGTGATGAAACCGGCGAAATCGGTATCGATGATTACCGGGAGCAATCTTCTATCAGTGGTATTTTCTCTTCTTTCAGCGATGCGCCGGAAGGCTTACGGGAAGAGCTCACTGAGCTGATGTACTCCTTCGGTGTGGAGTACTGGTATGATAATCAGTTTGCCGTACGTGCGGGTTATTTCAATGAACACCTTCAAAAAGGTGGACGCAAGTACCTGACGGTAGGGTTGGGACTGAAGTATAATATTTTTGGCCTGAACTTCTCTTACCTCGTACCGACCACCAATCAGCGGAACCCCTTGGATAATACCCTGCGGTTCTCTCTGCTGTTTGACTTTGGCTCAATGGGCGAGCTCGAATAAGCAGGAAGGCTAACCAAAAAAAGAAAGCCCGGCACTTCACATGGAATACCGGGCTTTTTTGTTTTTGCTGCAGGCCTGTAAGCCGGATTCTGTATCCCGGTCAAACCGGAACCTCTGCCATTTATCTAGCCCTGCCCTCACGAGCAGGGTCGAGCTGCCTACCCCTCCCGAATCACCGGAGTGAGCTGAGCGAGCAACTCAGCCGGGCGTATGCCCGATCGGGATGTACGTGACATTTCAACCCACGAGGTTTACCCCTCCGCTTTGTTACCAAAGCAGAGCGTGCGCTCTTACCGCACGTTTTCACCCTTATCCCGGTTTGCACCGGGACGGTATAGCTTTCTGTGGCACTTTCTGTCCCCGGCGTAAGCCGAAGCCCACCCGTTAGGTGGCGTGGCGCTCTACGTTGTCCGGACTTTCCTCACCTGCCGGGCGTACCCGGCAACCGCGACAGAGCAGCCGGCAGCAGCGGGTAATGTACAACTTTTTCCTCAATGCTATGCTTTCCAGGGCGACAGCAGGTCTGCGATTTTGCGGTCATTGCTCAAACGGGGGACTTTGTTCTGCCCGCCCAGCTTGCCCTGCGTTTTCATATAATTCCGAAAGGCATCCTTTTGCATGACCTGAATTTTGAGCGGCCGGAGGATGTTTCCGTCAATTAAGTCCTGGTAATAGATATTTTGTTGCACCATTTCCCGGTCCAGATCGGCAGCAAACTGCTCCACGTCATCGGGTGCTTCCTGAAACTCCACGAACCACTCATGGTAAGGGGTACCACCCTCAGGCGGGCTCACCTGCGGAGCCACGGTGTATTCTACCACCCGCACCTGATGCCGGGTCGCTGCAGCATTCATGGCTTCTTCCACTTCCTTGCCGATAACGTGCTCGCCAAAAGCCGAGATATAATGCTTCACCCGGCCGGAAACTACGAGACGGTAAGGGTCTTTGGAAACAAACTGCACGGTGTCGCCGATATTATAGCCCCAAAGCCCGGCATTATTATTAATGATGAGTACGTAGTTCACGCCTACTTCTACCTCATCCAGCCAAAGGCGGCGCGGATGGTCGCTATGGATGTCCTCCAACGGGATAAATTCAAAGAAAATACCGGAGTCAGCATTGAGCAAAAGCCCGGGCTCCGTTTGCGAATCCTGGAAAGCGATGAACCCTTCGGATGCCGGATAGGTCTCCACACTGTCTATGCGCTCACCCACCAGGTTCTCCAGGGCTGCACGGTAAGGCTCAAAATTGACGCCACCGTAAACAAACATGGAGTAATTGGGGAATACCTCCTTAACAGTGCGCTTGCCCGTGCGCTCCAGCAGGCGCTCGTAGTACATCTGCACCCATGGCGGAATACCGCTGATGAGGCGCATATCTGCCTGCATGGTTTCGTCTATAATCCGCTCCAGTTTTTCTTCCCACTCCTCTATGCAATTGGTCTTGTAGCTCGGCAGCTGATTGGTGCGCAGCCAACCGGGCACTTCATGGTTGACGATGCCAGAAAGCCGGCCGGTAGGAATGCCCCCCACCTCTTCCAACTCCGGGCTGCCGGACAGAAAAATCATTTTGCCATCCAGAAAGCGGCCATTGCCGGTGCGGGCATAGTAGTTGAACAGGGCATTGCGGGCAGACCCGAAGTGGTTGGGCATGCTGTCTTTGGTCAGCGGAATGTACTTGACGCCGGAAGTCGTGCCGGAGGTTTTGGCAAAATACTTAGGCAAGCCCGGCCAGAGCACGTCCTTTTCCCCTTGCTTAATGCGTTCCACATAAGGCTTCAGCGCCTCGTAGTCCCGTACCGGCACCTGATCACGGAAAGCCTCGTAAGGCATTCCTGCCTTCAACTGATGGTCTCGGCCGAAACGCGTATGCTGCCCCCTGGCGATCAGTTGTTGGTAGACCTTGTTCTGAGCGCCTACGGCATCCGCAGACCAGCGGTCGATGTCGCGGGCAATTTTTTTCGCAAATGGCTTGAGAAGGAAGGACTTAAACCCCATAAATATCAGAATTTCCTGCAAAGGTAGTACAAATCAGAAAGGGCACAGCCTGTGCCGCACCCTTTCAAGATATAACTATGCGAATTTTTCTTACTCTCTTAAATCCTCAACGTAGTAGTCAGGATAATCAGATTTATTGAAGGCAAAGTGCCCGGCGGGGAAGCGCTTATTAGGAACAAGGC
>PR_CR_10_Liq_2_inCRDRAFT_1000032_pt1 | contig 41708 bp, 30 predicted proteins | sample PRCRCaboRojoPR_FD_10245 | JGI IMG/M metagenome (IMG submission 10245) | reverse complement strand
CCCTTACGTAGCGCTGCTATGCGCGGGAACATCCGCCTTGATTAGCCTCAAAATTCGCTCCCACTCAACCCATAAATTAACACTTGACAGACCACTAGGCACCAATTGGTTCCTGACACCTAATTTGGCTTTTGATATTGGGCTGGATTTGGGCCAACATCTCTGGGCGAATATGGAGGGGACCAGTGACTGGTCAGGTTCATTTGATGAGCAAATGCCTGACCGTGGATTCCAGGTAGGAGCATCAATAGGCGTGCAGTACTTCCTGCAACGGGGAAATTAGGCAATTGAGCCCCAACTCAGAGCAGCCTGCGACAACCACCAAAGTTTAACATGCAATTTCGGAAACTGCCACCCAATGGGGGGTGCTCCCTGACGTGTTCAAGTTTTGGTTAGTTTCCTTTTCATTCGTGGGCATAACAAATTGCACAAACATCAATCCCGGGGGCAACCCTCTGCATTTGAGCGCTATGGCTGCTGGGGTAGAGCTTCCCGCTCTGCTCCAGCTTATCCAGGAATTTTTGGCTAATTTGCCCTGTCTTATTGTATGGAGATTCAGTATCTTTCGCCGATAAACGCCCTCTATTGCTTTAAACGATTACCAAATGAAAAAACTAATACTGCTCTCTTTGCTTTGCCTGGCGGCTAATACCTCGCTCCTCGGTCAGATTGGAAAGGGCTCCGTCACAGTAAGGGGGGGAGCTGAACTGGATTATCTGTTTGCAGAAGAGGAGACTCGGACTGGCTTCAGTTATGATTTTTTTCCCAGATTTGGTTTGATGGTTACTGATCATTGGATGGTTGGTGGAAGTATTTCGATTAGAGGTTTTGATGATAGTGTTTATCCGTCAGAGGTCATACCAGAAGTTAGGTACTATATTAACTCTGCTTCTACAAAGAATAGTTACTATGCTGGTCTAAGGTGCATATTGGGAATCAATTACCCAGCACTTTCCTCCTATGGATTTCGGCTGGGATTCAATAGGTTCCTGAATGAGCATATCGCATTTAATGTGAGGGCCATTTATTCTGTCCGACCACGAATGCCAAATGGTATTTTATTGTTTTTTGGTTTACAGCCCTTTATGAACAGGGCAGACAGAGCTCGATGGCGGTCTGCAGTATCTGCCTTCAGCAAAGGAGATTTTATAATTAACTCGGGTCTAGGCGGGGTCTCTGTTCGGAATAACATCATTCAGATGCGCTTGAGGCCTAATTTGGGGCTTTTTCTCAGTGAACATACTTTAGTAGGTGTAGAATTAAGTGCCTATCATTTACAAAATCTAAATCGAGAAGTACAGTATAAAAGTAATGGGCTATCCATCGCTCCATACTTGCGCCATTATTTCAGCAATGAACAAAAGCATTGGCGATGGTATGGTCAGACTGGATTCCTCTTCTCTAGTTTAAGATTCGAGTCCTCCTCATCGGAGAGAAATACATTAATCTCCCTTCTGAGCAGCCGATTGGGGACTAATTGGTTCCTGACACCCAATTTAGCTTTTGATATGGGGCTCGGTCTGGATTACCATATTTGGACGAATGTCAATGGGGCTAATCCATGGAATGGTTCCTTTGATGGCCCATTGCCCAACAGTGGATTGCGGGTAGGAGCATCAATAGGCGTGCAATACTTCCTGCAAAGAGGAAATTAGAAACCCAAGCCATTTAAGATATTCCTACTGCCTGGGATCAATATCCATTTCCCAGACTCCATTTCTAAGTAAGAACGGGCCTGCATCCCGGTCAATGGCAGATATGTTTTCCCATCGCAGCCGAAGCTCATCGGTATGCAGAACCGCATCAGCTTTCACTTTTTTACCCTGGGTTTCCCAGCCAAAATACCCCTGCCACGCTTTAAGATCGAGCAACAGGGCGGGCGGCGGATTGGTCAGTTTCAAAAATCCACTGGGCATTTGAGCGAAAAGGTTGCCATCCGTATGGTTGTGGGCATTCGGCAGCTCAATGGCGTGCTTTCGGCAGTCGATGAAGATATTTTCAGTTACGCTTTGCGCGCGGGCCGTTCCACCTCTGCCTGCCACAATGCGGGTAGGATTGAGGTAGGAGCCGTAGCCGGTATTTTCGATATCAATGGCCAGGTTGTGGTGGAAGTGGATACTGTCTGAGCCATCCGTGTAAAAAGCATTCCCACCTGCACCGTAGTCGCCACTGATCCAGTACTGACTGCGCAGTTGGTGGAAAACGTTGTGGTCAATATGTATAGCACCCCGGCTGACTTCCACATAAATGGCACCCCGGGCAGTGGTGATATCGGAAAAGACATTTTGGGTTACCCGGCAGTTTTCGCTAGAAAGATAGTCCAGCCAAATACCAGGCGCGTAGGTAATGTGGCGGAATACATTGCGCCTGATCAGCGTCCCCCGGGCACGGTGAAATTTGATCGCACCCGATTCCCAGCCGTGCTCCGCATCGTGCCAGCCGATGTACTCAAAGAGGTTGTCCTCCACCAGCAGTTGACGGGCTCCATTGGCCTGCAATCCGCCAGTGCCGCAGTGGCGGAAGGTATTCCCGCGCACGATGTGGTCGCCGAGCCCGGGCTGGGAATTGGTATGCCACATTTCGTTGCCAAGGTCGAGGGCGATGCTATTGGCCCATTCCAGGGTACAGTCCTCAATGACCCAGTGGTTGCCCCGCCGGGCAGAGACCATGCCGCGCTGTGGCATGGCAAACCCATTGCCGACCTTCTCAAAGTTGAGCCCCTTTAGCTTGATGTAGGGCAGCCCGTAGTCCCTTGGCGTAAAAACTTGCTCTTTCACCGTAGCTTCAATTGAGCTGTAATCGTTAGGCCCGGTACGTCCGGGGAAACGGACATGCAAGCGTAGCCCGTTGTGCTCAATCCAGTACGCGCCCTGCTCCGCTTTGGCAAGGTCTACCGGGTGCTCCGCCTGCTCAAGCAACTGCCCATCCAAAAAGAGGCGGCCCCGGCGCTGAAAGTGGGCGTGCATGTTGATATTCTTATAGTCCACCCATTCCAGGTCCTGCCCCAGGTTCCGCAGCGCAAAGGAGTTATAGCCCATAAACCATTCCGGTGGCAGATCGTATTGCCAGATTTGCAGGGGTGGTTTCTCATTATCTTCGTAGGTGTGCCGCTGACCGGTGTAGCGCCATCCTTTTCCGGGTTCCCATCCTTCCAAGGGCAGCACTGGCGGCTCATTGCCCGCCCCCTCAATCGCCTGTCTCAACTGGATATGGCCGGCAATCCGGACTCCTGCGGGGTGTGGGCGCCCTGTCTGACCTACGACAAAGGGGCCTTCTACCTGGTGTACAGCAACGTGCGTTCCTTCGATGGGGTCTGGAAGGATGTCCATAACTATCTGGTCACGACTCAGGACATTACGGGCGAATGGTCAGACCCCATTTATCTCAACAGCAGCGGATTTGATCCTTCTCTTTTCCATGCGCCTGATGGTCGGAAATGGGTAGTCAATATGCTGGCCGACCACCGGGACAAACGCTTATTTGGGGGCATCGTACTACAGGAGTTTGATCCGGATACCGGTAAAATGACCGGTCCGGTGCACATGATTTTTGAGGGTGAGGGGATAAAGAATGTAGAGGGCCCGCACCTGTACTACCGCAACGGCTATTACTACCTGCTCATGGCTGCCGGCGGGACAGAGTACGACCACTGCGCGATTCTGGCCCGCTCCCGGGACATCACCGGCCCCTACGAAGCCCACCCCGGTAATCCGGTTTTGACCACCAAAGGGCACCCGGACTGGCCCCTGCAAAAAGCCGGGCACGGCGACCTGGTCGAGGCGCCGGACGGGCATTGGTACATCGCTTTTCTGTGCGGCCGGCCTTTGTCGACACTGGGGCGCTGCACACTGGGGCGGGAAAGCAGCCTGGCTCCGGTGGAGTGGGGGGATGATGGTTGGCTGTACCTTACCAACGGGAAGCAGGTGCCTGATCCAATATTTTCAATTCCCGGTGAAGAGGTGCCTTGCCCTCAACCGGTGGAACGCCATAATTTTGATACTACGGAGCTGCCGGAAGACTTTCAGTCCCTGCGTGTACCGGTTACTTCGGATTGGGCTAACCTGGAGGAGCGCCCCGGTTTCCTGCGCCTGTACGGCCGGGAATCGCTGAGTTCTTTTCATTACCAAAGCCTGTTGGCCCGGCGGTTGCAGCACTTTGATGCCACGGCAGCTACAGCCCTGGAGTTTCTGCCAACAACCTTTCAGCAGATGGCCGGATTGGTCGCCTACTACAATACCGGGCATTTTTACTATCTGCACATCACTTGGGACGAGCACCGGCAAAAGCGGATACTCGACCTGATTGCCTGTGACCATTATGCGATGTCACACCCCATGAGTCAGTGTATTGATTTACAGGTGGATGGCAGGGTGTAGCTCAAGTTGCACTTCAATCATGCCGAGCTTCAGTTTTTCTACCGGGAAGAGAAAGGCGACTGGCAAAAAGCCGGTCCGGTTTTGGATGGGAGTATCTTATCAGACGACTACATCATGGAACAGTGCGGGCGTTACCGGCCGGCATTCACCGGGGCTATGGTTGGTATTTGTTGTCAGGATCTGACGGGCAGTCGTAAGCCCGCTGATTTTGACTGGTTTGAATACAAAGCGGTTTGAAAGCGATAAAGGGGGCGAAGTGTCCTGATTTTTTTAGCTTTAAGCACCTGAAAAAAAATAACTGATATGCCATCTTCTTATGCTTACCGCAATTTAGCGGTTGTACTGTTGCTCACCTTGAGCACTGCCTTTACCGCACAAGCCCAGCTACAGCCCTGGGAAGACCCCGCCGTCAACGGTATCAACCGCATGCCGGTCCGGGCAACGTCCTATTCTTACCCGGACGAAGCCACGGCCCTTATGGTGGACCGCGAAGCCTCCGGGCGTTACCTCAGCCTGAATGGAAACTGGTCGTTTGCCTTCGCCGAAGTGCCCGAAGCCGCTCCGAAAGATTTCCACCTGCCGGATTTTCAACCTAAAGGATGGGCGCAGATTCCGGTGCCTTTCAACTGGGAACTGCAGGGCTATGGCACAGCGATTTACACCAACATCACCTATCCCTTTGTGCCGGTAGACCCGCCATACGTTCCCGATGAGGACAACCCCACCGGCTGCTACCGCCACACCTTCGAGGTGCCTTCAGACTGGGCCGATCAGCAGGTAGTGTTGCACTTTGGAGGTGTGAGCTCTGCGTACTACGTGTGGGTGAATGGGGAGATGGTCGGCTACAGCGAAGACAGCCGGGTGGCTACGGAATTTGATATCACGCCCTATGTGAAATTTGGAGAAAAGAACCTCTTGGCGGTCAAGGTATACCGCTGGTCCGATGGCAGCTATCTGGAAGATCAGGATCACTGGCGCCTGAGCGGTATTCACCGGGAGGTAATGCTGCTGGCGCAGCCCCGGACACACATTCAGGATTTCTTTGTCAAGGCGGGCCTGGACGAGGGCTACAGTTATGGCAATCTTACGGTCAAGCCCCGGCTCAACCACAGCCGATTATCCGATTTAGAAGGCTGGTCGTACGAAATTGATGTGTACGATGATTCGGGCCACCCTATGCTGGAGCAGCCCCTCAAGGCTACAGTCAGTGAGGTGATAAGGGAGGACCTCCGGGTTTACCCACGGGAAAGTACGGTGCTTTCGGCTACTGTTTTTAATATTGAGCCCTGGACAGCGGAAACGCCCAACCGCTACACCCTGGTCATTGCCCTTAAGGATGAGAATGGGCAAACCGTGGAGGCCCGAAGCAGCCGCATTGGCTTTCGGAATATCCAAATTGGGCCGGAAGGAGAACTGCTCATCAACGGGGAATCGGTGGAGCTGTACGGGGCCAATCGCCACGACCATCATCCGGTTACCGGAAAGGTGGTCTCTGTAGCGGATATGGAAGCGGACATCCGCCTGATGAAGCAGCTGAATTTCAACGCCGTGCGGACTTCCCACTATCCCAACGACCCCCGCTTTTACGAACTCTGCGACCGCCACGGTTTGTATGTCATTTGCGAAGCCAATCTTGAGGTCCACGGCATTGGCAGTTTGTTGACTAAAGACCCACGCTGGTCGAATGGTTTTGTGGAGCGGGCGGTGCGTATGGTGGAACGCCATAAAAACCATCCCTCCATTATTTTTTGGTCACTGGGCAATGAGTCTGGTGCCGGAGCCAATCACGCTGCGATGACCGGCTTCATACGCGAGTACGATGATACCCGCCTGGTGCATTACGAGGGCAATCACGAATTTCCGCACACCAAAGCCAGCTACGTGGACATGTACAGCCGCATGTACTGGTCTATCCCCGAGATGGTCAACCTCAGCCGTCAGTCAGATTTGAAACTGCCCATCATGTGGTGTGAAATGGCCCACTCCATGGGTAATTCGACAGGTAATCTGTTCAAATTCCGGGATGTGATACAGGCAGAACCGCAGATTGTCGGGGCATTTGTCTGGGACTGGGTTGATCAGGGGCTGGTCAAGACCACCGAAACCGGCGAAAGGTACTTTGCCTACGGAGGTGATTTTGGCGACACGCTGATTAACTCTGGCAACTTCTGCCTGAATGGCGTAGTAGACCCCGACCGCCGCGTGAAGCCCGGTGCTAAAGAGTGGAAAAAAGTCTTTCAACCGGTACGCCTGACGACTCAGGTGCCACAGGAGGGCAAGCTTACGTTGACCAACCTGTATGATTTTACCAATCTCGAAGGGTATACGCTTTCCTGGCAGCTTATGGAAAACGGGATGGCACTGCGTTCCGGATCCATGGCCCTTCCGGATTGTCCGGCGGGTGTTGCTGTGCCGCTGCAATTGGGGCAAATGTCGCCGAACGCACCAAAGCCCGGCGCCGTCTACACCCTCGACCTGAGTGTTACGCTCCCTGAAGCGCAATCCTGGGCACCGGCGGGTCATGAGATTGCCACTGCGCAGTTTGTGCTGCCGGAAGTGCCGGACAACCGAAGCTTTAGTGTGCCAAAGGGCAAGCTCACGCTGGAAGAGAATGAGCAACAAGTCAGAATTACAGGCAACGATTTTGAAGCCACTGTAGACAAAAGCACCGGTGCACTATCCGGCTACAAAACCGGCTCCACCAACTGGCTGGAAGCCCCCCTAAAGCCCAACTACTGGCGCGCCCCGACCGACAACGACCGGCGGGGCTGGAAAATCTACCGCGAAGCCGCGGCCTGGAAAACGGCGGCTGAAGAAGCCAAAGTTCAGGGCGTGCGCGTACAGGAAGCGGCCAGCTACGTGCAGGTGGAAGTGCAAAGCACAGTCCTGGAAGGCAAAGCCAGCCAAAAGACGGTGTACACCTTCTATGCGGACGGGCAGGTCAAGGTCGATTACCATTTCAAAAAAGAAGGCGACTACCCGGAACTGCCCCGCATCGGAATGCAAATGGCGATCCCGGATGCCTATGATCAGATTGAGTTTCTCGGGCGCGGGCCGCATGAGAATTACATCGACCGATTGTTGAGTGCCCAATTAGGCCGGTACAGCATGCCGGTGGACAGCTTTTTCGAAAGCTACATTATGCCGCAGGAGTGCAGCAACCGAACCGGCGTGCATTGGATGGCCCTTTCCTCCGGGCGTGGCAGTGGATTGCTGGTGCAGGCTCAGGATAGCCTTAGTATGAGCGTCTGGCCTTACAGCATGGATGATTTGGAAGCCGCAACGCACACTCCGGAACTGCCCGAACGAGACTTCCTGACCGTAAATATTGATCATCAGTTACTGGGCGTGGGCGGAGACAATACCTGGTCAAAGGAATCTAAAGCCCACCCGGAGTTTCGGTTGAATGCGGCGGAGTACCGGTATGGTTTCGTGCTGCGCCCTTTCAGCAAAAAACAGTCTTTGCAGACTTGGCTGACTACGCCTGTTCCAAAAACCAATTAACATGAGCACCTCCATTTTGCCCCTGTTGTTTTTCCTGATGACCCAATCGGTCGGGCTACCTGACCCATCTGCCATGAAAGGCTGGAGTGACGAGTTTGACCGACCGGCTATTGATACCACCTTGTGGAGTTTCGAAGAAGGGTTCATCCGTAATCACGAGGGGCAGTACTACACCAACCGTCCGGAAAATGCCTATATCGAAGAGGGTTGCCTGGTGCTTGAAGCCCGCCGCGAGCCCTTTTCCAACGCCCGTTACAATCCCGAAAGCGACCGGTGGCAGGATCAGTGGGAAACCGCAGCCTACACCTCCGCCTCTCTGCATACGGCCGGCAAGCGGGAGTTCCTGTACGGCAGAATGGAAGTCCGCGCCAAGCTGCCCGCCGGGCGCGGGGTATGGCCGGCCATCTGGACACTGGGCAATAAAATGGGCGAAGACATCCCCTGGCCCGACCGTGGGGAGATCGACATCATGGAATTTGTAGGGTACAATCCGGGGATGATCTACGCCAACGTCCACACCGGCGCTTACAACTGGGTGGCGGGCACCAACAAGGGCGATTCCATCCGGATTGAGGATGCCTCTACGGCCTTCCATGTTTATGCCATCGACTGGACGCCGGAGCGGATTGACTTTTACGTCGATTCCACCCATTATTTCTCCTTTGAGCGGGATGTAGAAGCCGACTTTCAGCGCTGGCCCTTTGACCGCCCGCAGGCCCTCAAGCTCAATTTGGCCATTGGTGGCAATTGGGGCGGCCGGCAGGGTATTGATACGACGATCTTTCCTCAGCGGTACTACATTGATTATGTCCGGTATACGCCGTTTAGTCCGTAAAATGGAACCAATCCAGATGTATACGGGCTTCCGCTTCGCCCTTAACGACCAGGTATAGACTTCTTGTGCCGTTGGTAGCCTGAATATCTGTGGAGATAGTCTGCCAACCGCTGCTCAATTGCTTTGGGTGTATTTGACCTATCATGGGGCCGGTAGGGCTGCCGATTCTAACCTCCAGCGAAGCAGGGCTGCTCTGTGTATTCAGCCTCGCCAAGAAGCGGGTGCGGGTGGGATCAAATGCCATATTGGGAAAATGCACCCAGTCTCCGGGACGGAGTTGCTCCAGTATAAAGCCGTTTGTGCGGTCTCCCGATTTTTGGGCTGTCCCGGATATTTCGTAGTACCATTCCGCTTCAATGCGTTCCCAATCCGCCTGATATCTGGCCACTCCATGGCTGAAATGCTGATCGAGAAAATCAGTGTCCGTTACGATTCGCCCGTCATCATCAAAGTGGCAATAGGTAATGATGGATTCCCGATATTTAAAGCCTGGCCGGATGTAGTAGCACCAGATGTGGTAGACATTATCGCCCAGCATAAAGAGCGCATCGGGGCGGTGCGACTGAATGGTACTCCACATGTAATGCTGCCAGGGGATGTACGCTGCCCCGCCTCCGAATATAACAGAAAACTGCCCCGGTTTTCCGGGCTTTGGATGCGTGGTAAACTGATACGTGCCGCTGGTAGGTTGTCCATCCACGGAGAGCCGGTAAAAATAGCTCAGCCCGGGCTTCAACCCGTTGACGGTCAGCTCAGCCGTGTGCCCGTCTGCGGATTGGGTACGCCCGGTAGCCGATTTGACTTTCCGGAAGGTCTTGTCCCGGCTCACTTCCACCTGCACTTTCCGGGGCTGGTCTGTCCGGCACCAAAGCGTAGCACTGTTGCCGGTGACCTTACCGATCATGGGCCCGTGTACCAGTGGCGTGGGGTACTTTTCTGCCAGAGCCTTAAAGCCCGGTAGCTCCACCAGGGGTTGCATCAACTTCGAAGGCCCAGCCAGATAGCGGCCGAACGGCATTTCCTTTTCCAGAGAAGCTTTGACATAGCCCAGTGAATTTTCGGTCTCACCGATGTAAGCGTAGGCCAGTGCCCGGACGAAGTCGGCTTCCACATCGCCCTCCCGGGCATCCGCCAGCGGTAAAACCTTTTCCGGTTCTCCTTCGTAGATATGCCGGAGGTAGGTCGTAATGGCTTTGCGGTTATACCAGTCTTCGGCATCACGGCAGAAGTACTCGCCCTCGCGGGGGACTAATTCCTGGGCTTGCAGGGTGATCGTGGTACAAAATAATAGGCAGAAGGGTAAAAGTAACAGGCGCATTTCTCGAAATTATTGAATGATGATTTTCTGTATTTGCTGTGACCCGTAGGCAGCCCGCAGGTAGTAAATGCCGGGTGGCAAATGCCCGATGTCTATTTGTTGCACCGGTTGCTGTAGTTGCACCTGGTGTATCACCTGCCCAAAATTATTGAATAACTGCAAAGGTACAGCCGCTGTACCGGGATGGGGTTGCTCTGCGTAAAGTACGGAAGTTGCCGGATTTGGAAAAACCTTAAGTTGCAGAGACTGATCGGGCGAATGGACAGCCACAGGCTCGCCTTCAAACCGGTGATGTACTTTCAAATTGGCCAGGTAAGCCTGGTCGACACCCCGGAAATAAAGCCGAAGTGCTTCAACCTGTTCAAACCAGTGGTACAAGGCAGGCACCTCGTTGATATTCGTACCATGCGCTTCATTCAGCTGATCGACGATGAGCCCCTCAAACTGATCCGAACGCGGTGTTTCCATAAACATCACCAGCTCATTATCGCTTCCGGGCGCCAGCGCATCTCTCTGGTAGAAGGACAGGCGGTTGGGGGCATTGACCCAGGTATAATGCTTCCAGTGGGTGGTAGAGGCCAGCGCCACGCCTTCATTCTTTTGGGTGGGGCTCAGAGGATAAGGATCGCCCTGCCCGGGCGTGCCCCCGCCGACCTCGCTGGAAAAACCAGGCAGCCAGTACCCAAAAGCCTGCTCTATTTCGCCCTCGAAATCTTCACCGCCACCGTAGAGCATCAGTCCGCCAGACTTGAAAGCGCCGGTGTTCTCGGTATTGCGGAGGCGCATATTGTAGGCCGGCCGTCCAAAGGGGGCTTCCGCCGATAGGTCATCAATGGCGCCAAACGGAATACCATTTTCGGGATAATCATGCAAAAGCGTCACCACTATCCGCCCGGACTCGCCCCAGCCGGGGCTGTTCAGTGCATCCCAAAGGGCATCGAATTCCACAATCAGGGTGTCTGCTTCCCGGGAGACGGGCGTGGGAAACCGAAAATCCACCGCCTGCGATGCCCGGATGGTATTGGGTTGATACCCGGCATATTCCATGGCTTTGGGCGTCATGTGTATGGACTGGTAGATCAGCCCCCGGCTATCTTCAATGGAATCGTACTGAAAGCCGCTTTCCACTTCGGTATTGTCGCCCCAGATCAGGAGGCGGGAAAGATCGGTGAAGGCGGAGGTGTCGGAGAAGTTTTCGTTGATTAATAGGGTGTCTTGGAAGGTCTGCGCCCGTGCAGGCAGGACAAAGGTCAGCCCGAGTAATAGGTAAAGTAAGTTTTGCATCGTGAAAAGGCTTTGGTGTTAGGTCGCCTTATTTTCGGCATTGTAATGTACTTTTTTACCAGCTGGGTTTATTCCGGAGCACTTGGATTATTTGGTTATACCCCTCCTGCTCCGCCAAATTCTCCCACTGATTAGGATCCCTTCTTAAATCATAAAGCTCCTGCCCATACTCTCCCCAGTCCATATAGGACCACTCAGGCGTGTAAACCGCTTTGCCCACTACGCCCTGATGACGGGTTTCCACAATGGCGAAGTTTTTCCAGCCGGTGGTTAGTCCCTTCATGAGGTTAGTCATATCCTCTCCTTCCAGATTAGCTGGGGTTTTGAGCTTTGCCATCTTCGTCAGGGTAGGGTAGAGGTCCAACAATTCTACTACTTCCTCTACGATGCCTGGCCCTATATCCGGATGGCGGATAATGAGTGGGGCAATGGCTGATTCCCGGAACAGGAAATTCTTAAACCATAAGCCATGCTCGCCCAGCTGATAGCCGTGGTCGCTGACCAAAACAACAATAGTGTTATCGTACAAGCCCAGGTTTTTTAGTGCGCCGACCAGTCGACCCACCTGATCGTCTATAAAAGTAGTGCAGGCATAGTAGGCACGCATTGCTTCCCGGCGCTCGGTTTCCGGCAGATTGAAGTGCCCTGCCCAGGTGTCATAGGTGATTTTGGGCATATCCTCCCGATCGGTGGCCGGTACTGGTATGGGTTGAATATCCACACTGTCAAATTTTTCAAAGTACCGCTTCGGCGCTACCCATGGCACATGCGGCCGGATAAAGCCGGCGGCCAGGAAAAAAGACTGGTCCTTGGTTTCCTTCATCAATCGGATCACTTCCGTGGCTACATTGTAATCGTGATGGCGATTGTCACCCTTTTCTGCCCTCAGCCAGGCTACCGCTCCGCCAGCGCCCACCCGATGGGTTTCCTAGGGAGTTGCACTGTAGTAATAGCCATTATTGTTCAACTCGTAGCCCGGTACATCAACGGCTTTGTCCCAGGCTTCCGGTACATCCGCACCCGGGCTTTGCTGCGCAATAGCATCCGGCACGCCCTGATGGAATACTTTGCCCGCTCGCGCGGTGAAATAGCCGTTTTGACGAAAGAGCTCAGGCAGGGTCGGATGGTCTTCCCATCTCTCTCGAAAGTCTTCTTTCAGCGACAAAACCTCAAGCGTGTTTGGCCGTAGCCCAGTAAGCGTGGACGCGCGTGAGGGCGCACACAATGCCTGCTGACAGTAGGATCGCTTAAACAGCGTGCCCTCCGCTGCCAACTGATTAATATCTGGCGTTTGCGCTATGGTATCGCCGTAGCAGCCCAGCCGGTCGTTGAGGTCGTCCACGTAGATGAGCAGGACGTTGGGTGATTGCTGTGCCGCCAGGAACGTACAGAAGAGAACCAGTGTCAGAGTAAAAAGAGTCCGTATCATTTTGGCTATTTATCGATCACTTCGCAGTCCTTTAGGTCATAGTAAGGCTCTTGGTCGTCTGAGGATTTGGCGAGCGGCGTGTTAAGCATGGCGTTTTTCAGCCCCCGGCCATACAGGACTTTCAGTTCCGCCTGCCGGGCTTCGGTCCGGGTAGGGTAGAAGGCTTTCAGGGTGCCGTTGGCGATCTTTTTTGGGAACTGCCAGTCCGCCGGGACTTCCTCCGTTTCCGGCCAGTTGATCATTACATTGTCCAGTATGAAGTTGTGGATGTTTTCGGTGACAATTGCCGCTTTGGCAACTTTGGCAGCGCGCTTGACGGGTGCAAACTGCGAACTTGTGACTTCATCCACATGAGGTACCGGGTCCTCAATCCAGGGATAAGTGAGGTTGACGTTACGGAGGATTAGGTTTTCAATGGCGTACCCGTCGCCGGCGGTCATAAGGATGCGCCCGCCGGTTTTGGCGTGGAAATTGGTGATGGTCACATTGCGCAGGCGGGGCTTACGGCCCGCGTAGTCGTACTGCTTCTTTTCCAGGTGCATCCAGTCTCCGTTTCGGCCACCCGCTCCGGGCTCCGGCAGGTAAAGGCTCAGGTGGATGGGGCGGTTGTAGAGCAGCGGGGCCCGGGAGTCGGTGATGATGTTGTCAACCACGATGTCCTCCACAGTCCCGGCGCTTTCGGCGTAAATAGCGAAGGCACGGGAGGAGCCATAAATCACACTATAACTAAAAGTTACTTGCTTAATGTCCCGAAAGGTTTCATTACCAATCTTCAGGGCAGCGCAGGAGCACTCGATAACGCAGTTGGTGACGGTGACGCGCTTGCAATCGCGGGTATCCACCATGGTTTTCAGGCAGATGGCATCGTCGCAGGTTTTGATGATGCAGTCGCTAATGGTCACATCGTGGCAGCCGGAGATGTCAATGCCGTCTCCGTTCGGTGCAAACAGATCGTTGATGATTTTACGCCCTGCACCTGTATCCGGTCGCTGTCGTACAAATGCAGGGTCCAGCCGCCTCCGGTGAGTAGCAGCACATCCTTGATCCGCACATCCTGACAGTCTTGTATCTCCACCATGGGGCTGATCTTCAGCGGCTTGGCCATTTTCCACTGCGGGTCTTCCGCCGGGTCGAAGTCTTCCCAAAAAGCGGGCCCATTGCCATCAATGGTGCCGCCGCCAATGATGGCGATATTGAGGGCGTCCTTCCCAACGATAAGGTGGCGGGGCTGCCGGTCTTTGTTGTGCCCCCAGGTCATGACTGCATAGTCTTCGATATTGGGGGAGCCAAGTATCTTTGCCCCGGACTGAACGTCCAGGGTGGTATTGTCTTTCAGGAAAATGGTACCGCTGAGGTACACCCCCGGTGGAACCGTCACTGTGCCGCCGCCCTGGGCAGCAGCGGAGTCAATGGCGCTTTGGAGGGCAGTTGTATTTAGGGTTGCACTGTCGCCCAATGCGCCAAAATCCTTCACATTCAGGTATCCATTGTAGTGCTGTGCATGACTTAGCGTAGATACAAAAAAGAATAAAGCGAGAAAAGTAATCCTTGTCATTGGTCTTGGTTTTGAATGCGTTCGAGCCCAGCAGCCATGGCTACTACTTTGTCGGGATAGGTTTCGGCAAGGTTGTTCTGCTCGCCAGGGTCCTCCGCCAGATTATACAACTGATGCTCCCTGGAGATGCCGCCTTCAATGTCCTTGATGCCCTTAATCCATGGGAATTCTTTTTGGGTGGGGGCGATGTATTTCCACTGTCCCTGCCTCAAGCCAAGGGTGAAGGCTTCTTCCAGCATGACCGACCGCCCCTCATCTGATTGTCCTGAAAGCGTGGACCAAAGGGCTTTACTATCTTTTGCATCGGCTTCCTGCAGTTCATGCCCCAGCAGCTCCGCAATGGAGGCATAAAGGTCTACCTGATTCCAAAGGGCATCACTGCGCCCGGGCGTGATTTTACCTGGCCAGCGGAGGATGGTTGGTACCCGGTTGCCGCCTTCGTAGATGCTGTACTTACCGCCCCGGAATGGGCCGGCGGGCTGATGATCGCCCAGCTTTTCCACGGCCTGGTCGGTGTAGCCGTCATCCAGTACAGGACCATTATCACTGCTGAAAAAGACCAGCGTGTTTTCGGCTATGCCAAGGGAGTCCAGCGCTTTCATTAGCTGACCTGTGACCCAATCCATTTGCAGGATGGCATCACCCCTGGGGCCCATCTTACTTTTGCCTTCAAACCGGGGGTGTACAATGCGGGGCACATGGATGTCGTGAAAGGCATAGTACAAAAAGAAGGGCTGGGCTTTTTCCTGAGCCATGAACTGTATCGCTTTTTCCGGAAAAGAATAAGGAAAGTCCTCATCCCGGAAGTGCGCCGCTTCTCCGCCCTCCATAAAACCAATGCGGCTCACGCCATTAATAATGGTCCCACTATGCTGTGTATCGGCCGGCATTTTCAATAATTCAGGGTGGCTAAGCCCGGTGGGCGTATCGTAAGGGCTGCCTCCTGACGGATCATCTGTAAAACTGACTCGCAGCGGGTCGGCGGGGTCAAGGTTGACAACTTCATGCTGTTCTACATAAACGCTCGGTACACGATCCCCGGTAGACGGCAGCAGGAAGCAATAATCAAAGCCAATCTCCAGCGGTCCCGGCTTGATCTCCTCGTTCCAGTCCAGGTTCCCATTGCCCAGCCCCAGGTGCCATTTGCCAACCACACCTGTACGGTAGCCTTCTTCTTTCAGCATGACAGGCAGGGTAGGTGTCCCCGGCCGGATCATCAATGGAGCATCGCCCGGCAGGATCCCGGCTTTTCGCCGAAAGGCATAGTTGCCCGTAAGCAAAGCATAGCGGGAAGGGGAGCAGGTCGCTGCCGCACAGTGGGCATCGGTAAACAACCGTCCTTCCGAGGCCAAACGGTCGATATTCGGGGTTTGAATGTCGGTAGCGCCGTAGCAGCTCAGGTCACCATAGCCCAGGTCATCGACATAAATGAAAAGGATATTGGGTTGGGCGTTGGCGGTTGGCTCTTCATGCGCTGCACCAGAACTGCAACTTAGGCATAAGGATAGCAGGAAAAGACTGCACAGCAAAGTTGGCTTGAACATCAGTGAATGCTTTGAGAACAGGAATCGTCCGGGATTGGGGTGTAACCCATCTGCTCTTCTTATCGGCGCAGAATAAGGTGAAAAATATTTGTAAAAAGTTAGTGTAAAGGTTACACCTAGCAAACCTTGATAACCTCCTGTTGGATAGTGAGTTGCTGCCCGGTTTCCTTATCTGGCTGTACAATAATTCATAAATTGAGCCATCAAATCCTGCCTATAAAGTTGGGAATTGCACAGATTTCCTTATTTTAATTTCCAAAATCAAAACAATCAGATTCAATGAAAAAACCAGGAAAAAAAGGATCAAAGGGACTGGATCGCCGGACTTTTATCCGTCAGGCTGGTGTTGCTGCAGCTGGTATGACTATCGTGCCCAGCACCGTAGTTTCCGGACTGGGGCATGTGATGCCCAGTGACAAATTAAACATTGCAGGCGTTGGTGTAGGCGGTATGGGCCGTTCTAACCTGCGCAACATGAATTCTCAAAATATTGTAGCGCTTTGTGATGTAGACTGGAAGTATGCTGCCAAATGCTTTAACGATTATCCAGATGCTGCGGTGTACAAAGACTACCGCCGCATGATGGACGATATGGGCGATGAAATCGACGCCGTAGTGGTAGGTACGCCTGACCATACGCACTACGTAGTAACCGCCGATGCTATGCGTGCCGGCAAGCACGTCTACGTACAGAAACCACTGACCCACTCGGTCTACGAATCCCGTATGCTGGCTAAGCTGGCAAAAGAAACCGGCGTAGCCACACAGATGGGTAATCAGGGCAACTCCGGAGAAGGTATCCGTCAGGTTTGCGAGTGGATTTGGAATGGTGAAATCGGTGAGGTGAAGGAAGTCCACGCCTGGACCAACCGCCCGATCTGGCCACAGGGGCTGGAGCGCCCTACAGAAACACCATCCGTACCGCCTACCCTGGATTGGGATCTCTTTATCGGCCCGGCTAAATGGCGTCCTTACCACCCGGCTTATACGCCGTGGAACTGGCGTGCATGGTGGGACTTCGGTACAGGTGCATTGGGTGATATGGGATGCCACATCATTGACCCGGTCTTCAAGGCGCTGAACCTTGGGCAGCCTACTGCTTTTGAAGGCAGCTCTTCTCAGGTCAATACCGAGAGCGCACCGATTGCTGAAAAGGTAACCTACTACTTCCCAGAGCGCAAGAAGATGGGCAAGGTCAATATGCCTGCCGTTGAGTTCACCTGGTACGATGGCGGCTTGCTGCCTGATCGCCCTGAGGGAATCCCTGAGGGTAAAATCCTTGGTGACGGTGGTGGTGGCGCTATGTTTGTAGGCTCCAAGGGGACATTGATTTGCAGCACCTACGCGCGTAATCCATACATCGTTGGCCGGGAGAATGACCCACCAAAGGCAACCAATGAACTACGTCGCGTGGAAACTAGCCACGAAATGGACTGGGTGCGTGCCTGCAAGGAGGATAAAGGCAGCCGTACGGAAGCTTCTTCTCACTTTGGCTACTCCGCTCCATTGAACGAGGTAGTAGTAATGGGTAACCTGGCTATCCGACTTCAGGATCTGAAGCGTAAGCTGGAATGGGATGGTGCAAACATGAAGATTACCAACATCGCTGATGATGAGGAAATCCGGGTGGTTTCCTCTGATAAGTTTACGGTAGTGGACGGTGACCCGCGTTTCGATACACAGTATGCAACCATCAACGCGAAGAAGGCGATGGAAGAGTACATCAAGCGTCCGTACCGCAAGGGGTGGAACTATTAAGCATCAAAAAAACAAAACTGTGATTATGAAATTCAAAATTCTTTTGTTTGCTGCTCTGGCATTTGCTCTGGCTTCCTGTCAGGGTGGTGCCTCAGAAGCTACCGAAGGAGAAACCACAGAAGCGGAAGCTACTGAGGATACTCCGGAGGAAGCCGCAACGGCAGAGATAAATACGCTCACCAAGGAGGAAAAAGCGGATGGCTGGATGCTCCTGTTTGATGGTGAAAGTACCGATCAGTGGAAAGGCTACTGCAAGGACGGTTTCCCGGAAAGGGGCTGGAAGGTAGTGGATGGTGCCATCATGTGCGAAGCTTCCGGCAAGGGTGAAGCTGGTGGCGGTGGCGATATCATCACTAAGGAGACCTTCGGTAACTTCGAGCTGAAACTGGAATGGAAAATTTCCGAAGGCGGCAACAGCGGTATCTTCTACCTGGCCCGCGAGAAGTGCGGTGAGGAAGAAGGACAGCCCATCTGGAAGTCCGCTCCGGAGATGCAAATCCTGGATAATGAGAAGCATCCTGATGCCCGCCTTGGAAAGGGTGGCAACCGGCAGGCAGGCTCTCTTTACGATTTGATCCCGGCTAAGCCGCAAAATGCGGTACCGGCTAATAGTGGTTGGAACGAGGTGACTATACTGTCTTATGATGGTACGATTGTACACACTCAAAATGGTGAGAATGTGGTAGAGTACCACCTCTGGACGGACGACTGGAAAGAGATGGTTGCTAACAGTAAGTTTAAGGACTACCAGGACTTCATTGACGTCGCGAAGGAAGGCCACATTGGCCTTCAGGACCACGGCAATGATGTTTGGTTCCGGAATATTAAGATCAAGAAGCTGTAAATCAGGCAGTGCTCTTGATTAAGTTTAAACCGGCTGTGGGCATTGGGCTTGCAGCCGGTTTTTTGTATGGACGTACTTGATTGTCGTTTTTGATGCTACGATATGTTTACTGCGCCATCACCATTAACAAGTAGTAGAATTGAACCAGAGCCTAAATCGAGGTTGTCAATAGATACTTGATCAGCCGGACGCTCAATTTTTTGAGCTATACTGACGTCGATAAGATTTGGGAATCCAAACCGGCATCGAGTTCAGTATATGCTGACCGTTTTGGGTTGGGCAGAGCCCATACCAAAACGCGTCATGTATAATCAAAATACGGGTGATGAACCTACAGTAAGATGAAAAGAATAGCCATTATTGCAATCGTACTTCTGGCAGGGTGTACCCGTAACGACCAGGATTCTAAATACTTAAGATGGGTTGGCGACGCTGAGCCCGACCCTGAAATAGATGCCAGCGATTTCCAGTTGTGTGGCAGTGAGAAAATGGTTCAGCAGTACCTCCATTTCGGACAGGGGCTTCAGTATGGAGGGGAGAAGACAGCGCTGCGCAAACGATTTGAAGAAGCGTACCGGCCAGTAGAAACCGCTCAAAGTGGTTGGATAAGAATCCGCTTTATTGTCAACTGCCAGGGACAGGCTGGAAGATTTAGAATGATAGGCTCCGATTTAGATTACGGGGAACAAATTTTTGATGAACGGATCACCGACCAGTTATTAAAGATTGCCCAATCATTGGATGGTTGGGCCGTGCTCTCAAAAGGTGGTAATCCCCGGGATTATTACCAATACCTAATCTTTAAGATCAATAACGGAGACCTAACTGATATTTTGCCATGAGAATTCTTCTGATTTTTGTCTTAGTCGTCGTGTCCGCTAGTTTGGTCGGTCAGCCCAACTGCAACGCCTATAAGTATAGCGGAGACAAGTTGAAGTATAAGGCTTGTAAAGCTGTGGTAAAAGTGAAAGGGCACTATCAGTTCAGCAGAGCGTTCCAGGAAGCACTCGATGAGGCGCTTGCGATCGATTCTACCTTCGCATACGCTTATCGGATTAAATCTACTGCATACCTGAAGAGTGGTGATTTTATCACCTGGAAAAAGCTAATGGACAAAGCCGTGAAATACGATCCGGAGGGTGAGCTATTCTATCGGGCTTCGTGCCGCTATCAGTTTTTTAGAGATTATGCGGGAGCTATAGAAGATATTGAACTTTTAGATAGCCTGATTGACTATAATATCGGTTATTCCCAAAATGGGGATTACCACCTCAATATTATCAAAGCTTTGTCCTACAAGGCTATTGGGAAACCGGATGAGTCCTTACAGATATTTGAACGACAACTAAGTGATAGCACTCATAGCGTTGGTATTTACGATTATTTGCATTTGGGTGTTCTTTACCTGGAAATGGAAAAATTTTCATTGGCTTTGCGTGCTTTAAAGCAGCAGGCATTAGAAAATGATATCGCGGAAAACAGGTACTATATGGCTATGGCCTGTAAGGCACTGGGGGATAAAAAGGACTACCTGGAAAACATAAAACTTGCCAAGGAGAAGTACGAAAACGGAGTGAAAATGTTTGACCCCTACGTTGAAAAAATGGATCAAATATTTTTAGCTGACATCATGGATGCGATGAAAATTGAGGGCTTTTGAAAAGGTCAAAAGCCTTCAAGTTGGCTGGGGTTTTTGATTAAATCGTGCTATTCCATCTAATTCCCCTTTGCAGTAAATGCTTTGATCACCTGTCGCCCGACCTGATCGCCTACTTCCAGCCCCACCTCATTGTCGGTACGGAAATGCACCCCTCCCTCAAAGCGGGATTCCGAACACTCAATTGCCAGTGCTTTGAACAAAGCCTCGTCTCCGGGGAACAGGAACGAGAGGACTCTGGCTATGGACCCGGCAACGGTAGTATGCCCGGCAGGATAGCCCGGGAAGTTAGGCGTGTCAATCAGAATAGGTTTAAAGGAAGGGTCGTACTGAAACGGGCGGATGCCCCAGTAGTGGTATTTCCCATCCCATGCCGCAATGATGGCATCGAATCGGGCGGTGTGGAAAACGGCATTCGCAAAGGCAGCTTCTAATGGGTTAAGGTCGTATTCCAAAATCTTGCGTTCGACCAATAGGTCCCATACCGGTTCGCTTTTCCACTTCCAGGCTATGGTGCTGCTTTGATGGGCATCGTTGAATTGCCGGAGCTCTTCCATATCTGCAGTCCAGTCGGTGGGCGGTGGGCCGGGCCGGAACTGATCGGCTTGCTTCAGGGTGAGCGGCTTCCATTGCCTTTTCATCGGGTCCCATGGGCTGGGGTTGCCTGACCACAGGCTATCCGCCTGAGGCACTTGCCCTTCCCACCGGCGGTCTGTGCGGTCGGTTTTCGCATATTCGATATACTGTTGGGCTATCTTCCGGCCAATTTCCAATCCTTTTTCAATATCTGAGGGGAATACCAGCCCTGTAGCCAGGCGGGCAGACCTGAAGGCAAGGAGATGACTGTCCAACATCGCCTGCTGCTCCGGAAAGTAATATCCGATAACCTGATGCGCCGCCCCGGCTGCTGCACTCCATTCACAAAGAGAGGAGGAATACTCTGGTTCCTCTCCAAGCTTTTTCACCCTTTGATTGTACAGATAGGCTGCTTTCCGGAAATGTGCCTGTTTGTGCTCCCAAACTTCCACCGTAGCGTCATAGACCGCAAGATGTAGAATGGCCACCCGGCCTCCATTTTTATGGCCTTTATGGTTCCGGCTCGCCTGCATAAGTAATTGATGCCAGCGGTAAGCGGGATAAGCGTTGTTCCAGTACCGTACCGCCCATAAACCTTCCGCTTCCATCTGTTGCTGAGCTGTTGTGATCTCCGGGACTTCACCCCTTAGAGCTTCCTTAGGGACTGGAAGCACAGGTTCTTCCAGTTCAAACTTGAAGGGCATGAATTCGGAGGCTGCCATTTGCCCGTACCCCGGGGATCGAGTAATCAGTATGGCGATCAGGCAAAATGTGGGTGCGAATAGTAGGGTAGACCAATGAGCAGATGTGTACATGAATCGTTTTTTTTGAAAAAGGGGATACTTCATATAAACCAACACTGGGTGGAATGGCTTAAAAGTCTTTTGGGAATTTTGATATTTAGGATTGGAAATGGGGGTGTGGGTGACCACGGAATACGCGGAAAACACGGAAATGGGGGGACCACAGAATACACAGAAATTAGGGAGCTTTAAAAATATAGATTATGGACAATCAGGAAGAATTACTTTATGAGGAAGAAAGTTACCGGATTCGGGGTGCTGTGTTTGAGGTGTACAGGGAAATGGGGGCTGGGTTTTTGGAAGCGGTTTATCAAGAGTGCCTGGAAAAGGAGTTGCGTAGTCAGCAAATTCCCTTTATTGCACAGCCTGCCCTTGATCTTTTTTATAAGCAGGAAAAGCTGGATACTATTTACAGGCCAGACTTGATTTGTTACGGCAAGATTATCGCAGAGCTGAAAGCGGTAAAAGAAATCGCGGATGAGCATCGGGCCCAGTTGCATAACTATTTGAACGCTACTGGTTTTCGGCTAGGGTTTTTGGTGAATTTTGGACATTACCCCAAAGCGACAATAGAAAGAATTATAAAATAGTGCATAGCCTGAACAGCCAAAGCCTTCCGTGTTTTCCGTGTATTCTGTGGTAGAAAAAGAAGCATCCTACTGCATCCCCATCACCTCCACCGCCGCCAGCAGAAAAGCACCCAGCCCAAAGGGCTCCGTATGATCAGGATCAATCTGTTCCGGGGCGTGGGCCACACGTTGTACGCTGCCGAGGCTGCCATCCGGTCGGATATGCTGTAGAAGGCCTTCCCATGCCCGCTCCATGACCGAACGGTAGGTCGCCTCATCCAGATAGCCATTGCGGATGCCATTGGCCAGGGCATAGCAGAAGAGGGCGGTGCCGCTCGTCTCCGGCAAGGGGTAGTTTTGGGTATCGGTCAGGCTGACCCGCCAGAGCCCGTCTTTGCCCTGCAAGGGGGCTATACCGGCTGCCATTTGTTGGAGTAATTCGATGTAGTACGACCGCCTCGGGTCACTTTCCGGAAGGCGCTCCAAAACCCGGACAATGCCGCCCATTACCCAGCCATTGCCGCGCGACCAGAATACCTTGCCGCCGTCTTTGCCGTGGGTGTCAGGTTTATCGGGGGCGTAGACGTATTTAGCATCCCGGAAAAAGAGACCGGTGGCGGGATCTTGAAGTACCTTTGTGGCTTGCACCCATTTTTCGTGCATGAAATCCAGGTACTTGGGATCACCGGTGATTGCGGTAGCTAAAGCGAAAGTGGGTGGCGCCATGAAGAGTAGATCACACCACCACCATTCGGTACGCCCTTCGTAAGGGAGGCGCATAAAGCGGTCGAGCTCCGTCAGGCTGGGTTCCAGGTAGGCTTTGTTTCCGGTTTCCTGATACATTTTCAGCCAGGTGTGGGCTGCCAGATGGTTGTTGGCAATGTCAGGGTCGTACTTTAGCGGGGTGAACCGCTCCCGCTTGCCCCAGTCAGCCATGTGTTTGAAAAAAGGAGCATGTCCCGTTTTTTCATAAAGTTTCCAAAGCCCGGTATAAAAGGTGGCCGCATTCCAGTAAGCGTTCTTGGTCCAGGCACCTTCCATGACCGGAACGTAATTGAGTTTGGGATAAACCTCCCGCAGGTGGTAGTCCACCATGTTCCAGCAAATGGCCTGGATATCCTCCGGAGTATAGGGGGGCGGTTGAGTTAGCGAGGGAGGTACCTGCACCTTTCCCCATTCGGAGGGCGCTGATCCCATGATAAGCTCCAACGTACCGCCCTGCATCAGCTCCCGGTGGCGGAACCACGCCCGGTCGATCGGGATACCATTCAGTTTAGCGGATTGTACATAAATGTTTTCAGCAGACCGGCGGCGGGCCACCACGCTAAAGGTCTTTCCATTTTTCAGCCGGATACGGCTACGGTCAAAGAGCGGGCTGCCGATGAGGTAAACATCCTGCCCGGCAACGGGGAAGAAGCCCATGCTGCTGAAGACGTACCAGGAAGAGATTGCACCGGAGTCGTCCTGTCCGGGAAGGCCGTTATGCCCGGCAGCGTACTTTCTTTTCATTAGATGCTGAACGGCTTCAGCGGTTTTATCCGGCCTACCCGCATAAATGTACTGATAGGGCAACAGGAAGAGCAGTTCATTACCGAGGTCAAACCTGGGGTCCAACAGCAAACGATCCAGGTATTTGATATAAACTTCCGGGCTTCCGTGCCGTTGGATAAGCCCCCGCATATCGTGGGGTACATAGCTGCTGTAGGCAAGGGGGTAGCTTCGTAAAAATAGGGGTCGTTCCAGTGGTCTTTACGCAGATTTTCGGTGGTGATGTCCGGCTGCCAGTTGCCCGACTGGTCCTTTGCCCAAAAATGCCCGGCTTCTTTGTTAAATAGCTTGAAAACGCCCTGTGAGCGTTTCCTGTACTTCCGGGCAGTTGCCGTGTCCCCTGCCGCTTCGGCGACTTTGGCAATGCAAAAGTCATTGTAGGCATACTCCAGAGAGCGGGACGTCGCCCCTTTGGCAGAGGACGAAGTGACATAGCCCAGTTTTAGGTAATCTTCCAGGTAGCGCCCTTGTTTTTTGGGATTATCAGAGGGATGCTCGGCATGATGCCGCAGGGCTTTTAACGCCTGTTCCTGGTCAAATCCACCCAGGTCTTTGGCAACGGCATCCGCAAAGACGACATCCACATTTGTCCCGCCCTGTATGCTGCCGAAGTCGCCGGCTACCCAGGCATCCGGAAGCCAGCCCTCCTTTTCGTAAATAGCCAGAAGGCTTTGCAGGATGGCACGTTGCTGCTCCGGTGCAATCAGCGTATGCAGGGGCATAACGGTGCGGAAAACATCCCAAATACAATAATGGTCCCATTAATGAGCCTGGCTTTCGGGCCAGTCTTCGGTAGCGCCAGTGACTTCGGTGGGCATGAGGAAGGTATTGCGAAGGGTAGAATAAAACATCCGCTGATGCTCGGGCAGCCCACCTTCCACCTCAATACGGGAGAGCCGTTTGTCCCAGGACTGATCGGCAGCAGTTCTTGCTTGGTCAAATGAAGTTTGCTTTTCCTCATTCAGAAATTTCCTGGCAGTTTTTATGCTTTTAAATGAAAGCCCAACCTTTGCTTCCACCTGCTGCCGCTGCGGGCCTTTGAAGGTCGCCCATGCGCCCATGCGGCGACTTTTGACCGGCTGATCGTCCGGGAAGCGGATTGATAAGTTTTGCTGGCCGGGTAGGAGGGTGGTGTCTTGCCAAACACCTGCTGCATCAAAGGGGCGGTCGAACTGGGCGAAGAAATATACCTTATACGGGTTTTGCCCGCCCCAGCCACCGGCGAAATGGCCCCAGCCCTGGATGGCGTTTTCTCCAACAATCTCCACTTCGGCTTCCAGGCAACGGCTGTCTTCCAGCCCCGTCCGGCCAATGGTATGGGCGACATCAATAACCACCTGCCCTTCGATTTCCGGTGATTTATCCCAGGTGAAAAAAGTGTATCGATGGTAGCCTACTTTGGCAGAAGCCGTTAATTCCACTTCCACATCGCCGGGTTTTCGGGCAAGGGTGACAGCGTAGTACCCCGGTGCAGCCCGCTCATTGACCTGTTTTAGCGAAGCGTAATCTTTGAGGTTAAGCTCCTGCGTCAGTGGGGTGAAGAGGATATTCCCATACCGGCCTCCTCCACCGGTCCCGCTGGTATGAGTGTGGCTGAAGCCCGCGATAGGCTTGCCGGGGCGATAGCCGGAGGTGGGCTGTGGGGGCATAATGTCCGGGCTCAGCTTAACCATTCCAAAAGGGATGGAAGCGCCCGGAAGCACATTGCCATTGATACTCCCCAGGAATGGGTCGACAAGGGCGGTGGACCTGGCAGGTACCGGATGGCCTATATCAGTACGTGGGGTGGACCGGGGGTGGCGGTTGGCTTGTTTTGACGGGGTGGGGCCTCCAAAGTAGGGGCCTTTTTCGAAAACAGTGCCCTGGCCATTGGCACGCGGGTCATGAGTTGCTGATTGCCATTCGTTGAGGGTGTTGTGCAGCTCTGCTTTTACCTGACTGTACTCCGGATTGGCGGCCTGATTTGCCATTTGGTAAGGATCTTCTGCAAGCACGTAAAGCTCCTCGGCAGGGCGTTTGCCGAAAGCCAGTTGCCTCAGGGTGCTGTCCTGCCCCTGAATGATCGCATCTTTCGTTACAGAATCATCGCAATCGCCGTAAGCACCTACCGCATAGATGTGCACAGGATCGCCCGCCGGATACCGCTCGGGTTCCAGGTTCTTGATGTAGAGGTAGTCTTTTGTCCGAACGGCCCTCATCGGATAGCTTTGGTTATCGGGGCGGACGTAAGCCTGGCGTTCTCGTTCCAGAAAGACTTGATCACGGTGCTTTCGGCTCTGTCCTTTGAGCAGGGGGAGCAGGCTTTCGCCTGACATCGCCTCGGGAATGATTAGCCCGGCAGCTTCCAGAAAAGTTGGTGCCAGGTCGATGAGGTTGACAAAGTTTTCCATTTCACGGGCGGGCATTATCTGCCCTTTCCAGTAGATCGCCAAAGGGACCCTTGTCCCGTAGTCGTAAAGATTGGCTTTGGAGCGGGGGAAGGGCATGCCATTATCGCTGGTGATGACAATAATGGTGTTGTCCAGCAATCCACGTTTTTCAAGTTCCCGGACAGCGGTACCGATCCGCCGGTCGAAGCGTTCCACTTCGTAGAAATAATCGAGGATATCATTGCGCACCTTAGGCAGATCCGGGAAAAAGGGGGGCAGATGGACAGCAGAGGCATCCATGCCCTGATTCACCCCGCTTCCCGGTTCATACACCCGGTGCGGGTCGTAGCTGCCATCCCAAAAATAGAAGGGGCGGTCCGGGTCCCGCAGTTTGAGGAAATCGGTGAAACTATCGTAATTTGGTCCAGCAGGATTATGCGGGTAACCGCCTGCTTTTTCATTTCCGGGTCCCCATCCCTTATTGGCTTTACCAGTTATATATCCTGCTTTTTCCAGCAAGGCTGCATAATTGGGGAATGTATCAGGCAGCAGGCTCCAAAGATTACCTCCCGGCCCCAGTTCGTGCGGGTATTTTCCGGTCAGCAGGGCTGCGCGGGAGGGCGTGCAGGATGGGGAAGCGCAGTAGGCATGGTCAAACACCACCCCTTCCCTGGCCAGCCGGTCGAAGTTGGGGGTTTGCACCACCGGGTCGCCGTAAATGCCCGCGTGGGGGTAAGACCAGTCATCGGCGATAAGGACCAGAATATTGGGCGTGTTTTGTGCGGGGACTAAAAGAGGCAGGCACGCAGCAAAAATGACCTGAAGGTAACGTAGGAGCATATCCGAAAGCTTTTTTTAGGAGATACGCAGCAGGGGGGATTGTAATGAGCCAGGCTTACAGTAAGTCTTTCATGTAAGCCTTCAATCTCAGCCGATACGATTGGCTGACGGGGAGGTGCTGACCGCCGGGAGTCCGGTTGATGGATCAATCATAATGCCCTTCCTCCATCAGCCCCATTAGCGCCAGCAAACCGCCCCAGGTATACCATGGCGAACTATTGAGCTGAGGCTCGTTGCAGGTGCCATCAATAGGGGAGTAGTTTTCGCAAACGAACCCCTGTTCGGTCCAGTTGCGTACGAAAAGGTCTACAGATTTGTCTACCAATGCTTTCCGGGCATCTTTCAGCTCCGGGTAGTCGCGCATACCGAGATAAACCAGGAAGTTCATGGGGGCCCAAATGGCGCCTTTCCAGTACCGCTGCTTTGGAAAAAGCGGATCGTTTTTGGCAATGGACGGCAGCACCCATTCTCCCCAGAATTCTTCTTCATTGAGTAGGTGTTTGTCAACCATCGCCCGGGCTTGTTGGGCTGAGGCGGTGCGAGCGAGCAAGGGGTAAAAGGACGTGGGGGAAATCCGGTCTGAGAAGGCCTCCTGAATCAGGTCGTAGTTTTGGAAAAGCTGATTCTCCTCATGCCAAAGTGCCTGAATTTGTTGCTGTAAGCGGTCCGCCCGCTCCCGGAGGCGTTGAGCGTCTTCCGATTGCCCCAGAACATCCGCCATTTTGGCAAGTACCCGGCAGTCGGCGATGTACATGGCATTCAGGCCTACATCGTGCATTTCCATGAGATTTTTCTCCGGGTCAAACTGTGCATCGAGGTACATAGGGCTATCGTCAATGCCGGTCTCCAGCATGGCAGCGCGTAGGTTGTGGTAGACTTTATCGTGAAAGGGGTTTTGAGCGGGATCGGAGCCCCAGGAGAGCAGGTCGCCATTCAGGCGGTTTTCTAACCACCACTCGTTCCAGCGCAACAGCCGTGGATAGACCATTTCCAGGAACCATCGGTGCGGATGTTTCTGGTAGATGTCCCAGCAGGCCAGCCCACCTACCGGCGGTTGGGAGCGGTCCCAGGCTTTGCGCCCGTTGCCCTGACTGAGGTTGCTGACAAAGCCATCAGCAGTGGCTTCCCGGAGTGCCTCCACAGCATTGGCCATAGCGAGTTCCGGTGCATCCAACCCGATCATATGTGCCATAAAAAAGTTGTCCCAGCCGAAAAATACGTATCCCCCCCGGTTGATGTTCCATTGGCGGTCTACGGTAGAAAATACCCGGTCCTGAACGGGATCATAAATGGTATTCCAACCCAACCCGGCTGCCATGCCTGCGTAGGCTTCAGTGAGTTTGCCGAATTGCTTGAGGTAGGCTTCGTAATCGTTCCGTTTTTCGGTTACCTTCTTTTGAATCGCAGCCCTGCGTACCGGAAATGTCCCACTTGCCCTGTGCGCTCAGTGTACCTGCAAAAAGCAAAATGCTGCCCATCACCAGCAGCTGCTTCCAATCCTTGATCATAGCTTGGTTTTTGGGTAAATGAGGCTTTGCTTTTGGACTTGTAATGCTGGTTTTAATGGACGTGTAGTCAATTTCGATGCTAGTCGTCAGTCTTGGGCTGGTGTATGTAGTAGTCCATATGGAGTATGGATTTGAGTACTCCCGGTACAGCTGAGGTCGCCATAACCGAGGTCGTCGGCGAGAATAATCAAAAAATTAGGGCGCTCAGGCGTTTGGGAAATTGCTGGACAAACGCAGAGTAGCAGACAGGCGAGCGTAGCCCATTCCTTTAGATTAATCATCGGTATTTGATTTAGGTGAGGGTGTTGCGATAATTTCGATAGTGCCATCAGGATTATAGGTTAGCCGCGTCATGCAAACCGACCGGCGGAAGGGGTGGGGGCTGCCCTCATGCCCCCAGCCAAACTTACGGAGTGCCTCGGGGTGCTGCTCAAAGTAGAGGTCAGAATTGTGGTAGAACAGGTACCACTCCCCTTGGAATTGCTCGATGCTGTGGTGATTGGTGCCGCTGTTCATGGGCGGGAGGATGTCACCTTTGTAAGTGTAGGGCCCTAGCACCGCATCCGCTATGCTATAACGGATAATATCTCGCCCCTGCTCATCTTTGGCGGAATAAGACAGATAGTATTTCCCTTGGTGCTTATGTAGCCAGACCGCTTCAAAAAAGCCCGGTGTTTGCTCCTTGTCCAGTATAATGACCTCGCCATCGTAAGACATCATATCATCGTTGAGCCTGATTATATTAACTTCTAATTGCCCCATAAGTAAGTAAGCCTGCCCGTCATCATCAATAAATACAGCTGGGTCAATAAAATCCCGGTCGGAGACAACACCGGGTGAGTCATGACTAATCAGGGGTCCATTCAGTGGATCCTGGAAGGGGCCATAGGGCGAATCCGCCACCGCCACGCCAATGTGCTGCTGCTCTACGGGGTAGTACAAATAGTACTTCCCGTTTCTGGCCATGGCATCTGGTGCCCAGGCATCTCGTTTAGCCCATTTGATAGCATCCAGTCCAAAGGGTTTGCCATGGTCGGTCCAATGTTTAAGATCAGGAGTGGAGAATACACGCCAGTTTTCCATGGAGAACCGGGTCGCTGTATCTTGATCGTGGGAGGTGTACAGGTACAAAGTATCGCCGAAAGCCCGTGCTGCAGGGTCTGCCGTGTAAAGGTGTTGGATGAAGGGGTTACCGTGTGCTTCAAATCGGTAGGGAAGCTTGTTGGGTTGCCTTTCCAGTTGGAGTAACCGAAAATCGATTGCCCCGGGACCGGGTAAGTCCTTAGCGGCAAGGACCAGGCGGTGCCGACCGGGCTTAAGGTCAATTGGCGGTAAGGAAAGTGATGTCCAGTCTTTAACAAAGGAGACATCGCGGGGCGTACGGTCGTAGCGGGCGCCGCGCAGCGGTGGATCATGGGCCTCGTCAATTGTAAAGTCTATCGCTGTGCCGGTTGCGGACAACTGGAAAGCTGCCCCGGTATTTTCTTCCGCACAGGTGTAGTAGAGGGTTGCCTGATAAAGACCGGGCTTTAGGACTTCCACGTCCCAGTAGATGCTGTCTTGGGTACTTGTCCAGTTGGTGTAGTAGGAGCAGTTGGGCCAGCGGTTGGACCGTTCGATGGTGCCAGTGGCAATGGCATCACGGGCGGGCAATTGGGTGAAATCGTGGTCGGGGTGCCCCACCGTAAAAGCTCGCTTTTGGTTCGGTTTGAGTTCTGATAGCACCTCTTTCCGGAATTTTTCCTGCGCTTTGATCAGCGTTTTATGGATTTCCGGATGTGCGTGGCTGACATCTTTACGCTGTCCGGGGTCGGCTTTCATATCAAACAACTGTCCGTCATGGCTCAGCCGGAAATGCTGACTGCGCACGCTGATGCGATCGCCCCATTGGTTGATGATCAAACGCTCGGGCCATTCTGCACCCATCTCCAAAAGCAAAGGTTTCAGGCTTTTGCCATCCAGGGGTTTTGGGGGATCGAAGGGAATGCCTGCAAGGTCGGCTAAGGTAGGTAACAGGTCGTGTACGCTGGCAATGGGTTGGATGGTCTTTCCGGCAGGGAGCTGCCCTTTCCATTGCATCAGCAGGGGCGAACGCACCCCGCCTTCATCGGTTTTGGCTTTCCGCCCTTTCATATCGCCGTTCCAGCGCCAGGAGTTAGGGCCGTTGTCTGTGAGGTATACTATTATGGTATTTTCTTCCAGATGGAGCTTGCGGAGATGTGCGATGAGGCGCCCCACGTTCCAGTCAATATTCTCCACCATAGCGAGTGCGGCCCGGGTAAAAGTAGTGTCTTCGCGTTCCGGATCTCGGTGCCGGTTTAGGAGTGGGCGGTCTTTTACCTTTTCCCACCAGTCATCCGGTACCTGCATAGGCGCGCGTGGGGTGGGGAAGGGGAGGTAGACCAGAAACGGCTTGTCCTGATGTTGTGCAATGAAATCCATAGCCCGGTTCGTCAGATCGTCGGGCAGGTAGCCATCGCCCTGAATGATTTGTCCGTTATATTCCAGCATAGGGCTGAAGTAGCTGCCCCAGTGCCCGGAGCAGAAGCCGTAGAACTCGTCGAAGCCCCGGCTGTTGGGGTGATAGGGCGGCTGCATGCCGTTGTGCCATTTGCCGAAAGCACCGGTGGCATAGCCGGCAGCTTTGAAATACGCTGCCAGGGTCTTTTCATCAAGGTCGAGCCGTTCGCCACCGACAGAAGTGGCATAAACGCCGCCCCGTACCGCATACCGCCCGGTAAGCATTGCTGCCCGGGTGGGCGAACAGACCGGATCCACAAAAAACCGGTCGAATTGAACTCCATTTGCTGCCAGGTTGTCAATATGCGGGGTGTGCAGATTTGTGTTGCCATGCAGGCTCAGGTCACCCCAACCCTGATCATCTGCCATAATGATGATGATATTGGGCAGAGATTGAGCCTCCAACACCGGGATTGCGCAGCATACCCAGGCCATCCATAAGAGAAAACCAGCGTTTGTTCAGGACATCTTTAAGGGGCTTTGTAAAGATTGAATATAAAAAAAGCCATAAAATTGAGCTTTACCATTCCTGTATGTAATCAAAAACAGGGGTTTCGTCGTTGGTTATCCAAGACTACTCTATTGTACTTCGCGAAGTGGGATCCGTTTTACAACTTGCACCATATTTCAAAAATGAATTAAACCAAATATCAATATGACGCTCAGAAAACTGTTTTTTCTACTTAGCGGCGTACTTCTCGGGACCGGACTGCTGGCCCAGGACCGCGCCATTGAATTCGAACAGCTCACGCTGGATAATGGGTTGGATGTTATACTGCATCAGGACAAGACCACGCCCATTGTCGCCATTGCGGTGATGTACCATGTTGGCAGCAAAAATGAAAACCCTGACCGAACCGGGTTCGCCCACTTTTTTGAGCACCTTTTGTTTGAGGGCTCGGAGAACATTGAGCGCGGCCAGTTTGACAAGTACATTCAGGATGCCGGTGGTACGCTGAATGCCTACACCACTTCAGACGTTACCTGCTACTTTGAGATTCTGCCGTCCAATCAGCTGGAGTTGGGCATGTGGCTGGAATCGGAGCGTATGTTGCACGCTAAAGTGGAGGATAAAGGTATTGAAACCCAACGGGAGGTGGTCAAGGAAGAGATGCGGCAGCGCTACGATAACCGCCCATACGGTACGTTCCGCATGGAAGCACTAAAGCGGGCGTTCAAAAAGCACCCCTATCAGTGGCCGACTATCGGTTCCATGGAGCACCTGAATGCGGCAACGGAAGCCGATTATATCAACTTCTACAAAGACTTCTATGTGCCTAATAACGCGGTGCTGGTTATTGCCGGAGACTTTGAGGCCAAACAGGCGAAAAAATGGGTGAACCAGTACTTTGGGACCATCCCGGCTAAGAAAGGCAGCTTTTACCGTCCGGAAATTGAGGAGCCGGCTTTGAACGGTGAAGTGCGGGACACGGTTTATGACCAGATTCAGCTGCCAGCCGTGATCCATGCTTACCGCATTCCATCTATCACCGAAGATGACGCTTATGCCATTCAGATGCTCAACCGGCTGCTGTCTCAGGGAGAGAGCTCCCGTATGCGCCGTGCTCTGGTGGATGAGCAGCAGAAAGCCCTGGCGGTCTATAACTTTGCAGATGGCACAGAGGACCCTGGTTTGTCTATGACCTTTGCCATAGCAAGTGCCGGCATCGATGCCAAAGACCTGGAAGAAGCCATGGATGCCGAAACGGCAAAAGTCCGGGAAGAACTCATCTCAGAGCAGGAGTACCAAAAGCTGCAAAATCAGATCGAAGCCAGCTTTTTCACCGATAATGCCTCCATGTTTGGTATTGCCAACAGCCTGGCTACCTATCACACCATTTATGATGATGCCAATCTGATTAACACCGAGCTGGAGAAGTACAAGGCGGTCACCCGGGAAGACCTGCAACGGGTGGCAAAGCAGTACCTGGTGCCGGATAATCGCGTGGCGCTTTACTATCTGCCCAAGCCCGCACAGCCGTAAGCAGACCCCAAAACCTAATTTTTAAGTCAAAATCTGAACTAAGATATGAATTTCAAATCCCTATTATACCTCGTTGTCGCGCTATTGGGTGCGACCGCTATACAGGCGCAAGACGAAGACTTTCGCAAGCAGGCGCCGGAAGGTGGCCCACCGCCCCGCATTGAGTTTGGCGAATACCAGCAATTTAAGCTGGACAACGGCCTGGAAGTGATCGTAGTGGAAAACCATAAATTGCCAAAGGTGACTTTCCAACTTCTGGTCGACGTGCCCCCAAAAGCCGAGGGTGATAAAGTGGGTATGGCCAGTATGGCTGGCGAAATGCTAAGCCGGGGTACGGAAAACCGGACGAAAGCGGATATTGATGAGGAAATCGACTTCATTGGCGCGGTCCTTTCAACGAGCAGCGGTGGAGCTTATGCCTCAGCGTTGAGTAAGTATAAGAATACCCTGATGGAGGTAATGGCCGACGCTGTCCTGAACCCCACCTTCCCGGAAGCCGAGTTTGAAAAACTGCAGCAGCAGCGGATCTCCGCACTGGCCAGTCAAATCTCTGACCCCGGCTATATTTCTTCCACCGTTTCTGATGTGTTAGTCTACGGAGAGGATCACCCTTACGGCGAGATTACCACCAAGGAGGCTATTGAGAACATCAAGCTCGAGGATCTGAAAGCCTACTACGAGAAAAACTTCAAACCCAATATCAGCTATCTGGCATTCATTGGCGATATTAGTGTGGATGAAGCCCGCAGCCTGGCAGAGCAGTACTTTGGAGGCTGGGAAAAAGGGAACGTGGCACGTGAGTTTTACCCACGGCCTAAAGCCCCTGAAGCAGCGCAGGTCGCTCTGGTGAATAAAGACGGGGCCACACAATCTGTGCTCAACATCACCTATCCGGTCAACCTGAAGCCGGGCACAGAGGATGCCATCGTAGCCAATGTGCTGAATACCATTCTCGGTGGTGGGCTGTTGTCGAGCCGTTTGAACCAGAATATCCGCGAAGACAAGGGCTACTCTTACGGTGTCCGGTCTACGCTTCAGTACGATAAAGTCATTGGTTACTTTGCTGCAGGTGGAAATGTGAGGAATGAGGTCACCGACAGCGCAGTGGTGGAAATGCTGGGCGAGTTGAAGCGCCTCCGCAATGAGCCCGTTCCGGAAAAGGAGCTGAACAGTGTGAAGAGCTTTATCTTTGGCAGCTTTGCCCGGAGTACGGAACGGCCGGAGACCGTTGCCCGCTTTGCCCTGAACATTGCCCGTTATAAATTGCCAAAGGACTATTATGCAACTTACCTTGAACAGGTAGAAGCCATAACAGCAGAGCGCATTCAGGAGGCGGCACAAAAGTACCTGCTGCCAGACCAGGCTTATATCGTAGTAGTTGGCAATGCCGGTGAAGTGGCGGAACCTCTGGAGCGCGTAGCTCCCGTGATGATGTATGACAAACAGGGACGCCCGCTTGACAAAGCCGGGCTGAGCGTACCGGAAGGCCTGACCGCCATGGACGTGATAGAAAACTATATTGAGGCGATCGGCGGCCGTGAAAAACTGGAAAGCGTGGAAGACATAAGCATGACCATGGGCGCTACGATTCAGGGCATGGCACTGACTATGAAAATGAAGCAGAAAGCAACCGGAAAGATGGCCATGACAGTAGAGATGAATGGTTCTGTGGTAAACGAAACCCGCTACGATGGGGAAAAGGCTATGGTGAGCGCAATGGGCCAGAAGCAGGTCCTGGAAGGCGAGGACGTGGATGCCTTCAAATCACAGGCGATGATCCACCCCGAACTGTCTTATGACAAAAAAGGCTATGAGCTTAAACTTAGCGGTGCAGAAAAGGTGGACGGCGAGCCAGCTTATAAAATCGAAATCACCAGCCCTGATGGGAGCAAGAGTACCGAGTATTTCGGCATCGAAAGCGGGTTGAAGCTGAAAGCTGTGACCGTGCAGGATGGCCCTCAGGGCTCGGTTACCGTCACTAACCGTTTTAGTGATTATCAGGAGGTGGATGGGATGATGGTCCCTTTCCAGACCGAAGCAGAGGGAATGGCACCAGTACCGCTGACCATGAAAGTGGAGGAGGTGAAAATCAACACCGGTCTAGAGGATGACATGTTCAAGGTAGAATAGGAATATGCTTCTGCTTTTTAGGTGTGAATAACCCTGGTTACCCGCCCTGTGGCAGCCGGGGTTATTTTTATTGTAACCAAAGGTAATTCCTGCATTCTGGAAAAGAAGCTGTATTAATCCCAGGCTGGCACTTTGTGGCAGTAGCCAATTGTCGTATTATTGCCGCAAAGTGCAAAAACAGCAATAATGATTCAGGTCTACGTCACCGGTGGTACTTTCGACAAGGAGTACAACTATATATCAGGGAGCCTCTTTTTCCGGGATACTCACTTGCCCAGTATGTTCGAGCGGGGCAGGTGCACCCTTGACATAAATGTTAAGACCCTGATGATGGTGGATAGTATGGACATGATGGAAGAGGACCGGGAAATTATTGCGTATAATTGTCAACGGTGCCCTTACGATAAGATCCTCATCACTCATGGTACCGACACGCTGGTCGAAACGGCACAATTTCTGGCCAGGCGGAATATTGAGGATAAAACGATTGTACTTACCGGGGCAATGATCCCCTATGCTTTTGGGACTTCCTCGGATGGCTTCTTCAATCTGGGCAGCGCCCTGGCCTTTGTGCAAACGTTGCAGCCGGGAGTCTATGTTTCTATGAACGGGCGTTACTTCCACTGGGATAATGTCGTGAAGAATAAAAAAACTGGTTTTTTTGAGGAATTAAACAACTAACGAATGGAATACTTGGGTTTACTAATGGAAATGATTTTCCTGGCCTTTGGTATCTACCTGTACCTGTTCAGCATAGGCAGGGTGCAGGCCGGTGACCCGGAATCCAGAAAAAAGGCAGAGGCCTTCCGGCAGCGCAATGCCGGGTGGATGCGCATAGGTGCACTCGCTATCATTGCCATTATGGTCGTTAATCTATACCTCCATTTTGTGCAGCTGAGTGGCAAATGAGTGGAAAATTAGGTTTGTTCCGGGATGGGTTTGCCCTTACATAGCCTTCTATCCTCAGCATAATTTCTTAATATTGCAATGAAAAAAGTATAATTTGTCAGCGCTCAGGAGCCGTTGGTGATTATACCCAAAACAAAATCCTGAAAATCACATCACACCTTCAATATGAAAAAAACAACGCTGATCCTACTAAGCCTTTTTTGCTTCGGGGCTTACACAACACTATGGGCTCAAGATGATACTTCTGATTTTTATGATACCGGCACCATTCAGGAGATCAAAATCAGATTCGAGCAGGAAAACTGGCGATATGTACTGGACTCCCTGCGCTTTAATGGAGACGGGCTGCTCTTTGGCACTGTGGAAATCAATGGTCAGAAGTTTGATGATATTGGGGTGCGTTACCGCGAAAGCCGCTCTTTCCAGCCGGGCAACAAGCGCAACAGCCTGTATTTGAAGCTCAACTACATCGATAAGGAACAAAACTATCAGGGGCGAGGTACGGTCAAGCTTTCCAGCGCGCTGCGTGACCCGAGCATGGTCCGTGAGGTGTTCGGATATGAAATCGCCCGCCGTTATATGCCTGCCCCGCTTGCCAACTATGCGCGTGTGATGGTCAATGGCGAGTACTATGGCTTGTTTGTGAATGTGGAACCTATTGACGATGCCTTCCTCAAGCGCAATTATGGTACAGATGAAGGCACTTTCATTCGTTGCGCCCCCAATCTTGTTGAGAACGAGCCAAAAGGTTGTAAAGCGGATGTGTTCGGTAGCTTGCAGTTTGATGAAAGCGCTAAGTGCTACCTTCATAACTTTCAGTTGCTTTCGGAAAGTGGCTGGGATGACCTCATCGAGCTGACCTACCTGCTCAACAAAAAGCCGGAGGAAGTACACCGTGTCCTTAACGTGGATCAGGCGCTATGGATGCTGGCGTACAACAACGTGCTGGCCAATCTCAGCAGCTACACCGGCCGCTATAGCGAAAACTACTACCTCTACCGGGACAATCAGGGGAAGTTCAACCCCATCGTATTTGACCTTAACCTTTGTTTTGGCAGTTACAAGAATACAGGCGTTGGCTCTGACCTCAAGCTAAAGGATTTGCAGGAAATGGACCCGCTCCTGCATGTTAACAACGCCGAAAAGCCACTCATCAGCCAGCTGCTCAAGGATGAGCACTACAAGAAAATGTACCTGGACCATATCCGGACCATCGTTAATGAGGTTTTCCGCAAGGACCAGTATCTGGAGCGCGTCAAAGAACTACAGGCACTTATCCGTGAAGACTTCAAAGCGGATGAGAACCGGTACTACGCAATGGAGGATTTCGATAACAGCCTGACCGAAACTATTGGTAAGCGGAGCCGCATCCCAGGGTTGCAACAGCTCATGACGCCTCGTACCGACTTCCTGAAGCAGGACGTTGTGCTGGCGGTTATTCCTCCCAGCATCGGTGATGTGACGGTAAGTTCACGGGAGCAATTCTCCGCCGAGCGGGTTACCGAGTTTAAGATTCAGGCTAAAGTAGAGAAGTTTCCCACCGAGGTGGCCTTGTTTTACCGGCACGACAGCACCAAGCCTTTCAAGCGGGTGGATATGACCGATGATGGACGGCATAACGATGGCGAAGCACAAGATGGCATCTTTGGTGCAGTAATCAAGCCAGAGGGTGGCGCAACAGAAATTCAGTACTATATCTATGCTGAGAACGCCCGCGCGGCCAGTTTCAGCCCATCCCGCTACATGTTTGAACAACACACGGCTACTCTGGAAGAACTGAATAATTAGGAAAACAAATTATTTGGCGCATACCTGTAGGTTTTGACGCCGGAATTCCTGAATTTGCGAAGCAGGCAGCTCTTGTTTACTTCGCAATTTTCTTTTGACAGGGTTCAATTGACCAAACCTATGCAACGACTTTTCTTATTTTTTTTGTTGGCTTCGGTATTCACCCTCCCGGCTATCGGGCAGGATACTGAAATTGATATTTATGACCCGGACTCCATCCGGGAGGTCCGTATTTACTTTGAGGAAGAAAACTGGGACGATATCCTGGACTCCCTTAAGCAAGCAGGGCTCGATCAGCGGCTGATCGCCACGGTGAAGTTTGCGGGGGAAACCTACGAAGGAGCGGGAATCCGGTACAAAGGCAACAGCTCCTACTTTAATGTCCGGAAAAACGATTATGCCAAGCTGCCGTTCAACATCGATGTGAATGAGACGCACAAAGACCACAAAATGCCGGGCGGCTATGATAAGCTCAAGTTGAGTAATGTATTTCGGGACCCTTCTTTTCTCAGAGAAGCCTTGTCCTACAAAATCGCCAACCGTTACATGGTTTCCCCGCGGGCCAATTTCGTCCGTGTTTTTATAAACGATGCATACTTCGGGCTTTACAACAATACCGAGTCTGTTGATGAAGAACTGCTCGAACGTTTCTTTGGTGGTGATTACGAAGACGAGACCGGAGTGCTGTTCAAATGCGACCCGGTTTGGAGCTATGAAGCGCCGGAAGGGTGCAAAAAAGGGGAGAAGTCTTCACTGCAGTACCTCGGCCCCGATGCGGACTGCTATAAAGGGAACTATGAGATAAAGTCGGATTCGGGCTGGACGCAGCTGGTGGCCCTTACTGACATTTTGAATAATAACCCCGAAAAAATCGATTCTGTACTCGCCGTGGATGAAACACTCTGGATGCTGGCATTTAACATCACCCTGGTCAACCTGGATAGCTACACCGGGCGCTTTTGTCACAACTACTACCTGTATCAGGACGAAGACGGTGTTTTCCACCCCATTATCTGGGACCTCAATCTCTCATTTGGCGGCTTCCGCTACGATGGGCTGGGTAAACCCCTGGGGCTGGAGGATATGCAGACCCTAAGCCCCTTTATTCATTACAAGCAAAAGAATAAGAAACGCCCCCTGATTACGGAATTACTGGGTAACGACTTGTACCGAAAAATGTACGCCGCTCACATCCGGACTATCGTTCAGGACTTTTTCGCAGATAGCACTTACCTGTATGAAGCCATGCGCATGCAGGAGCGGATCCGTCCTTTTGTAGAAGCGGATTCCAACAAACTCTACAATGTAGAGGCTTTTGAGAAAAATCTTTACGAATCCGCCCGGGCCAATAAAGTAAACATCGTTGGGATTAAGGAGCTCATGGAGCCCCGAACTGAATATTTGCAAAAGCACCCTTTGGTTGGGCATGAGCCTCCTAAAATTGATACGATTGAACATATTGATGTAGGGGAGGAGGCGATCTTTGCTACTCGTCTGGAGGGGGCAACCCGGGCCTGGTTGTTTTACCGGAATGGCACCCGGGGCAACTTCAGGGCGGTTGAGATGTTAGACGATGGAGCGAGTGGGGATGAAATGGCAGAAGACCAGGTTTATGGGGTGATAATCCCGCATAAGGACAAAGAGCAACCCATTCAGTACTTTGTGGTTGCTGAAAACGACCGGACGGCTGCCCTTTCGCCTGAACGCGCTTCATTTGTATACCATACAACGGCTACTACAGATGCCTCTGATTAAAGAATCGACCTATAAGCGAGCGCCCCGTTATCAGTTCAACGGGCACCTTCAGACTATACTCCCTGCCATCTTGCGCAAGGTGCAGACCACCTATGAGCGGGAGCGCCTGACCCTGTCTGATGGCGACTTTGTAGACCTGGACTGGTTGGACAACAGAAGCCGCAATCTAGTGCTCCTGTCCCACGGGCTGGAAGGCAACAGCGAACGCCACTACATGATGGGCATGGCCAATCGCTTTTCGGAGGCAGGCTGGGATGTGCTGGCCTGGAACTGCCGCTCCTGCTCCGGTGAAATGAACCGGAAATTCCGGCTTTACAACCACGGCGAGATCGGTGATATAGGTGAAGTGATAACCCATGCCCTGCAAACCAAGGACTACCAAAAGGTGCTGCTCATCGGCTTCAGCATGGGCGGCAGCATCTTAATGAAATACCTTGGCGTACATGGTAAATCCGTCCCCAAGGCAGTCATTGGCGGGATTGCCTTCTCTTCTCCCTGTGACCTGAAAGCCAGTGTTGATGCGCTGGAATTGCCGGGCAATGGTTTTTACAAGCGCCGCTTTTTTAAGAGCCTGAGTAAAAAAGTGGCCAATAAGTCAGCAGATTTCCCCGGTCGCCTGGATTTGTCAAAACTGGATGAAGTTGGGCACTGGCGCGACTTCGACGAATACTATTCCGCACCCCTCGGTGGTTATGAGGACGCGGCAGATTTCTACCGGCAGGCTTCCGCCAAAAACTTCATGGGCGGTACCGACCGGCCCATACTGCTGGTCAATGCCGATAATGATCCGATTTTGCCACCCGCGTGCTCGCCGGTAGAGCTTTGCAGCAACCACCCAAAGCTCTTCCTGGAGCGCCCCCGGAGTGGCGGTCACGTCGGGTTTACCCTGCCCCGTAAGCCTTATGCCTGGTCAGAATACCGGGCGGTTCAGTTTGTAGAAGACCACTTAAACTGATCGGGGGCTAAATTTTGGGTACTTCTTTCAGGTCAATGGCCGGGAGTTCTCTATCTTGCGCAAAAAAACGGGATGAACACCCTCGAAAAAATAGCTTCCGTATTTCGCGATACATTCTCCTCACAACCTTTGCTGGTGCAGGGCTGCGGGCGCATCAACATCATTGGCGAGCACACCGACTACAACGAAGGCTTTGTGCTGCCTGCCTCCATCAACAGATATATTTACTTCGCCATAGCCGAGAATGGTACCAATGAGTGCCATTTTCATGCCCTGGATATCAATGATTCCTATCAGTTCTCGCTAAGTGACATTAAAAAATCCGATAAAGGCTGGGCGAATTACCTGATGGGTATTTTGGATCAGCTTCAACAGGAAGGCACTTTACTGGAAGGCGTGGATGTTGTTTTTGGTGGTAATTTGCCGATTGGCTCGGGGATGAGCTCCTCCGCAGCACTCGAAGCTGGCTTCGCCCTGGGCATTTGCAGTCTGTTCAATCTTCAGAAAAGCCGTCAGGAACTGGCCCAGCTGGCCCACCGGTCCTCGAACAACTTTCTTGGTGTGCCTTCCGGCATTATGGATCAGTTTGCCAGCTTGCTGGGGCAACGGGGGCAGGCGATCAAGCTGGATTGCCGCTCCCTGCAGTACGAGTATGTCCAATTGGACCTGAAGGATTATGAACTGCTGCTCATCAATACGGGGGTATCGCACGCCCTGGCTAATTCTGCCTACAAAGATCGCGTACGTGAGTGCCACGAAGGGGCGGCAGCTGTAGCCCAAAAGTTTGAAGGCATTCAATCCCTGCGCGATGTATCTCTGGAACAGCTGGACGCCTGCAGAGAGGACCTAACGCCTGTGGTTTACCAGCGCTGCCGCTATGTCATTGAGGAGAACGAACGCCTGCATCAGGCGCTGCACCTGCTGACGAACGGCGAAATGGAAGCGCTCGGTGAGCTGTTGCTCCGCACCCACGAAGGCCTAAGTAAGGAGTATGAGGTCAGCTGCCGCGAACTGGATTTCCTGGTGGAACTTGCCAAAGACCACGAAGGCGTTGCCGGTGCCCGCATGATGGGCGGAGGCTTTGGCGGCTGCACCCTTAACCTGGTGAAAAAATCAGCTAAAGCAGACTTTCTGAAGTATGCCAAAAAGGAATACTACCGGGTCTTTTCCGTACAGGCGGAGCACTACGAGCTTGAAATTGTAGACGGCACGGATATCGTCAGAGGGTAGACACTATGGGGTCAGGAAAAAATATTTTACAGTCGGCTTATGACCCGGAAAGGTTCAGGGCAATCGGGCACGAGCTGATTGATAGGCTTGCCGATCATTTGAAATCCGTTCAGAGGCGGG
>PR_CR_10_Liq_2_inCRDRAFT_1000031_pt1 | contig 42362 bp, 32 predicted proteins | sample PRCRCaboRojoPR_FD_10245 | JGI IMG/M metagenome (IMG submission 10245) | reverse complement strand
GGCTGCACCTTTCCGAACACGAAGTTGGAAAGGTCTTCCTTTTTCTGCCGCCCGCCTTTTCGGTAGGCTGGCTTATTGCCGTCCTGATATTTGTCGCCCGCCATATTTTGCTGTGCTGTTTTTTTTGCAGCTTACAAAGCTAAGGCATTCTGTGCACAAACGAGGTGAACCCCTTTCACTTATTGCTAAGAAGAGCTGTTGGTAACCAAAGAAAAAATGTGGAAAGAAAAACCCTGAGGGTGAGAAAGGGCGAAGAAATTGGGAAATTTCCTGCCGCACAGCAAGGTCGCTGCACGGCAGGGGATCTTCGCAAACAGGGGGCAATCCCCTGCTTAGGCGCGCTGACGCACCTGGTCGATGTAGGCGCTGGCGCCGGGTTGGTTGAGTAGGTTGCTCAGGACTTCCTTGGCACGGAAAAGCTGGGCTTTCACCGTCCCGAGCGGAATATCGAGCTCGGTGCTGATTTCTTCATAGCTCATTTCCTCAAAGTAGCGCAGTTCGATCATCAGGCGGTACTTCTGGCTGAGGTGGCCGAGCAGTTCCCGCATCAGGCCCAGGCGCTGATTGCGGATAATCTCCTGCTCCGGGTCCAGGGTGTAGGACGGGATGTTGCTGGAGTAGTCGCTGCTGTTGTCGCCGTCCATCGGTTCATCGATGGAAAGGATTTGCAGGCGCTTGCGGCGAATGTGGTCAATACCATTATTAATGGCAATACGGAACAGCCAGGTGCTGAATGCGTAGCGGGGCACGTAGCTGGAAAGTTTGGAGAAAGCCTTTCCGAAGGCTTCGATCGTCAAATCGTCGGCATCTTCGCGGTTGTTGACCATCTTCAGCATCATGTGGTAAATCGGCGTACGATAGCGGTTCATCAGCGTTTCGTAAGCGCGCTGATTGCCGCGGATGGCTGCCTTGACGATGCTGTAGTCGTCGTTTGTGGAAGAGATTGTTGTCTGCTTTTGGGTTGGGTTTTGTACTGCTATGTCCATGGTTCCTTTTTTTTGAAAAGGGCTGGCGCGAATATCAGGTAGTACAGGATGAACAACGCATCGAACAAGGGAACCCAAAACACAAGTGAGGGGTCTCGAAGCTTTCTCGAAATGAGGCCGTACATCGCCGTAACCACCACTATCCGTACCAGATAGTTAATGAATACGATGGTTTCCAAATTGTGAAATAGGATCAAGGCAAGACCAAAAACATAGTGCCCAAAGTGGCTCGCTGACAGTGCGCCCAGCAAAAGCTGATGCACCGGGCGGTACCGGGTACCGGTTGATAAATGCCTCGATTTCTGGCGATAGTAGCCTCTCCAACTACTCTTGGCTTTAGAAAAGACGAATGCTTCGGGCGAAAGGATCACCCGGGTATTGTATGGCGTAGCCACCGCGTTGATGAACAAATCATCGTCACCGGAAGTCACGTCCATGTGATCATCGAAACCACCTGCCTCACGATACAAGTGTTTGCGATAAATCAAATTTCGCCCTACTCCCATGTAGGGCATCCCAACGAATGCAAATGAAGAATATTGGACAGCAGAATAAACCGTCTCAAAGCGGATAGCGGCATTTAATATGCCTTTCTCACGAATGTAAGGGCTGTATCCTAAGCCTATTTCGACCCTATCCCGTATGAATGCTTGCATGTGCTCCAGCCATTTGGAGCTAACGGGTCGACAATCAGCGTCGGAAAGTAGAAGAATGCTATGTTTTGCAGCTTTAATGCCCTTGCTTAAGGCTGCTTTTTTCCCACGACTTACTTTGGTTGTAAGATTAGCTATGCGCAAGTTGGGATTTTTTCTTTTAAATTCCAAAAGAATTTCCAAAGAATTATCCGTAGAGGCATCATTTACAACCAGAACCTCGAAATCGGGGTAGTCCTGAGCCAGGAAAAAGGGGAGGTTCTGACGAAGGTTCTCCGCCTCGTTGTGAGCGCAAATGATAATGGATACCGGCTCCGGAGTCACTTTAGGGGGCGGTGGCTGCCGGTACAGGGCAAGCCTCGAAAACAACCCCAGCCAGTACAAAAGCTGTCCAAAGGTGGCAGCCAGAAACAGGCCCAGCAGGATAGGTTCCATGGCTTCGGGGTAGCCCATAGGCTCAGGGGTTAAGGTATTGCAGGGTAGCCTTCAGCAGTGTGGCCCGCTCGGCCTTTACTTCCTCAAGGTGCTTCATGCTTTTGGCCTTTTGCCGGTTTTTGAATCGCGTGGCCACCGGTTGCCATTTCAGGTACAGCCAGCCGGTGAGCGGAAGGCTCAACAGGTAGAGCCATCCTGCTGTGCTTCCCAGCCAGGCGCCTACCGCCCAGGATTGCAAGGCGTAAAAAATAGGAAAAGCCAGTAACCCGCACAGAATTTGTACCGAAGCGGTGTAGCCGATGTAAAGGTCGAGCTTTTTGGAAACCAGTTTTGGCAGGTAGCCTGCCAAAAAGTTGTTGGTCAAGCCGTACAGCGCAAAAGGTGCCCCAAGTATCAGGAAAATCAAAGTAGCCGTGCCGGGGCGTTTGGCTATGGCCTCATCAGTGGTCCGGGCAGCAGTGAGCTTTTCCCAATAGGCTTCCTGTTGTTGTACGTAAGCCTTGTAACCCTCGGGAGACTGCTCTGCCTGCTTCCGCAAACCTTCAATCCAGTTTTTCGTGCGCCTGAAATGATCGGAGCCTTTCAGCGGGTGGCTGTTTCTTAGTAGTTCTTCTGCCCGTAATATGATGGTGTCTTCGGCTTCGTCTTTTGTGTCGATCGTGTGGTCCCGGATGGCCTGCTCCAGCTCTTGCGTAAGCTGCCGGGCGGCCTGTACCTTGTCTGCCTTGAAGGCTTCAGCATAATCCCGTGCAAGAATCGGAGGCGCTGCATTGACTGTCATACGGGACCGGAAACGGTTGGGGTGGTCATAGGTAAGCCCAACGGGCATAATTCTCAAATCAGTCTCGAAGTGCTCCTGAGCGGCTGCCCCAAGTAAAATACGTGCTGTGCCGGTCTTAAAAGGCCGCACCCGGCGTTCCATATCACTGCCGCCCTCAGGGGCAATGAACAGGCATCCGCCCTTATTAATAAACTGCTGGCTCTTTCGGAAAGCGTTGGCATTATTGATCGGTTTGCCCTTGGTGTCCTGGGGGCGCTCCACCGGGATACAATAGAAGGTATTGAAAAACCAGTTGGTGAATGGCGTCTGAAATAAGCTGGCATTAGCCAGGAAATGCACCACCTTGGGGACCCGGCAGGCGGCATTGAGGGGGTCGAGCAGGGTATTGGGGTGGTTGGATACCAAAATACTGCCGCCCCGGTAGCGCAACCGGTCCAGGTTCATCCTCGTGGCATTGGGGTAGTAAACCCGGAAGGAAATCTTGGTGAGCAGCTTCAGGAACTGATATATAAGGTAAAGGATGGGGTTCATCTACACCTGAAAATTTAAGAGGTATTGTTGGATCGTTTCGTTAAAATCATCAGCCTGACCAAAATGGAAGCGCACTTGCACCGGCAGCGCAAAAACAGGCAGTTGGTGCTCCTTAATATATTGGTGGTGTAACTGCAGGCGCATGGCGTCTTTCTCTGTCGTGAGAATCACCTTCCGGTTGGTCTCCATACGGTCAAAGTTCGCTTTGAGCTGCCCCACATCGTATTTGGTAAAATAATGGTGGTCTTCGTATTCCATCGCTTTGATGCGTTCAACCTGTTCTTCCAGGTAAGCCTGCAGGTAGTCCGTCCGGGCAATAGCAGAAATCAGCAGCACCTCCAGTTCCGGCGTAAACTCCAACCGGTAGCGCGGGTTCAGAATAAAGTAGGGCTGCCCGTAATCGTAATAAGAAAAGTACAACTTCTGATGGGGCAGGGGGGCAATTTCGGCTGTAAAGGCCTGCCGTTCTTCCTCCGATAGCTGGGGTGGGCACTTACTGACAATAATGATGTCAGCCCGCTCGTAAGCCGAGCGCCATTCCCGTAGCCGGCCTGCAGGCAAAAGGTAGTCCCGGGTAAAGGGATGGCTGTATTCGGTGAGCAGGATATTCATGCCGGGCTTTACCGATCGGTGCTGAAAGGCATCGTCCAGCAGTATGGCTTTAGTATCGGGACGCGCCATCATGATTTTGGGGATGGCAAAGGTTCGGCTTTCACAAACGGTGACCATGATCTCCGGGAACTTGCGCTTAAACTGCAGGGGCTCGTCACCGGCCTGCTCAGCAGTCATGTCGGCGTGGACTTCCAGGTAGCCCTTGGTCTTGCGGCCATAGCCCCGGCTCAGCGTAGCGATGTCGATGTAGTCCTTCAGCAAACGGATGAGATACTCGATATGCGGGCTTTTGCCTGCACCTCCCACCGATAAGTTGCCAACGGAGATAACCGGAAGATTGAACTCCACCCCCTTGAGCAGCCCCTGCTTGTACAGGAAGTCCCGCGCACTGACACCGATGCCGTACAGCAAAGAAAAGGGGGCGAGTAGAATCTGTACAAGTTGTTTTTGTATCATAGCGGCTAAAATAACAGAATTATCATGAAAGCTATGATCTTCGCTGCCGGCCTTGGCACCCGACTCCGCCCTTTAACCAATGACCGCCCGAAAGCGCTCGTGGAAGTCGGGGGGTACCCGTTGCTGGAAATCGCGCTGCGCCGCCTCCTGGCCTTTGGGTATGAGGAAGTCGTCGTCAACGTTCATCACTTCGCCGATCAGATCGAAGATTTTCTGCAAAGGAATAACAATTTCGGGGCGGCCATTCATATTTCCGATGAAAGGGAGCAATTGCTGGACACAGGGGGCGGCTTGCGCAAGGCTGCAAAGTGGCTGAAGGGCGGAGATTCCTTTTTGGTGCACAATGCGGACATTCTCACCGACCTTGACCTACACGCTTTCCGGCGCGCCCATGAAGGCAGCGGGGCGCTTGTCACCCTTGCCGTGCGGGACCGTAAGACTTCGCGCTATCTGCTGTTTGATGAAGCAGGGTTGCTCAGTGGCTGGAAAAATGCCAAAACGGGAGAAGAAAAAATCAGCAGAGCGGTGCCTTCCACCACAGCGTTGGCCTTTAGCGGGATACAGTATATCCACCCCAGGCTGTTTGACTATATGCCGGAGCAGGAAGCCTTTTCAATCATAGACGTTTATCTGAATGCCGCCCGCAGCGCAAAGGTAGCCGGCTTTCGGCACGAGCATTCGCAGTGGCTGGATGTGGGAAAGCCAGATGCGCTGCAGCCTGCCGCTATACTTGCCCGGGCTTTGTCCGCATCTGGCTTTATGGGTTGATTACTCGACCTGCGTGATCTTCATCATGTTGGTCCGGTGGCGGCGATGCAGCGGCATGCTACCGGTATTGATGATGACATCACCAGGTTTGACGCGCCCTTCGCGCTTCAGGATTTCCGTTACATCCGCGATGGTTTCATCGGTGGTGGTGAACCTGTCGTAGTAAAAACAGCGCACGCCCCAAACGAGGTTAAGGGTGGCGAGCATGTGCATACGGTCGGAGAAGATGTAGATATCGGTCTTCGGCCGGTAGCTCGATACTTTGAATGCGGTGTAGCCCGAGCTTGTCATACCGATAATTGCTTTGGCATTGACCTGCATAGCGGTCTGTGCGGCATTAAAGCAAATGACATCCGAGTGGAACGTCCGGGTTTTTGAGGTCGCGATCGGGCGGCGGTCCTTGAAGTCGTAGTGCGTCTCTGCCTCCTCAATGATTTTATTCATGGCTTCCACCACCTTCACGGGATGCTTACCCACGGAGGTTTCTCCGCTCAGCATTACCGCATCCGCGCCATCGAGTACGGCGTTGGCAACGTCGGTGATCTCTGCACGGGTCGGGCTTGGATTGGTGATCATGCTGTCCATCATCTGCGTGGCGACAATCACCGGGCGGGCCCGCTGAATGCATTTGGCGATGATGTCCTTCTGAATCAGAGGCAGGCGCTCCATAGCCACTTCGATACCCAGGTCACCCCGGGCGACCATAATCGCATTGGAATGCTTGATGATTTTGTCAATCCGCTCTACCGCTTCCGGCTTCTCGATTTTGGAGATGATTTTGGCAGGGTGGTTTTTCGCTTCGATGCGTCTGCGTAGATCCTTGAGGTCTTTGGGGTGCCGTACGAAGGAGAGGGCAATCCAGTTGACCGGCTGCGTGAGGATGAACTCCAGGTCAACCAGGTCTTTCTCCGTAAGGGAAGGCAGAGAAATTTTGGTATTGGGCAGGTTAACGCCTTTATTAGAGGAAAGCGTACCGCCGAAGAGGGTTTTGAGCTTAACGGTATCCTCTTTATTGGTTTCAACAACTTCAAATACGAGCTTGCCGTCATCCACGAGTACGCGCTCACCGACCTTAACATCCCGGGCAAAGCTTTCGTAGCTCATATAAATTTTCTCCATGGTGCCCACGCACTTTTCGTTGACGAGGGTGATCACGTCCCCTTCCTTTAGCTCGAGGGCATTATCCTTGATTTTGCCTACGCGGAGCTTGGGCCCCTGCAAGTCGGCAAGAATACTAATGTGCAGGTTATACTTTTCGTTAATGTAAGTGACGTGGTCAATGACCTGTTGATGATCCTGATGGGTGCCGTGGGAAAAGTTAAGGCGGAATACGTCCACACCCGTTTTGACCAATTCCAGTAATTGATTGTAACTGTTGCAGGCGGGGCCTACGGTTGCCACAATTTTAGTATTTTGATGGTCAACGACTTTCATGCGTCCGGTAATTTTTTGATTGGGTGTAATTTGTGTTTGTAACAGACTAAGTGTAAAAGTTACAATAATCCTAAGTGTAAAAGTACGCTAATCCTAATAATATACCAACCGCCTAGGGTTAAAAACCTGTGAACAAATAGCTGTTCAGGGGCATGGAGGGGACTGATTTTCGGGCATATGAAGGCTGCTTTTGAAGAAAAAACGGGGGCTGAAACTGAAGCCCGGATCGGCTGGGATTCAGCAATAGCAGGGTATTTCAGAGGTTCAGGGGGGTAACTTTTTTTTGAAAAACTTTGGTAGTCAAGGTTCTTCTACGTTTCTTTGCATCGCAATTGTAAACCAATAAAGCGAATTCACTTATGTCTAGCATTGCAGAAAGAGTTAATAAGATCATCGTCGACAAATTAGGTGTTGACGAATCAGAGGTGAACCCGGATGCAAACTTCACGAACGATCTGGGGGCCGACTCTCTGGACACCGTGGAGCTCATCATGGAGTTCGAAAAGGAGTTCGATATCGCTATTCCGGATGAGCAGGCCGAAGCTATCCAAACGGTAGGTCAGGCTGTTTCCTATCTGGAATCACAGGTTAAAGAAGCGTAGCAGCATTTGCTGTTTCCGGACTTAACGTATACAAATTAGAGGCTTTCTGAGGAAAGTCTCTGATTTGTATCTCCGCGCCTTCTTTAATATTGCATTTCAAACCTCCCGGCTACATTCTCTACCAAATAAAAGGCGCAAATTTCCAACCAAACAATTACACGGACATAACTTAGCCGTTGCAACAGGAGGCTGGAACCAAATCAAATTAAGCCAATGAAAAGGGTTGTCGTAACAGGACTAGGAGCAGTAACCCCCATCGGAAACTCAATTAGCGAATACCTGGAAGGCTTGCAGAAAGGCCTCAGCGGTGCTAATCCTATCACTCATTTTGATGCTTCCCAATTCAAGACTCAGTTTGCCTGCGAACTCAAGAATTTCCAACCTGAAGAAAAGGTAGACCGCCGCGAAATGCGCCGCATGGATAATTTTACCATCTATGCGATGTATAGTGTGGCGGAAGCCATGGAAAATTCGGGCATCGACGTTGAAAAGGTTAACGCTGACCGGGCTGGAGTGATCTGGGGCTCCGGGATTGGTGGACTGGCTACACTGGAAAAGGAAATCGAAGATCATATTACGGGAAATGGCACACCCCGCTACAACCCTTTCATGATCCCTAAGATGATCTCCGATATTGCTGCCGGGCTGATCTCCATCAGGTATGGTTTCCGGGGCGCGAATTTTGCGACCGTTTCTGCCTGTGCTTCTTCTTCTCATGCAATTGGCACTGCTTTTGATCAAATCCGCCTGGGCCGGCAGGATGTTGTCATTACCGGTGGCTCAGAAGCTACAGTGACAAAGGCTGGAGTAGGTGGCTTCAATGCGATGAAAGCACTCTCTACCCGCAATGATGACTATAAAACAGCGTCCCGCCCTTTCGATGCCGATCGCGATGGCTTTGTCCTTGGCGAGGGTGCAGGCGCAATTGTGCTTGAGGAGCTGGAGCATGCCAAAAAGCGGGGAGCAACCATCTACGCCGAAATCGTTGGTGCCGGTGCCACAGCGGATGCCCACCACATCACTGCCCCACATCCCGAGGGACTGGGCGCAGGCAACGTTATGCGGATCGCCCTGGCAGATGCCGGGCTCAATCCGGAAGATATTGATTATATCAACGTGCACGGCACGTCTACCCCACTTGGGGATATTGCAGAGGTGAAAGCCATTCAGCAGGTCTTTGGCGAGCATGCTTACCATCTCAATATCAGCTCTACTAAATCCATGACCGGGCATTTGCTTGGCGCCGCCGGAGCAGTAGAGTCTATTGCAGGCATCCTGGCCATTCAGCATGGTTTTATTCCGCCTACGATCAACCACTTCACGGATGATCCGGAGCTGGACGCCAAACTGAACCTGACCTTCAACGAAGCACAGGAGCGGGAAGTCAAAGCGATTCTCAGCAATACCTTTGGCTTCGGAGGGCACAACTCCTCTGTGGTGTTTAAGAAGTACGAAGATTAGGCACTTCTGCGCCTGGGGAATTGGATTCCCCAATCGCAGGCGAGCCGTCTTTTTTGGGAAACCGTTACCGGTCAGCCGCATTCATTGGAGCAGGCCTGAGTTCCGGCTTCCGTTGGTTTTAAAAGAGTAGAGCGGCAGCGCGCGTCAAGCCCGTTACCGCCCTGCTCCTTAGATAACAATATCTTTTCACAAAACACTAAGGTTTTGTTGCGGCTCGTATTTAGGTTTTATAACCATTTTTTATCCGAGGACAAGGAACTGGCCCGCCGTTTGCGGCAGCTTATTGGTTTCACCCCTGCCAATATGGCTATTTTTAAGCTGGCTTTTTCCCACAAATCTTCTTCTTCCGAGAAGCCCTACGCAGTACAGAACAACGAACGCCTGGAATACCTGGGCGACGCTGTGCTCGGTACCATCGTAGCAGAGTATCTTTTTAAGAAATACCCTAACAGCGACGAGGGCTTCCTCACCAAAATGCGCTCGAAGATCGTCAAGCGTAAATCCCTCAACCTGATCGGCGATAAGATGGGGCTGGATATGCTGCTCTCTGAGTACAATCAGACACGCCTGAGCCGTTCTATGCTGGGGAATGCCGTCGAAGCACTCGTTGGCGCAGTTTACCTGGAGAAAGGCTACAAAGGCACCAAGCGTTTCGTAGTCAATAAAATCCTGCGCAATTACGTGGACGTGCACGAGCTGGAAACCGTGGATGACAACTACAAGAGCCAACTACTGGAGTGGTGCCAGAAAAACGGCCAAACCGTTACCTACAAACTCCTGGCACGGTATAAGTTCGAAAAGCGGGACCGCTTCAAGGTCGCCGTCATGGTGAATGGCAAGAAAATGGCCACCGCAGACGATTTCAACAAGAAAAGTGCCGAACAAACCGCTTCTGAAAAAGCCATGCACTCTATGGGCATCCTCGATACGGAGGACTAATCTGTTACAATGTGAGCTGGACCTACGCCACCCTGCAAGCGTACGCACCGAATACCCTCGTCCTGAACCGGGCACGGGCACTCTTCTACGGGCGAAAGTGGGAAAGCGTAGCTTCCGATGGCGATGCCCTTTGGGGCATTTGCAAGTCCACAGGTGAGCTCACCTACCCGGTCATGGTAACGCTCGACGGGAAAGCCTTCCATTGTACCTGTAAAAACCGCTACCGCCCCTGTCAGCACGTACTTTCCCTGTTGCTTTTCTTCCTTCGCAAAAATGATCAGATCACACCCGCCGATGAGCGGCCGGGCTGGGTTCGTGATGCGGTCCGGCAACCGGAGGCCCGAAAGTCTGCCGTAGTAGATACAGGGGAACGGGAAGCCCGCCTGAATAAGCGGATCGTGGAGATGAAGGCAGGTGTGGAAGAGCTGGACCAATGGCTTCGGGATGTCATCCGGCAGGGGCTTTCCGGCCTTGAAGGGGCAGGCCCTGATTTCTGGGAACGCATAGCAGCCCGTATGGTGGACGCTAAACTGGGGAGTGTCGCCCGCCGCATTCGCAGCTTCCCAAAGCTGATGGCGGAAGAACAGTGGCATGGCAAGTTGCTGGGCGCTTTGTCCGAGCTCTACCTGTTTGTACAGAGCTTCCGTCAGTTAGAGGGGCTGCCGGAGTCCTTGCAAGTGGAACTGTTGTCCTACGGAGGTGTCAATCTGAAAAAGGAAGAGGTGCTCGAAGGCCCGGCTGTCTCAGACCGCTGGCTGGTGATCGGGCTGGTGGAGGGAGAAGAAGAAAAGCTTCGTTACCGCCGTACCTGGCTGGTGGGGGAGCAGACCGGCCGGTTTGCCCTTGTTTTGGACTTTGCGTGGGGGAACGAACGATTTGAAGGGCATTGGGTCCTGGGGAGTGCCCTGCAGGGCGAACTGGTTTATTATCCCGGCGCTTATCCGCTACGGGCTTTACTGAAACGGGTGCAACCCTACCGGCAGCCTATGGATGGGGTCCCCATAACGGAGCATGGGCAGGAAATGCTGGAAGCCTACGCTCAGGCCCTGGCTCAAAACCCATGGCTTTCCGGCTTCCCTGTGTTGCTGGGGCAGGTTCGGGCGGTCTGGCAGTCGGGAAAGGTCGTGCTCCTTGATGCCCGGGGCATGGAAATCCCGGTGCAGGCAGAGGAGGCACATGAGTGGGTATTGCTGGCCGTGGGAGGGCGTCAGGAGGTTACCGTTTTTGGAGAATGGACGGGCGAATCACTCCGGGCACTTTCCGTCCTGGACAGTAGCCGGGTTATTCAACTTCAGGGGCCGCCACCCTCGGATTTCGGCGAAGCGGACGAAATGCTTTGAAACCGGGCATTACTTTTGTATGTTTTATCGTCATAAGAAGTGTACAAGTCGTTTCCGGCCGATTTTTTTCAAGTTCTGCCTTATACACTAAATTATGAGAAAGCCCTTCCTACCCCTGCTTTTCCTGTTTCTTTTGGGTTGCTGTGCGCTTCCTGCCACCGCACAGGGTACCCTGCAGGAGGTGGTCAATACCTCTTATGATGAAGTTTACCCTGTTGTCAATATGCAAGGTGATGCTTTGTACTTCGCCCGATTTGGGCACCCCAGGAACCGGGGCGAGCAAAATGCCAGTGATGTTTGGGTGACCTACTGTTCTGACAGTGGAATTTGGTCCAAACCAGTGAATGTTGGTGCTCCGGTCAATACCAGAGGAGCCGAGTGGCCACTGAGCCTGAATACTTCCGGAAATCAGTTGTTGGTTTATGCTGTAAGTAAAGGACAGTTGCGCCGTTACCGGGAGGCCGGCCGGCTTTGGAGTCTTTCGGGTACGCACCATCTGGAAGGCGGGCATGCAGCTGTACCGGAAGCCTTTTTTCAAATCGCCCAGGACAACCACCATATGATCTGCGTACTACCGCAAAAAGGACACCCTGCTCATAAAGATCTTTATCTGAGTACCCGGACAGGTGCAGCCGCCTGGAGCGCTCCTGTAGTCCCGCCGAAGACCATCAACAGCCCTGCAGATGAGCAGAGTGCCTATCTCGCTCCGGATAACCGGACCCTTTATTTTTCCTCTAACCGCGCCGGTGGTAACGGGGGCTACGACCTGTATATGTCCCGGCGCAAAGGAGCGGGCTGGAACAATTGGACCGAACCCGTTAATCTCGGCCCGGAAATCAATACGAAAGCGGATGAGTTATTTATCAGCATTCCGGCTTCCGGAGTGGAAGCCTTTATTGCTCGTCGCCCCGTAGGCAGGGATATGGATATTTTGCAAAAGGCATTGCCGGAGGCGCTCCGCCCTGAGGCATTGCGCCTGATCAAAGGTGAGGTACAGGTTGATCGTTCCAGTTTGGCCGGAGAAGTTGAGGTACGCCTGGAAGACACAAAGGCAGGCAAGGTTGTTCAGATTGCTGAAGTTGAGGCTGACGGCACTTACAGCCTTTTACTTCCCGCTATGGAAAAAGGAGTGGTTTTTGCCGATTTGCCCGGTTATTTCCCGGTGGCACAGCTGGTGGAGACTTCCGGTGAAGACCTAACTGCCAACGCTACCGTATCGATTAATACAGCTGCGGTAATGTCAGAGGAGGAAGCAGATATCCGTGCGCTTCACCTGCACCTGAACAAGCTGGATAACGAGCTGCTGGAGCTGAAGAGGATGCGGCAGGAGGCACTGGCGGAAGCCCGCGCTCAGCAATACGGGCTGGATTTACCTCCGCCTTCCGACCCCGAAATTGAAGCCCTGCGCCATCGTTACCGGTATTTTACAGAAGTGGCGGCCCATCAGGATACGCTGCCTGATGATGGCTACAACGAGGCTGCCGCTGCCGAACGTGAGCTGGAGGATATGCAAGCGCGGTTCAAGCGGTTCTACGTGCATGAGAAGTCCCTGCAGGAGGCGGAGCAGGAAATGGCGGAAGGAGAACGCCATCTTTGGGAAGGTCAACCTACCTTCGAAGAACTCCAGGATCAGGCCAAAGCAGAGCTGGAGCAGGAACTGATCCCTGAAGTGGAAAAGCGGCTGATACAGGAAATGGAAATCCCCGTCAAGGTAGACCCTAGCCCGGCTTTGACAGAATCAGAGCGCGCTTCCCTGGAACAAAAAGCCCGGCAGCTGCAGGCTCAAATCAAGGAGGGGCTGGTCTCCACCAATGATCCGGGGCCGGACTGGGCTGCCAAAGGTGGATTTCAGCCTGCCGATCCGGAACCAGAAACCTGGGAGGCTCAGGTGCTGGAGGGATTGAAGGCTGCTATGGAAGATGACGTGGCGGAAGCTTTAGCTCCGCAGTTGGAAGAAAAAGTGGAGGGGCTGGTTGAAATAGATGGGCAATATCAGGTCAAAAAACTGGAACGGGCGATGGTACAGCAAAAGCTCGACCGCAAAGTGGCACAGCAACTGGCCAAAGAGCCTGGGCAACCGGTTCTTGACGATCCTGATACGGTGCCTGCTCTTGTGCCGGCTTCATCATCTGCTCCGGCTACCTATCAGGAGGTCAGCCAAAACCTTACTCTGGTCCCGGCGGAAATAGGGCAAAGTATCCCACTCAATAGCGTGCATTTCGAATCGGGGACAGACCGTTTGGAGCCGGGAGCTTACGCCGAGCTCAACCGGTTACTGTCTTTTCTCAATCAGCACCCGGAGCTCATCGTAGAGGTCGGCGCCCATATGGGCGAGCCCTACTCCTATGCCAAGGCGCTTGAGCTGACCCGACAGCGGGCTCAGGTGGTGGTCAGTTTTCTGGCAGGGAATGGCATTGACGCTACGCGCCTGCAGGGCAAAGGGTATGGAAAAGCATTCCCAAAACCCAACCCGGCCTTTTCCGAACGTCTTGAAATACGTATTATTGGCAAAAATTGAAAGGGTGCCCGTGTGGGTGCGCTAAAACCAATCTTGTATGCAGTTTATTTCTGAAGATGCAATTGATCAGGCCGTAGCCGAACTGGAGGGAAAGTCGGATGCCTACGCGCAGGGGTTGGAGGCTATACAGCAGGAGCAGCCCGTATTGTTTGCCTATCCTTTTACAGAGAATTTCGAGGCATTCACAGCGGAAGAGCGGGAGTACTTTCTGTTTCTGATGCTGGTGGTTTGGCATGCCGTCCGAAAAGAGGAACTCCCCCCCGTTATTGATGAAAAACACCTTAGCGAAGTGGAGGAAGCCAATTGGGCGGTAATGCATGGCAACAAAGGTGGAAACTTCCGGTCCCGCCTCGACCCTTTCTTCGAGGGCTATCCTCAGGAAGACCTGCTGGCTTTTGCAGAAGACGCGCTGACGCAGGACGAAGAAGATGCTCAGGCCCTCGTTTCCCGGGAAGGGCAGGAGGCCCTCTTTGTAAGCTTGAAGACTATTATCGATTGCCTGACCGGTTATGCACCGGACTTTTCCGGGGAGGGCAAATAATATGTTATCGTGGAAATTTAATTTAATTATTCGTACTTTTGCACCGTGTTTTAGAGAAATAATTGTTCTGGCTGTCCCTCAATGTAGGCAGAGGTGAGGCTCGGTCAGGTATTAATGTGCTTCATTAAAACTGCAACTTGCTATGAATCAAAACGCGGAGAAAACACGCTATTCAGATGAAGAGCTGGAAGAATTTCGCGTGCTTATCCAGGAAAAACTGGACAAAGCCAGAAAAGAACTGGACTTCTACCTCGATCAGTTATCTGAAATGGCAGACAACCCGGATGCCAAAGTCAAGGGGCTGGATGATGGCATTGGCACCGCTGAAAACGAACGGCTCACTAATATGGCGTCGCGGCAGCGCAAGCTCATTCAGCATTTGGACAATGCACTGATCCGTATTCAAAATAAAGTGTACGGCGTTTGCCGCGAAACCGGTAAGCTGATCTCAAAGGAGCGGCTCCGGGCGGTGCCTCATGCCACGCTTAGTATTGATGCGAAAAAGAGCCGGTAACCGGCCGCCTGGCTCAACGCCCTGAAAAGTCCTCTTTTGCAACGATGCAGAAGAGGGCTTTTTTGCTGCTTGCCGCAAACCTAAAAATCCATACGGGCGTTATTAATCCGATTGTACCGAAATTTTACGCCGCGCCCCTGCCAAAACGGTGCCAAGGCTATCTTGTAACGTGCAGGTTTTATACAACCTGTAATCACCTTTGGTATATTTGCAGAACAAACTGAAACAGCAGTACCTTGAAGAAATCAGCCATTATTGTTTTTGTTGTGCTCCTGGTCCTTATCATCGATCAGTCGCTGAAGATTTGGATTAAGACCCACATGGAGTACGGAGAGGAATTTGCGCTGCTCGGGCTCGATTGGGCGCGCATCCACTTTGTGGAGAATAATGGTATGGCTTTCGGGCTTTCCCTGGGTGGCGAATATGGAAAGCTGGCTTTGAGCTTGTTCCGGATTTTGGCCGTAGCCTTTCTGATCTATTACCTGCGCTTACTGGTTAAATCGAGCGCTTCGCTTGGGCTTATGGTGAGTTTTGCCCTTATTTTAGCCGGGGCGCTGGGGAATATCCTGGACAGCGCTTTTTACGGGCTGATCTTTTCTGCCAGCCATTTTCACGGGGGCGTAGCCGAGCTGTTTCCGGAAGGAGGCGGATATGCGAGTTTTCTGCATGGTAAAGTGGTGGATATGCTTTACTTTCCGCTTGTCAATGGTGTGCTCCCGGAATGGGTGCCGTTCTGGGGCGGAGAACGGGTCATGTTTTTTAAGCCGGTCTTTAATATTGCGGATACGGCAATCACGCTTGGGGTGATCAATATCCTGATTTTCCAGCGGAGCTTTTTTCAGGAGATGTCTGAAGAACAGCCTGTTTCAAGTACGGAAGAGAATACTGACGAGCAGAAAGTGGAAGAAACAGAAACTAAAGATATTGACCGCGATCATCCGCAGCAGGCTGAGGGCTCATCTCCGGCATAAGAGCGTGTAGGGCAAAAAAATAAGACCGCACAACAATTGCACGGTCTCATTGGGTCTTGGACTGTTGCCTGGAAGTCAACTTTACTTTTGCAGTACCTTGGATTTTTCCAGAAAGCGCTTAACGGCTTCAACCGTTCCACCTACTTTCTCATAATTGATGCTGTAGTGGATGTACTTTCCATCCCGCTCTGTATCTACAAGCCCGGCAAGGCGGAGAATACGGAGGTGCTGTGAGGTAATAGACTGCTCAAGGCCAAGCGTGTTGTAGATCTTGTTCACGTTGATCTCGGTGTTGCGGTCAATGAATTCCAGGATTTTCATGCGTAACGGATGAGCAACGGCACGCAGGATTTCAGATGATACCTGCAAGCGCTCATGGTGTACGCTCACTTTTGCTTCTCTCATAGTAGGTTTTCTTGAAGTATGTAGTTTAGGTAGCACTCTCAGTTAGAGTTGCAGCTGTAACACGCAGTTTCACAAGAGTTTAACGCGTATCACTTATGCAAATATGCGTTTTTTTATTATCTTTAGCAAGAAAATGCGTTAAAAAAATACCGTTTCCTCAAAAAAAGATACCGTTCTCTGTAAAAAACCGACCGTTTTCTGAGATTTAACCTGCCGTTCTCATGTATTCCCAGGCCGTTTGGTACTGCCCCTGCTGCTCGCAATAGGTCAAAAAATCTGCGTAGAAGCGGTCTCCGCCTATGGTTGCGCTGTCGCCTACGATGATTAATTGTTTTTTCGCCCGGGTCATAGCTACATTCATCCGCCGGTAGTCCTTTAAAAAGCCAATTTCTCCTTTAGCGTTAGAGCGCACCAGCGAAATATAAACCACATCCCGCTCCTGCCCCTGAAATCCGTCAATGGTGTTGATGGTCAGCGCAAGGTTCTCCAGAGCCGGGTCTTCCTCAATCATTTGCTCCATATGTACGACCTGCTCTCGGTAGGGCGAAATGATGGCAACGGAGGGCAATGCCTCCGGGTGAAAGGCATCCTTGAGTTGATAAAGGTGTTCCCGCAGAATCAGAAACTCTTCCGGATTGTAACGGCTTTTGTATTTAGGGTGCATCTTTTCGTCAAATCCGCAACCGGCCGTATCAATAAAAATCAGCGGATGGTCGGCATCAGCTTCTATCCGGTGAGCCTTTACTTCGGGGGCGGCTTGCAGTTGACCATTGTAAAAGACCTTATTGGAGAAAGCCATGATGTGCTCATTCATGCGGTACTGCACATTGAGGAGGTTGACTTCGGGCAGGCGGTCGAGCAGCTTTTCTATCAGCGTTACCCCAAAGCCTTTTCGTGCAGCTTCCTGCGACTTGACGGTGGGGGGCAGCTGAAAGGGGTCGCCCATGAATATCACGCGGGAAGCCCGGGCAATAGGAATCCAGGTCGCCGGCTCCAGTGCTTGTGCGGCTTCATCAATAAAAACGGTCCGGAATTTCCGGCTGTAGAGAATGTCATTAGAAGTCCCCACAAGCGTGGCTGCAATGACCTGAGAACTATCAAGGATTTGCTCAATCAGGCGGTCTTCGAGCTGTCTGGCCCAGGCCGAAAGCTCCCGGGCTTCCTGATAGTATTGGTGGCGTTCAGCCCGTTCCTCCGGACCAAAGCGGCGCTTGTATTTTTGGGCGTTGCGGCGGGCTTCAGCGGCCTGCACCTTTACCTTTTTGATGTTCTTGGCCTCAGGATGGTCGGCGAGTTTCATTTCCAGCGTATGCCGGATTACCGCCTCGTCTACGCGAGATATGTTGCCAATACGGGTAACATTGAGCCCTTCTGCAGCGATGCGCTCCACCAACAAGTCTACGGCGGTATTACTGGGTGCGGTCACGAGGATATTGTGCTCTTGTTCGGATAGCCGCTTTACGGCTTGTACGAGTGTGGTTGTCTTGCCTGTACCGGGAGGGCCATGCACCACTGCCACATCTTGTGCGGCCAGCATCTGATTAATAGCCTGGTTTTGGGAGTCGTTGAGTTGAGGATGAGTAAATGGCTCATTGACGGGGGCAAAGCGGGGCGGTTCAATGCCCAGCAAAATATTGCGAAGCTCCGGCAGCCGGCCTTTCTTGGCTTCCTGCACCGTTTTCAGGGCTTTTTCCATCTCTTTATAGGTGCGGTCGTCAAAAAGGAGGTCCACCCCGATCAACCCCATCCCAATCCAGTCCGGAAAGTCCTTGCTGTTGAGGATGATCTGCATGCGGTTTTTATTCACGTAGTTGACCACGCCGCTGCGCTCCGGCTTGTTGGCTCCGGCTTGTTGGGTGAAAAAATTGACGACCATGCCGGCCCGGAAGTGGTGGGGCATATCTTCAGCTGTTTCCCTGGAAATGGTCACGTAGGCCCGGTCGCCGTAGGTGTAGCCGGTTTTCATCACCTGTACCGGGTACCAGGCGTAGCCGTTGTCGCGCCGTTCGGTGAGGGGCAGGCGCTGTATGCGGGATTTGAACTGTTCCAGGTCCTCCTCTTTTTCCAGTTGCAGCAGTTCTGCCAGGCGGTCGAATTCTTCCAGTGCTTTAGCCATGATTGATGGTTAGTCTTGGGTGTACAACTAATATAGGTGTTGTGGGTTCATAGAAATATGGCAGATGACAAAAAACGAAGTTTTCGGGAGCAATTCGAAGCGCTGCGTAATTTACCGCGCTTTTTCCAGCTCATCTGGAAAGCCAGTCCGGGCATGACGTTGGCCAACGCGCTGCTGCGGCTGCTAAAGTCAGCAGTACCGCTGCTCGTCCTGTACGTAGGCAAAGAGATTATCGACTCCATTCTGCTGCTGATCGATGGTGAAAGTACAGATACCACTTACCTTTGGACGATGGTGGGCTTAGAGTTTGCCCTCGCCATTGTTTCTGACCTTATGAACCGCGGCATTACCCTGCTGGACAGCCTGCTGGGCGATTTGTTTGCCAACCGGACTTCCGTGGAGCTTATTGAGCATGCGGCACGGCTTGATCTCTATCAGTTTGAGCAGGCCGAGTTTTACGATAAAATGGAGCGGGCCCGGAGACAGACCACCGGCCGTACCGTGCTCATGTCGCAGGTGCTCACCCAAATGCAGGATATCGTTACCGTTCTGTTCCTCGCCGGCGGGCTCATTGCCTTTAATGCCTGGCTAATCCTCATCCTGATCGTGGCGGTTATCCCTTCCTTTCTGGGCGAAACCCACTTCAATCAGCGTACCTACTCCCTGACCCGCAGCTGGACGCCCGAACGTCGGGAACTGGACTACCTGCGCTACATCGGTGCGAGTGACCAAATGGCGAAGGAGGTGAAAATCTTCAACCTATCGGGTTTCATCACCCGCTGCTTTGCAGACTTATCTGACCGGTACTACCACGCCAACCGCAAGATTGCCATCCGGCGGGCCGCCTGGGGCAGTGCCTTATCGGCTATCGGCACCTTGTCGTACTACGGGGCTTATGTCTTTATCATCACCCAAGCTGTAGGCGGCATTATCACCGTGGGTACACTGACGTTCCTGGCCGGGTCTTTCGAACGGATGCGCAACCGGCTGCAGGGCATTATGAACCGCTTTTCCCGTATTGCGGAAGGAGCCATGTACCTGCAGGACCTGTTTGAGTTTTTTGAGATTGAGCCCACCATTACCTCTGCCCCGGATAGCTTGCCATTTCCGACGGCTATTCAGCAGGGCTTTGTGTTTGAGCATGTCAGTTTCAAGTACCCGAATAGTGAGCACTGGGCCATTCGGAACCTGTCTTTTCAGCTCCGGCCAGGGGAGAAGCTGGCTTTGGTTGGGGAGAATGGCGCGGGAAAGACTACACTGGTGAAGCTATTGGCGCGGCTTTACGAGCCTACGGAGGGGCGCATTTTGATTGATGGGGTAGACATTCGGGAGTACAGCCTGCCGGATTTGCGTAATAACATCGGCATCATTTTCCAGGATTATATCCGGTTTCAGCTTAAAGCAGGCGAGAATATCGCCATTGGTAACATTAGCGCCCTAGAGGATAGCCTGGCCATTGAAGAAGCCGCGCAGAAAAGCCTTGCAGATACGGTAGTCGAGACCCTCCCCGATCGGTATGACCAAATTCTGGGCAAACGTTTTGCCAAAGGTGTCGACCTCAGTGGCGGGCAGTGGCAGAAAATCGCTTTGGCACGTGCTTATATGCGGGATGCACAACTGCTGATTCTCGACGAGCCCACTGCTGCCCTTGATGCGCGGGCGGAGCACGAGGTTTTTCAACGCTTTTCTGAGCTCATTGAAGGCAAAGCTGCGGTCATTATCTCCCACCGTTTCTCTACCGTCCGCATGGCCGACCGTATCCTCTTTTTGGAGCACGGGCAATTGCTGGAACTTGGCAGCCACGAGGAGCTGATTGCAAAAGATGGCAAGTACGCAGAGCTTTTCCACCTGCAGGCGCAGGGGTATGATTAATTTGTCTGCCTGTAGAAAAAATCCGGGTCAAAAGTTTGCAGCGTCAGCAGCATCAGGTTATAGAATTCCTCATCCCTACCATCAATAGAGCGGCGGAACCAAAAACGGGCGGCCATCATTTTTTCAAGGGAGTCCCCGTCACCCGGCAGGTTGCGGAAATTGTCCAGGAAAAAACGATTGACAGCTATACTTTTTCGCTCTTTGGTTACACTGCGCAGCAATTCCAGGAACGGGCGTTGCAGCCGTTGCTGGCTCGTACCGAATTGGTGCATCTGATAAAAGGTACGCATGACTTGTCTGAATTCCTGGTTGTACAGGGGTTGAAGTTGCCGTTGGAGAGCCTGGTTTTGGGCAGCCCGTTTGAGGTAGTCCGTGAGTTTGGTTAGAAAGGCCGGATTGTAGTATCCAAAAGCATCGTCAGCGTTGAAGTTAATATCGGCTCCGTTATGTGGGCCGCTCAGGTAAACAGGCTCGCCGATAAGCGTCTCAATTGTAGCGGGGTTAATGAGTGTTTTGAGAATGCCGTATCGCCCCCGTACCCCAATCTCAGGGAAAATAGTGCCGGTAGTGTTGAAATTCTGTGGTGTGTTTTTACGTTCTTCCCAGGTGCCTGGCGCTTTTCTCAGTACGGCTTCGAGGGCTTCCTGGTCTGTTTTTTCGACCGGGCAACCATCGCTTGTACCTTCGCCAGGCTCGAAGGGGCAACGGTCAAGCCGGTTTTCAATGCCATCGTCGTCTGCATCCCGGTTTTCGATATAGGGGGCCGGAGTCTTAGACAAACCGTTGTTTTCGATCGCATATATGGCACTGAGATAGGCATTGGCCAGTTCCTGCCTGAAGGCCGGTTGTACCAGCAAAGTAGCATTTTCCCGATTGGTGAGGTAGCCGTTTTGAAAGACCGCTACGGGCACTTCCAGCCCGTTCAAAAGGGGGGAAGGTGATTCCGTAGCAGTGGTCAGGTTGGCATTGCGCAGGGTGGTTTGCCGCATGACCGCTTCCATAAAAATGGCTGCCATGCGGCACGCTCGTTTAGGCATACAAAGTCATTGGTCCCTTCAAACTCCAGTGCCAGCAAGGCGCCTTCGCAGGGGCTAAGGCTTAAATTCCAGGGTATTTGAGAAAAGCCTGCCACAAACAGCAAGGCAGGTACAAACCAGCGCATTTCCCGCCAGAGGTGCTTCAGGCCCAGAGCGGGTAACCCCTGCCAATACAGCCGTTCTTTCCATTTGTCTGAAAGTTTTGCTGACCATTTGGGCTGCCGGGATCTGAGCTGTGCTGCTGCCACTTCGTCCAGCGGGTTCCCGGTTTCCATCAGGGTGGCGATTTCCTGGCTCAGCTGGTCCCGGCGGGCGGAGCGGCCCAGTGATAAGTATTCATTGAGTGCGGTATGCAATTGGTGTTCTTCAAACGCTGCGCTGCCGGCTGGTGGAGCATAGCGGCGGAGCACGTCGTTGAGTTCGGTCCTCAGGGCACGGAGCAGGGCAGGGTGCTCCGTTTCCAGCCATTGGGTGAGTTGCAAACGGGCGTTGTCCGGGATGTTCCCTTCTACAAACCACGGCAGGCGGCAGAGTTCCTGTATGTTGGTGTAGGTAAGCAGTGAGGCTTCTGCAGTAGACAGATAGCGGCCCAGGTAGAGTGTCAGATGCCAGTGTAAAGTTGGGAAGAGGGCACAGGCAGCAATCCATTCGAGCATCGGCTGAGGATAATGGCGCTTCAGGGTATCCAGCAGGGGGCCTTCCAGTTGAACCCGGGAGCGCAATTGCCCGGCCAGCCGGCTCTGCCAGACTTCAGCCGTTGGTGTTTCGTCGTTTTCCAGGGCCTCCAGTAGAATTTCCAGGCTTTCCAGTTCCAGCGGCAGGACCGTGAAGCGCTGACCAAGCCGGCGCTCCTGACGGCCCCAGTTATCGTAGGGTTTTGGAGTAAACAGGGCGCGGTTTTTCCATCCTTCCAGTACCGTCGTCCAGGGAGCAAGCTTACCTGTCATTTTGTTGAGCATCGACTGCCCCTGCCCAATGATGAAGAGCCGCGCAGACCCAAATTGCTGTTGCAGATCAGTGAGCGTGATCCCATCGGGGTATTGCTTGTTGTAGCATATCCTGGGGGCACCGTCGTAGAAGAAGCGTTCGGCCAGAACTTCGTTAGCTCGAAAAGTACGGAAAATGTAGTCGAATAACCGGGCTCTGTGGTTACGGGCAGACTGCTGGTCAATGAGCAGTAAATACTCCGGCGGCCTGGTCTGCTACCGGTACTGAAAGTCCGCCATGCCGGCTTTTGGGATAGTGGCTCGAATCGTACCGGGCACATCGAGTTGATAGGTACCACCCTTCGTCCGCTGCCGCAGGCGGTTCAGAAGGCGCTGGAACGCCGGCCCAAATTGCAGGTGTTCTACTTCCGGAATGCGGATGTGCCATACATAGGGCGGCTTGTCACTGTCCAGTGCTATGTGCTCGCTTCGCCGTCGTCTGAACCGGTAGAGCAACAGTGCCACCAGAAAGGCATAAGCCAGGATATAACCCCCCAGTCGAATAAGGTCTTCGTAGCGTGCCAGCAACTGCTTTAGCTTGCTTGTGCCTTCCTGCCCGTCTTAGCCTTCTACTTTCCGCTGAAGGATGTGGAGGAGTTCCTGGGCCGTAGGAAAGTCGATATGGTAAAAGGCAACCCGGCGCAGGAAGGGTTCCGGCAGGTTTTTCTCCGAGTTGGAGGTCATGATAATGATGGGGCGGTTGTCTTTGCTTGTGGCATAACTTTTATCGATCTCCGGCACATCGAACTCCAGGCGTTCCAGGGCAGCGAGGATGTCGTTGGGCAGGTCGCGGGGCGCTTTGTCCACTTCGTCGATTAGCACAAGGCGGCGTTGTTCGCTCCGGATGGCTGCCCCCAGGGCTTGGTACCGAACATACCGGCGTTCGATTTCATCAGGGCTAAGCGCTTCGGCTTGGGTTTGGCTGTGCTGGAAGTGTCCCAGTGCATCGTACCGGTAGAACAGATCTTTAGTAGAGGAGGTGGTCTGTGCATTGAACACCAGGACTTCGCCCAGGGAAAAGTAGTGCGCGATGTGATAGGCCAGTTGGGTCTTGCCCGTGCCGGGCTCTCCGGTGAGCAGTAGCGGGAGCCCCAGGTTGAGCGCCACATTGACCGCACTTACCAGGCCAGGTGCAGGCAGGTATAAAGCCGGGTCGTTGATCCGTTCGTTAAGGGTGATGGGCGGTAGTGCCTTTTGCCCTTCCGCACCGTAAAGATGGAAACTCATAGCCTATTCATTTGCAATGTTATAAATCAGAGCCTGAAGCTCTTCGATATCTTTCATGTTGAACTGCTGCTTGTCACGAAACAACAGTTGGTCTTCTTCCCGCAGCCCGGCTACCATTGCATCGATTACCGATTGCACCTGATTCGGGTTGCGCTCCCCCAGGTCCATCAGCCAGGCTCTAAGGTCTCCGTCTTCTACGGGTAGCAGAGGCGTGAGCAGGGTCGTCTCATGACGGACGGTCAGCTCGCTCAGGGCGGTGAGTATGGACTTCTGTTCACTTTTAAGTCCGCCCAGATGCTGCCCATCGACATAAAACACGAAGAAGAATAAGAATTTAGGGACCTGTTTATTCGGATTTTTGAAGGTCTCAATCATCCATTCCAGGTATTCGGGCAGGAAGCTGGTCCACTTGCGTTCGTGCAGTTCGAAAACAACCGCCACCAACGCTAATGCCTGCCAGGAGACCTGTTTTCCCTTACCGGGCCAGGGTGACGTCCCCTTTTAGCAAATCAGTGGTGCCATCAAAGTACTCCACTTCTACCACATAGGCAAACACCCCCGGATTGAGGTATTGGTTGCGGAAGCGCCCGTCCCAGCCTTCTGCCGGCACATTGGGCGGGAAGTTCTGGTTTTGGAAGACCTGCTCGCCCCAACGGTTAAAAATCTGCATGGAGCGTATATTGGTGATGGTGCCCTGCCCGGCATAAACCGTAAACCAGTCGTTGTTGCCATCGCCATTTGGGGAAAAGGCCGTCGGGATGTAAACCGGGATGTCTTTTTTCACGATAATGCGGATACTCGCCTGATCCCGGCAGCCGTTAGCATTGGTTGCGGTTACCTGATATACGGTGGAAAGTCTCGGGCTTGCTACCGGGCTTAGGCAGTCATAACAGTCCAGTCCGGGATTAGGGGACCAGGTGATTTCCGTCAGCTCACCCAGCGGGTAGTTGGACTGAAGTTGGATCGCCTGGCTTTCGCCGTAATTGATTTCTGCAGTTTCCGGAGCCATCAATACCACCAGGGAATCCGGCTGTACGATCGACGTGGTAAGTACTGCTTCGCACCCGTTGACATCCTGAACGATGAGGGTGTAGGTGCCGGGCGCCTGTACCTGGAAGCTTGGCGTGTTTTCATAAGTATCTCCGCCATTGATAGAGTAGACATAGGGCGGCGCTCCACCGGTTATATTTTCAAAGCTGATTTGCCCTGAATCTCCAAAACACAATGGTTGAATGGTAGTAGAGGTCGCTTCCGGTATATCCTGACTGACTTCTACGGCATCGGTGGCCGTACACCCGTTTTCAGTATTCGTAACCAGCAAGGTGTAGGTGCCCGGTGCATCAATGGCAGGATTGAGCGTAGTGCTATCATCCAGAATTGCCCCATCCGTACTGCTCCAGCTGTAGCTGAATGTCGGCCCGGCAGAGGAATTGCTGCCATCCAGTTGGCGGAGTTCCGGGAAGCAGGGGATGATAAAGTCGGTGCCTGCGGCGGCTATTGGTGGCGTTATATCCTGCGTAACGGCTACGCTGGCAGCTGAAGAACAACCGTTATTCGGGTTGGTAATAGTCAGGCTGTAAGTACCAGGTAGAGCCACCACTGGTTCGAGCCCATCCTGCCCGGATAAGAACCCGCCTTCGGGCCCATTCCAAACCAGGTCATACCCGGTGCCGGCGTTGCTGACGTCCCCGCTGAGCGGGACGCTGTTCTGATCACAGTTCAGTACGGCAGGTGGTGCCAGGCTCACTTCAGGGGACAGGGTATCTATGGGTACGGTAACGCTGCTGGTGGTGCTGCAAAAGTTCTGCAGGTTCGTGACTTCCAATGTGTATTCCCCGGCGGCTCCGGCTTCCGGCTGTAGTCCATCCGCACCGCTTAGTAAAAGTCCGGTACCCGTGGTCCAGGCGTAGGCAAAGGTATTACCAGTGCTGCTTCCGGTAGCATCAAGAAGGATGCTGCTGCTATTGCAGTTAAGGGTGTCGGCTGCGGCAATCTGAGCAATGGGTGCAAGGGTGTCCTGAGGGACGACGACGCTTTGGTTGGCGGTGCAGCCATTGGTCAGATTCTCAATGAAAAGGGAATAGGTGCCGGGCGCATTTGCCGTAGCATCAGGCTGATCTGTTTGTCCGCTCAATTGGCCATCATCCGTACTCCAGCTCAAGCTAAAGCCGGTACCCGAATCTGATCCGTTGCCGGCCAGGGGGACACTACTGACTGCGCAGTTTAGGGTATCCGGCTGGGCTATGCTGACTACGGGCGAGAGGGTGTCCATCGTCACGGTATAGCTCTGGGTGGCCGTGCAGGCATTGTCCGGATTGGTGACCAACACCTGGTAAGTACCGGCGGCCGTCACTTCAACGGCACTGCTGTCCGCCGGACTGTTGAGGAGTCCCCCGTTGGCAGCAGTCCAGCTGTAAGACCAAGTAGGATTGCTGCCGGTTGCTGCATTCAGCCAGGTTTGAGGGGCGGTGCAGGTCAGTGGCGCAGGCGCAAGGGAGGCGAGGGTAGGGGCAATCGTGTCTTGCCATACGAGCAGGCTATCTACGGTCTGGCAGCCGTTATTCTCATTGGTCGCGGTGAAGTAGTACCAGCCCGGTGACCCTGCTGTGGCATTCAGGCTGTTGGCACCGGAGAGGATTTGCCCATCCTCAGAAGTCCACTGGTAGGCTGGGGCAGCGGTGGTGTTGACATTACTATTGAGGGCAATGGTTGGTGTACCGCAATCCAGGGTATCTGCAGGTAGCAGGTTCACTGTGGGCTGCAGGGTGTCCTGGACAACCGATATGGTGGCCATGTTCCGGCAGAAGTTGTCCGTGTTTAGAATTTCGAGCGTGTAGGTGCCGGGGACTTCCACATCAGCGAGCAGGGTGTCATTGATGCTGCTGCCATCCGGTGCCTGCCAGGTGATGTCCCATCCGGGAGCCTGGTCAGAGGCGGCGCCGTTGAGCAGGACAGTGGTTCGGGTACAGGTGAGCACGGCAGCTGGCGCAATGGTGATGTTGGGCACGGTGATGTCTTGCAGTACGGTACGGGAGATAGCGTTGGTACAGCCATTAGCCGGATTAACCACTGTAGCGATATAGGTACCGGGCTCATCCAGTGTTGGCGTGGGGGTGTCCATGCCACTGAGGAGGTTGCCGTCTGTGGTACTCCAGGTCCATTCAGCAGCAGCAGCCGGAGTGCTGCCATTTAGGGTCAGTACGGTATCCTGACAGTTGAGTGCCCCGTTTGGGCTTAAGGTAAGTACCGGTGACAAGGTGTCAATGGCTACTGCTACGCTGGCATTTACGGTACAGTCGTTGTTGAGGTCGGTAACCACAAGTTCGTATATGCCCGGCGCATCAACGACAGGCTGCAATCCGTTTTGTCCGGACAGGATATTGCCGTCTATCGTGGACCATTGCAGGTTAAGGTTGTTATTGGAATTGCCTAGAGCAGCACTCAGGGTGACTTGTGCCTGAGCGCAAGTCAGGGTATCGGCCAGCTCAATCGCCGCAACGGGCAGATTGGTATCCTGGAACACCTCTACGGTATCAGTTGCCGTACAGCCGTTGTCCAGATTCCCGACTTCCAGCACGTAGGGGCCTGCTGCCGTAACTGTTGCGGTGGGGTTGTTAGAAACAAACATGACGCCACTGTTGAGGGCCGTCCACTCGTACCTGAAGTTGCCGTTAGTACTAGAGCCACTGCCATTTAAGGTGACGAGGCTGTCTACGCAGTTGAGCGTGTCAGGCATAGCAAGTGTGGCCACAGGAGCCTCAAAGTCTTCGGTAAGCGTCACGCTGTCGGATGACTGGCAACCGTTGATGGTATCTGTAACAACGAGCTGAAAGGTGCCACTTGTTTCTACTAACGGCATAGGCGTGGTAGTGTCCCCGGCAATTGGGCTGCTGCCGGACCAGTCATAGGTGAAGCGGCTGCCCGTAGAGGTGTTGCTGCTGCCCAGTTGCAAGGTAGGCTGATAGCAGTTGAGGGTGTCATCCGGACCGGCAGCGGCGATGGGAGGCAGGGTGTCGACCGGCACAAAGACGGTGGCGGTACTGCTGCAACCATTTAGGCTGTTGGCGGCCTGCAAGGTGTAAGTGCCGCTGGCATTGACCTCCGGGTTTAAGGATTGTGTGCCATTTAGGATTACTCCATCCGTGGTGGACCAGTTGTATGCCATATTTGGGCCTGTGCTGGTGCCCTGGGCAGAAAGCATTACAGTAGGTTCGGCACAGGTGAGCGTTGCGGGCGGTAAAATATTGACGACAGGCGCGGTGGTGTCCTGTGCCACGGTAATACTGGCGGTGGAGGAGCACTGGTTCTGCGTATTCAGTATTTCAAGTACGTAGGTGCCTGGCTCATTTACGACAGGGGTATAGGTTTCTGAGCCGGTAAGGATTTGGCCGTCGCTGGTGCTCCATTGCAAGTCAAAACCCTGTCCTGAGCTGCTTCCCGTGCCGTCCAGCGTCAGCATGGTGCGTGCGCAGGTGAGCGTATCGGTGTCCTCAATCGAGGTAACTGGGCTGAGCGTATCCTGCGAAACGAGGACGGAGGCGATAGCCGAACAGTCGTTGAGGGTATCCAGGATTTCCAGGGTATAGGTGCCGGGCTCGGTAACTGTAGCGGTCAGCTGGCTGGCATTGGAAATCGGGTGGCCCCCGGCGCTGCTCCAGGCTACGGTGAAGCCATTACCCCCTGCTGTAGCTCCATTCCCAATAAGGTCAAGGCTCAAGGTGGCACAGTCCAGCGTATCTGGTATGGCGATGCTTACGGAGGGTACATTCCCATCGTTGACAATCAGGACGGTATCCGTGCCTGAACATTGGGTGATGGTATCAAGCACTGTCAGTATGTATAGGCCGGGACCTCCAGCCGTTGGTGTCAGGGTTTGCCCACCACTCAGCAGGCTGCCATTAGGGGTAGACCACATGGGGACATAACCTGCCGGGAGGCTGGTCTCCGATCCATCCAGGCTGACAGAGGTCGTGCCACAATCCAGGCTTTGATCCGGCCCGGCGTCGGCTACCGGCGTGCTCAGTTGCTGAATGACCACTACAGAGTCGGTGGTGGTGCAATCGGTAAGCGTATCTGAAACTGAAAAATAATACGTGCCCGGCGCCCCGGCGGCAGCCACAAGCGTATCCGCTCCGGCCAGTAGCTGCCCATCAGTAGTCGTCCAGCTATAGGTGAAGTCAGTTGATTGCTCCGAACCGCTGCCATCCAGCGTGACGGATTCGATGGCGCAGTTCAGGGTATCCGGGGCAGCGATATCAACGGCAGGGCCGGGCGCGCTGGCTGCAACGGTAACATCGGCTATGCTAAAGCAACCTGTCTCCTCATTCGTAACAAGTAGCACATAGTTCCCGGGGGCATCCACTGTGGGCGTCAGGGTATTAGCCCCGGAGACGATATTCCCATCATTGGTTTGCCAGCTGTACTCGATTTGCTGCCCGGTATCTGATCCAGCGCCGGTCAGAGTGACCTGGCTGATATTGCAGCCCAGCTCCCCCAATGCACTGGCGGCTGCTACCGGCGGGTCGGTTTCATCCTCTACTTCTACGGTGACCTGAGACATGCAGTTGGTGTTGGTATTGACGACTGTGAGCGTGTACAGCCCAGGTTGGCTTACGACCGGGGTCAGGGTTTGGGCACCGCTAACGATGAGGCCGTCGCTAGTGATCCATTGGTAGGAAAACTGAGGTCCGATATAAGGACCTAAGCCATTGAGCGCAACGACCGGGTTGTTACAGGTAATATCACCGCCTGTGGCTGTGGCAACCGGGATATCGATGTTAGGCTGCAGGGTTACACTTTCCTGTTCGGTACAAACGACCTGCCCGTCATTGTAGGTGATGGTTAGGGTGTAGGTGCCCGGTGCGCCTGCCAGTATGGTGGGCTGATTGGGAGCAGAAAGCAAAAGCCCGTTTGGGGTAGACCACTGATAAGTGATGAATCCGCCGGAAGAAGAGGCACTCCCATCCAGCAAAACCTCTCCCCCGGCGCAGGGCGCGAAAGCCGGTGCATTGATGTTTACCTCCAAAGGGTCGATATTGACTACGACCTCGTCTGTTTCCTGGCAGCCGCCGTTGGGGTCGGTGAGGGTGAGGATGTAAGTGCCCGCGCCCATCACCGTTGGGGTAAGTGTATTGCCCCCGGAAATAATGGTGCCGCCGTTTGGCGAAGACCAGGAGTAGGTGTAGGGCCCTACAGCGGTGCCGGTGCCATCCAGTGTGATTTGCGCAGAGGCACAGGGCACGATGACATCCGCTCCTGCATCAGTGGGAATAGGGGGAGGGAGGCTTGGGCAAACCGACTGAGTGTTGAAAGCCGCTCCGGTAGAGGCCGTATAACCCCAGTAAGCCAGGGTGTTGCCACCAAAACACTGATTGATGATGTCGAAAGAGCCTGACATGATGGTATTCCCATCAAAGACTACTGTGTACTGGTTTCCGACCGGGTTCCACGAAAAGGTAATAGTATGATTTTGCCCGTCTTCTATGTTGGGCAAGGCTACCGGCCCGTTCTGCTGATTGTTGAGGTCACCATTGATGGAAATGGCAGAGTGGTCGGGCGCAATATCTGATTGAAGTGCACCATTGTCCCAAGTGTCAAATTCTACGATAAATGAGTTGGCGATGCCCTGTGCGCCCATGCCACCTCCGGAAATTCCGCAAATGGTCGGCCCACCTGTTTGGTAAATCAGGCAAATGCCATCTGCCCCGCTGCCGTCCACAACTCCGAAATTGGCAGACATATTGTGGGTAAATGGTTGGCTGAAGTCTACGGGCGTATTGAGCCATGCACAGCCTTGTTGGGCGGTGGTACTTGCTGTCAGCTGAATGCAGTCGCCCTGCTGTACAGCAGTGCCCGAAAGCAGGAATTCTCCATTGCATGGGATCTGTCCATAAATTGCAAGTGCCATCAGTAGAAAGGAAGGCAGTAAAAGTATTCTCATTGCAGTATTTGCTATTTCTTAACAGGGGGATGCGGGATGATTACCGCAACGCAGTTCATTGAGCTACAAGCAGGGGACCCATCAGGGTTATGGATAGGGAGAATGAATGGAGTAAGGGTATCGGTCATTACAAAAGTACAAAAAAATAAAATACAATTGAACGTATTTTTGGTCAGCTATGAAAAAGCAAGAGGGGTATGCCCACCTGGGCTACCCCTCTGCTCCTTGTTTATTCATAACGGGCGGTTTATTCCAATTTCACCCGCTGTACATTATCATCCGGCATCCGGTCAATGAGGTAGTAGTTGGGGTCGAAACCCGCCTCGTAGGGTAGTTCGTCCACGAGAATTTTAACCGGTGTTTCCTTGTTCTGTATCAGCAGGCGCTCCTGATGCAGCACCCTGCCGCGTTCCTCGTCGTCTTCAGGTTCCGCAAACACGGCCACGTCTATGTAATCGCGGATCGGGATTTCCGTCTCTGTGCCCAGGGAATCTGCCCGGAATTTGGTGGCGTAGGCCGTGAAGTTGACCTCGTACTTTCCATTGTCCAGCTTCCGGTAGGCAGGATCCTGCACCCGGTTGTCAAACAGGGTGATGGTCTCGAACATATCGGTAATGAGGTACTGTAGGGAGTCAGGTGTTTGCGCCTTGAAGGCATCCACCAAGTGATGGGCATTGGGATAAGGCGGCTGCCGGTAGGCAAAGGAGTCGATGACGCTGCGCAGAGCCGCATTTACCCGGTCTTCCCCGATCATTTCCTTCAGATAGTACATCACCGCACTGCCCTTACGGTAGTGGATGTAGCCCTGATTGGCGTAGACTTCGAGCAGGGGCTTTTCCCGTTCGGTTTCCCGGCCCCTGCCCCGCAGGTAACTGTCCACCTCGTACTTTAGGAATTTATGGATGCGCTCCTGTCCGTAGGTTTCCTCCATCACCATCAGGGCGGAGTACTGCGCCAGGGTTTCAGAAAGCAAGGTGGCGCCCTGCATGCCCGAACCGATGACCTGATGCGCCCACCATTGGTGCGCCATCTCGTGCGCCACGACGTAGTAGACCATATCCACATCCTTCTGGTCTTCTTCGATTTCCGCGATGAAGCCAATGCCTTCAGAGTAAGGCATCGTACCCGGGAAAGCCTGCGCAAAACTGGCATAGCGTGGGAACTCAATGATCCGGGCCTGCTTGTGGCGGTAGGGCGAGAAGTTTTTGGAATAGTACGCCAGAGAATTGCGGATACTGCTGGCCATATTTTCCACATTGTACTCGTGCCCTTCCTGATAGTAGACTTCCACATCCACGTCCTGCCATTTTTCCCGTTCCACTTCATAGTCCGCAGAGATGAAGGAATAGAAGTTCATGGACGGGTGGTCGAGTTTGTATTGGAAGTACGCCCGGTCGCCTTCTTCCCATTGACGCACCAGGGAGCCCGGTGCGACTGCCGTCTGCCCTTTGGCTGTGCTGATCGTGGTTTCCGCGGTTACCCAGTCGGCATGAAGCCCCAGATAGTGGTGGCGGCAGACGTAGGCATCGGTACACTCGCGCTGTAGAGGCGGCATGGCTTCCTGCTCCGGCAGATCGTACTTTTTGCGGTACCGCTTTTCCGAAATTTCCCGGCTCTTTTGATAGCCAAAGCTGGGGGTGATGTCGGTATTGTTGAAAAAGGAACCGTTCGGTACAATGGAGGTATTGCTGACTTCATTCTCAAAGCCCCGGTGGTCGATTTTGCCAGTGTACTGCATGCTGATGGTGTCACCGGGTTGCAGGGGAGGCTCAAAAGCATAGAACTGCATTTGGAAGTCGGCTTCCTCCCGCACGAGCCGGGCTCCTTCAATGGTAATTTCGGTTTCAAAGTCATCAATGAGGTTCACGATCATCGTGTCAATCGGCTGGCCAGAGTTGTTGGTGAGGCGCAGTTGGGCTTTCACGTCCAGGTCGCGCGCTTCGGGGTAAAGGTCGATCTCGTACTTCGCATCCACGATGTGCGGCTGCGGCTGTTTTTCCAGGTAGGAAAAAGTCTTTTCGTAGTCGGCGCTGAGTTTCTGTGATGCCTTTGGCGTGTCATAATCGTTCAGCATTTGGGTATTGTAGAACACAAAGCCCGCAGTCAGTACCCAAAGCCCGAGTAAGCCAATCATCGGCCACCGGCTTTGGCGCAAGCCCGCAGCAGCAGCCTGCCGGCGATTTTTCCAAACCGTATCCTTGCCACGCACCCAGAAGAAGACCGTCCCGCCAAGCAGCAGTAAGCTGAACAGGAACCAGTAAACATTGAACCAGGTCAGCCCGGAAATAAAAGGCCCAAAGCCATTCATATCGGAGTACGTGTAGCTGGGGGTAGCGCCAAAGCTGAGCATATTGCTGAATACATCCAGTGGCAGCCAGATGAAGGCATTCACAATCAGAAAAGCCACCACAGCAAAGTACGCCAGGTACTTATTGTTGATCAGGGTATGCAAAAGCATGGACAACACGGCTACAAAAAAGAAGCCCAGCAGGTCCAGCACCATCAGCTCTTTGAAATAGACCCCCAATTCGTAATGGGTATAACCCTTGATGGTCTGTGCGACTACTCCGGTCAGGATGGAAATCAGCTGCAGGGCGGCAATAATCCCCGTCATGGCCAGTATTTTGGAAATCACCGGCACCCAGTTCGGATAAGGCAGGCTGCCGTAGATTTCATCCGCCTTGGCATCCCGCTCCTTCCAGATCAGTGCGCCGGAGTAGAAAATCAGGATGGCAATAACCGACAAATACATGGAGCCCCGGATATTGTCGATGATTCGGTAGGTAACGGGATATAGGTCTAGTCCGTAACTACCATTGACCGAGGCGATGCCAGGCGCCATATTCAGAATACCGAACAGCAGGATCACCAGAAAAGGCGCTCCTTTGATCACACCCATAAAGTCGAGGCGGGCCTGGCTCAGCATTTGACGAAAGTACACCCCAAAGCCCTGCTGCAAGGCCACTTTTGGAAGCGCTACCGATGTGGTGGAGGCTACTTCCTCCGCAGTATCCGCCTGCTTTTTCTTTTTCTTATTGCGCAGCGTGAAAGAGAAACGGGTGTAAGTCAGGAACCAGATTAGTGCGCCTGCGCCCAGCCATATCGCCCGGTTGAGCAGCATCCTGGGGTGAGCGCCCAGGGCCATGGTGTTCTTTTCGGCTACGGTCCAGTATTTTGTTATGATTTGAAAAGTGCTCAGGCCGAAGGGGTCCACGAGCATGGCAATGTATTCGCTGTCAAGATCGGAGGTTTGAGAGACCGCAATGCCATACCCGACCAGCACACCCAGCGCTCCGATGAAGGAACCAATAGTGCTCCGGGTCAGCGTGGCAATACCGAAAATAATCGCCCCGATGAGCAAGGTGTTGGGGATGCCGAAAAGCAGCATGCCCCAGAGGTCGCCGCTCAGATTTAGCGGACCAAGTTGTTCGGGGGCTACCCAGGGGGCAAAGCTACCCAGGATGCCAGCCAGGGTCACGCCCAATAAGGGGATTAGTGCGATGATGCAAGCGCCCAGATAGCGCCCCATGAGGTAGGGGAACTTGCTCAAAGGCGTGGAAAAGATGATCTGATGCGTATTGTTGTTGAAGTCCCGCAGTGCCGCGCCCTGCATAAAGGCGGTAGACATGAGCAGCATGATGATCGACATATTGCCGTACATGCCTTGCAGCACAAAGGGCGCATTTTTATGCACGCTGCCGTAGGACTGCCCGATGGTGACGTTGTCGCTCGTGACCGCGAAGAAGACGAGCAGGGTATTCAGCAGCAAAAACACCCAAACCATTGGCCGCTTCAGCCAGTAGCGAAGCTCAAATTGTAGCATATTGGTAAGCATAGGGTCGGGGTTTTAGTTGACACCAAAGATTTTTCCAAAAAAGACGTCTTCCAGGCTGGGATCAGCCGCCTCGAAGCCATCGCCCGGGGCTGCCTCGCTGTACACGTGGATGAGGGGCTGCCCGGCCACGAGCTTGGAGGAGATAACCTGATGGTCCGCCTTGTAGCGTTCCAGTTCGGCTTTGGCAACCGACTTTTCCCAAACCTTGCCGCTCATTTCCGAAAGGGCCGCATCGGGCGCCCCGGTGAAGAGCAGGTTGCCCTCATTGATGATTGCCATATTGGTGCACAGCTCTTTGACGTCCTGCACGATGTGGGTAGAGAGGATGACGATGACATTCTCGCCGATCTCCGATAGCAGGTTGTAGAACCGGTTGCGCTCTCCGGGGTCCAGTCCGGCGGTAGGCTCATCTACGATGATCAGCTGCGGGCTGCCAATAAGGCACTGCGCAATGCCAAAGCGCTGCCGCATACCACCGGAGTAGCTGCTCACGGCCTTTTTGCGGTGTTCGTACAGATTTACCCGGTGGAGGAGGGCTTCGACCAGTTCTTTGCGCTCGCTTTTGCTTTGCACGCCTTTCAGCATGGCGATGTGGTCGAGCATGGCCGTAGCCGAGACTTTGGGGTAGACCCCGAATTCCTGCGGCAGGTAGCCGAGGATTTGGCGGGTCGCCTGTTTGTCTTTGAGAATGTCTAAATCGCCCAGGCGCACACTGCCCTCATCTGCATCCTGCAGGGTGGCAATGATGCGCATCAGGGTCGATTTGCCGGCGCCATTGGGCCCCAGGAGCCCAAACATGCCTTTAGGGATGGAAAAACTTACGCCTTTCAGGGCTTGAGTGCCGTTGGGGTAGGTTTTGCTCAGGTGTTCTATAGTTAGTTCCATTGCACGGGTTTTGTTCTGAGTGCAATGATAGGAAGCATATATTATTTGGGCGCAGTTGCTTGGACTAAGCGGGGTGAGGATTCGACGAAAAATAACTTCAACTTAAGTATCAGAGATCTATGACTTGAGGCACTAGGCTTGGTTTTTACGTGTAGACGACTTATTTTTACACGTAAAACAATTAAATCAATGGACAAAAAACTGACGCTTAGTCTCGATGAAAGGGTGATTGAAAAAGCTAAGGTTTACGCCAAACAACATCAAGTTAGCCTGTCAAGGCTTATAGAGGCCTACTTAAGCGCATTAATTGACAATAAACCAAAGGATATCGAAATCACGCCATTGGTAAAGTCTTTAAGTGGAGTGGTTGAGATACCGGATGGGTTTGACCATCGCAGTGAATACGCAGATTACTTAATGGAGAAGTATAGATGAAGAAGCTATTCATTGACACGAATATTGTACTTGATCTGTTAGGGCAAAGAGCACCGTTTTATCAAGATGCCGCTATGCTCTTTTCTTTAGCCGATCGAAAAGAAATAAAATTGTGTGTATCTTCTTTAAGTTTTGCCAATGCAAATTCCATTTTATCAAAGCTGAAGTCAAAAGAAGAAGCTAGAGCAATTTTAACAAGGTTCAAGGTATTGGTTGAAGTACTTGCACTCGATGATAAGATTTTAGAATTGTCCTTAAATGATGATGCCTTCAGCGATTTTGAGGATGGATTACAATACTATACAGCGTTGGAAAACGAATCAGATGTCATTATTACCAGAAATTTGAGGGATTTTAAAACTTCCGCTATTCCGGTTATGACCGCAGGGCAGTATTTGCAGAAGTAATACTTTGCTATAGTCCAACAACTTAGTAGTTTGGACTATAAAACCAAAACAATAAGGGCTGCTACAGGCGTACGAAGATGGGGATGACTTTCAGGTAGCATTCCAATTGGCTAACCTGAAGGCTCCGAATAAACTTATTTATACGCAATACGAAGTGGTCACCGACGATAAATGTCGGGATCTTGGATTTGCGACATCGAAGCAAGCCACTTCTCAGCGTAAATGCTGACCCTCCTGCCTTTAAGGTGGTCAAAGCCCAAAGGCGGCGAGACACGGGCAAGCATTGAGTAGGTTTGCTGTGGCAAACCACTTAATCGTCAGTATAACTCGAATTTTTAATCTGATTTTGAGCCTGCCTACTTCGTGTTGTGATAAACTGCTGGTTCTCCTGTCAGCTCCCAATGCCCAAGCGCAATAGGTATATTGCCTATCGCATTGAGCCGGTCAAAGAAATCCATAGGTACAAAACCGTTAGCCTCAGGTTCCTGCAAACGGGCATAATCTGCCAGTGCTGCCTCCACCAGATATTTCCCTGTGATATAACTGGTCCCATAACCCGGTTGGCGCAGGTACAGGTGCTGCTCAAAGATCAACAACTCTTTTTCCGTTTTCATCCAGCCTCTTGGGGTGTACTCAGAATGAATCTTCCCTGCTTCCTCCATCGTCATTTCATTGGCGTGTGCATAGAGGGAACCCAGGCCCCGGGCGGCACGCTGGGCAATCAGGATGTACACAATTTCCCTTACTCTGGGGTCATCATCGTACAGTCCGGCCTGCAGGAACATTTCCTCCACTGCCGTAGCCACACCTTCACTGCGGGAATCAAAGATGTTATACAGTAGGGCATCACGTCGAATCTCATTGGGATGAGGCTCATTATCCATACGGGCCAGTTCAAACCAGTGGTAAAAGTGGGAATAAAGAGGACGTGGGTCATAGTGCGCCGTAATCCAGAAGAAGTGCCGGTCTTCCTCCGGGATGTACGCCCCCAGGTGTTCGCGGAGTGCAGGTTCAAAATATGCTTTGACCGTTACCATCTGATCCTGTTCTAAAAAGTGGAGTAAACTTTTCGCAGACCGCTCTGCCAGCTCGGCGTAAGCTTCGGGGCTGTTGGCAGTTGTCAGTTCCGGAAGGTCACGATTGCGATGCTCCTCCAGCTTTAGTGCGGACCAGGCCCGGGCAAGTTCCCGCTTCATGAGCATTACCTCGTCCTCCCAGGTCATGGGTACCAGATGAACATTTTGCAGATACCAGGTATAGTTGTCTTTTCCGATTCCTGAAGGGCCAGTCTTATTGCCGGCTTCAGCCTCCAGCCAACGGACGAGTTCATCTGTGGAGGCGATGGCAGCTTCTATGGTTTCCATCAACTCCTCGTCACCTTCCACGCCCGGTTGTTGAATGATCGCTTTCAGGTCGCTGCTTTGGGTGCGGATATCCCGTATTCCGGCTATCCACAGATCACGGGCATTACCCGTCAGGTTGAGCTGAGCTTGTTTATTGAGGGGAGGGATGACTTTGAGGTCCTTAATAAGCCTGGCTCTTTCTGAAGTGCTCAGCGGAAACGCGTATGTCCATATCTCAGTCGTGTGATGATGCGTTGGCCCTTCGTGGGCAGGCACATCAGACCTGTAGGTCCAGAGTGATTTATAAAATGCAGGGTCTCTTGCCCAGGGGCGCAGGATGCGTTCATTGAAATCATAGCCATTCATTTCTGCCCAAACCAGCGCCCAGTCCACCCGCTGTGGAACCGTCCATCCACTGGTATCCATAGCCCAAAGCGCTTCCTGCAACTGCTCAAAAGCAGGCCGGCGGGCTTTGAAGGTCTGAGCGGTATAATCAGGTGCCCCTTCGCGTAAAGGAGGCGTTTCAAAAGCACGCCATTCCTGGAATAAACTTTTAAGCGCCGCATAGCTCTCCGGAGTGGATTTGCTGGTATACGCACTGCCCGGCAGGATGGAAAAGAGCAAAAAAGACAATATTAATATGGACAGGAAACGGGATGTGTTCATTCTTTTTTTGTAGCAATATACGAAAACGCATAAACAGGAAGAAGGAGTGCAAGGCGGGAAAAACAAGAGGGCAATTGCTGTTGTGCCTAAAGATGAACAGGGCGTTATTCGATGTAGTAGCATTTTACCTTTTCCTTTCAAATTAGGAAGCCTTAAAAAGACTACGCCGGCAGCGCCTTCCGCAACCGCTTCGTTACCTCATAAGCGACCAGGCAGATCGTCGTATTCTTCAGCGTTAAATCCAGGATTTGGGGAAGCGCTGTCCATAAGAGGCGACTTTGGCGCACTTCTGACCGCCGACCCTTGCGAATCCACTCCAAAAGGCTGTATCTTACCCCCATGAAGTACCCCATCGGCATACAAAGCTTCCGCAAAATCCGCGAAGAGGGATATGTGTACGTGGACAAGACCCGGCAGATTTACGACCTGATGGGGCATGGGAATTATTTTTTTCTGTCCCGCCCGCGCCGCTTCGGCAAGTCGCTCCTGTTGTCTACATTGTACGAGTTGTATACTGGTCAGGAAGCGCTGTTCCGGGATTTATGGATACATGCACACTGGGATTGGCAGGCAGCGCCCCGGCCAGTCATCTGGCTGAAGTTTGCCCAAATAGATTACAAAACGAAAGGGTTGGAGGCAGCGCTGTTGACCGAGGTCCATCGTATCGCCAAGGAGCTGGGGGTGAGCCTTTCTGAAGATACTTTGAAAAGTAGTTTTTCGGAGTTGCTGTATGAGGTGGGGCGATCGCAGAAAGCTGTACTGCTCATAGATGAGTACGACAAACCCATCATTGATTTTCTGGACGACACGCCGCAAGCAGAAGCGAACCGGGATGTCCTGAAGAATTTTTACTCGGTGCTCAAAGATGCTGACCCCTATATCGAGTTTCTTTTTTTGACTGGGGTGTCCGCCTTCAGCAAAGTGAGTATTTTTTCGGACCTGAACAACCTGTCCAATATTACCCTTTCCCCTCAGGGCTACACCTTGCTGGGCATCACACAGGAAGAGCTGGACACGGTTTTTGAAACTCCCATGCAGGCCCACGACCGCAGCAAAGTGCGCGAGTGGTACAACGGCTACAGCTGGGGCGGAGAGGAGCGCCTGTACAACCCGTTTTCCATCCTGCGTTTTTTGCAGAGCGGGCAGTACCAGAACTACTGGTTTGAGACGGGCACACCGACGTTTCTGGTGCGGGAAATGCGCAAGCACCGTTTCTTTAATATGTCTGGCTTTCAGACGGCCATTAATGACCTGGTCAATTTTGATTATGCACGCTTGAACCCTATCAGCGTACTGTTTCAGACTGGTTATTTGACGATCCGGCACTACGACCCTGAGCTGCTCATCTATACCCTTGATTATCCAAACCGGGAAGTGCGCTCCTCTTTGGAGCAGCTCCTCATGAGCGAATACATGGACTATCCGCCGCAGGGTGCGCTGCCCAGGGTCGTTAATATCCTGCAAGCATTGCGCCACCGGGATTTAGAGGCTGTGGTGGACATCCTCAATGCGGCTTTCGCCGAAATCCCCTACGAGCACTGGCAAAAAGAGAATGAGCACTTTTACCACGCGCTCATCCACCTTACCTTCAGCCTCTTGGGGGCTTACACCCGCTCTGAAGTCCACACGGCCCGCGGCCGCTGCGATGCCCTTGTAGAAACTGCCGATTACCTTTACGCCTTCGAGTTCAAGCTCGACCGGCCGGTGTCGGAAGCCCTGCGGCAAATCCGGGAGAAAGGCTACCTGTCGGCTTATGCGGACAACCCAAAGGAGAAGATTGGCGTGGGCGTCAGTTTTTCCACGGAGCAGAAGGGGATTGTGGATTGGGCGGTGGAGGGCGTTTAGCGATGTGTGCTTTCATGTAGACTTCCGGAGATTAATAACAGCGTCCATAGAGAAAGACTGTGGCCTTCCAACTTTGGAGGAACATGGAGAAAGAAGTGTCAAGGTATTTTGGGCATTCATACAGCATAATGAGAAGGAACAGATGGCTTATTATTACCGGTACATTGAAGGGTTAGTCCAATCCGGTGATCTGCACCCTGAAAGATTGGTTTTAGTGACCGACCGGTTACTGGTTTTCAACGACTATAAACAGGTATATGGTAGTCAAATTGTAAATGGCGAACTGCACCCCATAGAAAATCCCGACTCTGTTGATTACAGGAGGTTAGAAATAGGGTTGGAACCTTTGAGCGAGTATCTGGAAAGATTTGATTTAGAATAAATGGGGTACCTTTCCTAAGAATTGAATCTAGGGCACGGGTGGTATAGCAGGAAAAACAGGCTAGTTTACAACGCCGTAAAGGAAATGCGCATGATGAAGGTTGCTAAGATGAATTGTATTGCCGCTTTTTCGCTGTTACTCCTATGTCGTTGCAATACTGCAGAACTCCAGCCACCCAATTATTGCCAAATGTTAAGCAACGATCAGGCCCATGTGAATTACGACAAGTCAGATGCCAATTACTTGTCGGACAAAGCAAAGCGTCATGAGATTTTCAGGAATAATTTCTTTGAAATCATGGAGTATGCTTCTAAAGAGGGCTTCCCTCAAATAAATGTAAAACAGCCAGCACCTGATTCCTGCATGCAGCGTGCAATCACCATTACATTTATTCACATTGCTCAGTCGGATGTAACGATTTTTTTTGATAAGAAAATCAAGCGGTTGCTACAGCAAGAAATACAAAAGGGCAACCTGCCTCCAAACCTAATCGCTAAGTCAATAGCCATTATGCTCCGCACAAATGAGCTGTGCAGGCAGACAAAGGTGGATTTGCTTCAATTCGTCAAAGACTTAGCGATCGAATCGGAGGTTGTGCAGGGTGAAACCCTATCGGAAATGCTAAAGCAAAAAGAGCTGGTAGCTTGTGAGTAAAGCTTTGCACTGGTATTTGCCCTGTTGTGACGTAGTTACTGGCTGCCAGATATAGCTCAATTGTCAATTGCTCTCCTCATTTTTGCTGGGTTTTTCTCTCTGTAGCGCAACAAAGTTAGAAGCGATTTTAAACCGGCAGCGCCTCCCGCAACCGCTTCACCACCTCATAAGCGGCCGGGCAGATCGTCGTATTTTTCAGTGTCAAATCCAGAATCTGGTGGAAGCCCTTGTGGTTGGTGTGCGGGTACTCGGCGCAGGCCTTGGGGCGGTACTCGTAAATGGAGCAGTAGTTGTCGCCGCCAAGGAAAGGGCAGGGCGTTTCGTTGAGGACGTAGTCGCCTTCGTCATCCAGGTGCAGGTACTGGCTCACGAATTCGGCAGGGCGCATTTTCAAATGGCTGGCGATGCGCTCAATATCGCGGTCGCGGAATATGGGACTGGCTGACTTGCAGCAGTTGGCGCATTGCAGGCAGTCGGTATGCTCAAACACCTCATCATGCAGCTGGGCAACGGTGGCGTCCAACTGCCGGGGTGGCTTCTTCCTTAGTTTTTGGAAATACTTTTTATTCGCCCGCTTATCATTTTTCGCCCGCTGCCTGAGGTGCTGCAGGCGGGTGGGCATGTCTTCTTTGAGCGGTTCCTCCTCCATCGTTACAACTTTTGATCCTTGCTCTGGTTTTTTAGTGGTCTGCATCAGAAAACAAAGATCGTAAATTTTGAACGCAACATCCACTCCGCCCAAAGCAGAAGTTGAACAGGACAGCCAGCCGGACCTGATGAGCTGGGTTATCCTCGTTACCCTGAGCCTGATTTGGGGCAGTTCTTATATCCTCATCAAAAAGGGGCTGGTGGTCTACTCCAGCACAGAGGTAGCCTGCCTGCGCCTGGCGATCTCGGCCCTGTGCTTTCTGCCCTTCCTGCTTTATCAGTTCCGGAAAGTGGACTGGTCGCGCTGGCCATTTCTGGTCATTGTGGGACTCACGGGTACGGCTATCCCGGCNTTTATGTTCGCNATTGCCCAGACAGAGATCAGNAGTTCTATGGCGGGCGTGCTCAACTCTTTGGTGCCTTTGTTTACGTTGGTACTGGGTGTGCTGCTATTCGGGGCAAAGGCGCGCTGGCTTAAGCTACTGGGGGTGCTCATCGGACTGGCAGGAGCGGCTACGCTCATCCTGTTCAGCCGGGAGGCGGGCATGGAGGGCAACCCCTGGTACGGGCTGCTGGTAATCGTCGGCTGCATCTGCTACGCCATCAATTCCAATACCATTGCGAAGTACCTGAAGGAGATGAAGTCGCTCATCATTAGTGCCACTTCTTTTACCATTGTGGGCATACCGGCTTTTGCCTACCTGTTTCAGACGGATGTGCTGCTCAAGCTGGAAAGCACCGCCGGTGCCTGGGAAGCGCTGGGCTACGTTGCACTGCTCAGCATCATGGGCACCGTGCTCGCCTCCCTGATTTTCTTTCAGCTGATCAAGCGTACCACCCCTGTATTCGCTTCTATGATCAGCTACCTGGTGCCTATGGTGGCGGTCTCCTGGGGCTTTCTGGACGGAGAAGTCATTTCTGTGATTCACTTTGTGGGTATGGGGTTGATTTTGAGTGGGGTTTACCTGGTGAAGCAATAAAAAAATGGCTGCCCACAAACTATAGCAGGCAGCCATCTGAAATATTACCTTTGCATCTAGTGGTCTGTCAAAGTTAAAGATAGGGGTTGGAAAAGACATCTAAAAGGTTGAACTTACCTGCAACGAACCTCAGTTTCGATGAATAAAAAATACATTA
>PR_CR_10_Liq_2_inCRDRAFT_1000030_pt1 | contig 43263 bp, 41 predicted proteins | sample PRCRCaboRojoPR_FD_10245 | JGI IMG/M metagenome (IMG submission 10245) | reverse complement strand
GAGCTGATTGATAGGCTTGCCGATCATTTGAAATCCGTTCAGAGGCGGGAAAAAGAAGCCATTGCTTATTCGCCTCCGGGAGAACAAGCCACTTACTGGCAAGAGGATCTCCTCAACGGACCGGGCAGCCCCATCCATTTTTTTCAGGAAATTTTATCGCGCAGTGTGCAGGTGCAGCATCCCCGGTATATGGGGCATCAGGTTTGCCCGCCGGCCCCGCTTGCTGCCCTGAGTAGCTTAGTGGATGGCCTGCTCAACAACGGGATGGCTATTTATGAAATGGGCATGTCTGCTACCGCTATTGAGCAGCAGGTCATAACTGCTGTAGCCGAAAAAATGGGCTTTGGCCCGAATGCCGCTGGAGTGTTGACCTCGGGAGGTACCCTGGCTAACCTGACGGCCCTGCTTGCTGCCAGAGCGGTGAAAAGCAAAAAGGCGGTTTGGACAGAGGGTGGGCATCAGACGCGCCTTGCCCTTATGGTGTCAGAAGAAGCCCATTATTGCGTAGACCGGGCGGTCCGGATAATGGGATGGGGCGAAGCTGGTATCATCAAAATCCCTGTGGACGGCCACTATCGTATGCGGCACGAATGCCTGCCTGAATATCTGGCGCAGGCCAGAGCGGAAGGCTTGGAAGTGATCGCCGTTGTGGGCAGCGCCTGCTCCACTTCCACCGGTTCTTTCGACAACCTGAATGCACTGGCTGACTTCTGCGAGGCGGAAAGCCTGTGGCTACATGTGGATGGGGCACACGGTGCGGCACTGTCGCTTTCACCCCGGCACAGATCAGTTGTTGCCGGTCTGGAGCGTGCAGATTCCGTGGCTATGGACTTTCACAAAATGCTGCTTACGCCCGTACTTGCCACAGCTTTGGTTTTCAAAAACGGACCAGACAGTTACCGGACGTTCAGTCAGCGGGCACAATACCTCTGGTCCGGGCAAACCGAACAGGAATGGTACAATCTGGCCAAGCGTACCTTCGAGTGCACCAAGCTGATGATGGGTATGAAGGTGCATGCTTTGCTGCGAACCTACGGTTTTGAATTGTGGGAAGCTTATCTCGATAAAGTCATGGAAAATGGCGCCCTGTTTGCGGACCTGGTCCGTGCTCATCCTGACTTTGAACTGGCGGTTGCCCCGGCTTGCAATATTGTTTGTTTTCGTTACGTACAACCTGGCGCCGACCTCGATGAACTGAATGCCCGCATCCGGCAGTTTCTGCTGGAAGACGGCCGGTTTTACATTGTGCAAACTCAGCTCAAAACCGGGCTTTTCCTAAGGGTTACACTGACCAATCCGCACACAGGTCGGGAAGACATAGAAGCCTTGCTGACACTGATTGCCAGCAAGGCTCCGGAATTGCGTTGACGCCCTGTCGACAGGGGCCATATTGTCGGTGTCACTTTTGTTTAGAAAGGCGGATGAGCAGGCTTGTTGCCCAGCACTTCCTCGATGCTGTGCAGGATTTCCTCATCGAGTTGAGGGACCAGTTCCAGCGCATCAATATTTTCCTCCAGATGGTGGACTTTTGAGCCACCGAGTATTACAGTGCTTACATTGGGGTTGGTCAGGCACCAGGCAATAGCGAGTTTAGGCATAGAGGTGCCCAGATCATTAGCGATTTTACTGAGTTTCCGGACTTTTTCCAGACGCTCCTCAGTCAGGCTGAGGTTCTTGAGCCACTCCAGGCCTTCCATGCCCAGACGGGTGCCTTCCGGAAATTTATCCAGGTACTTGCCGGTCAGCACACCGGAGGCCAGTGGTGACCAAATGGTAGTACCCAGCCCTACGGTTTTGTAGATCTGACTGAACTCAACCTCGACTTTTTCCCGGTGAAACATATTGTACTGCGGCTGCTCCATGGTTGGCCCAATGAGGTTAAGGCGCTGCGCCACCATGTGGGCTTCCATGATTTCCTGCGCGGACCACTCCGAGGTGCCCCAGTATAGGATCTTTCCCTGTTGAATGAGGTGGTTCATGGCCCATACGGTTTCCTCGATGGGCGTGTTCTTATCCGGGCGGTGGCAGAAAAACAGGTCCAGGTAGTCGACTTGTAATCGTTTCAGGGCAGCATGGCAGGCTTCGAAGATGTGCTTTCGGCTAAGCCCGGTCTGATTGGGCTTTTGACCACCATCTCCAAAGAACACTTTGCTGGACACTACGTAGGAGCTGCGGTCCCAGTCCTGCTTAGCGAGGATATTGCCCATCACAATTTCGGATTTACCCCTGGCGTAGGCCTCCGCATTATCGAAGAAGTTGACGCCCCTTTCGTAGGCTGCGACCATGAGCGATTCTGCTACATCATCACTGATTTGCTTCCCAAAGGTTAACCAGGAGCCCAGCGAAAGTGCGCTCACTTGTAGTCCGGATTTACCGAGCCGGCGGTATTGCATTTCCATAGATTGTATTTGGTTGGTTATTCTTCCAAAGCAACCCGTGCCGGAAAGGGATTGTTTAGGAGGGCGCTACCTAAAACTTCACAGCCGTTCTAATCCCAACGGAGTAGAGATTGCGATTATACTGTTCAAGCGGATCATTGAGCAGCCCGCTGAGCCAAAACTGAAAGGTCGGCTGAATCATAGTGGTGAAACCGTCGAAGTGGTGCTCCCAGCCCAGCCCGGAAATAAAGCTGTAGCCCAGCCCGGAGAAGTTATTGCCATCGGGCTCTTGTGTTACCCGTTCTGAAATATCATCAGTGTAGTAGGTGATGCGTTCGCGGTTCGCAATGTTGACGGCCATAGAAAGCCCCATGGAGAACAGGAAGTCATTTTTATCATTAAGGGTCTGATAGAAGAGGAGTTCAGCGGGGATTTCAATAAAGTAGTGCACGTAATTGATGCGCTGATCATCAGCTCCATCCGGAATGTCGTCGCGCAAATCAACTTCCGTACGCCGGGTCTGATAGCCGCTTTCCACAAAATAGGCACCGGTTTTGAAAGCAATGCGTTCGGTGCGCCACTGCGCCATAAGGCCTGCAGAATAGGAAAACCGGGACACCTCAAGGTTCTCCAGTCGTTGGGTCTCAGCCGGGTCTACGTCATTGAGTTGGGCGACGAGCCTGCGGTGGCTAACATTCGGGAAAAGCTCCACACCCACTTTGAGCTCTGATTGTGCGAAAAGGCTGCCAACCAGGCAGCTGGCGAACAGAAGCAATCCGATTCTCTGCATAAACAACTTTTATGGAAAAACTCAATTCTCCGGGGTTTATTGCCCGTCGCGGTCCAGAAGGTTGCGTTTTTGAAAATCAGTAAGTATGGTCTTTAGTACCATATTGGTAGCCCGGTTGGCCGCGATTCCAGCGCCCCACTGCTTCCAGACGCCCTTTAGTACCCAGGTGATGAAGCTACCGAACAGGCTCGGTTTCACTGATTTATGGTTGTGGTGTTGCAGGATTTGGTGCACCTCTTCCTTGAGTTTTTCCTGCTCAGGCACAGGTGTCGGCTTTTCGTACTTATCCGCATTCAGGAAGACTTCGCGGAGGCGGTGGTGGATGTTGCCTTCAATGCTGAGGAGCTCTGACGGCTTGAGGCGCTGACGTTTTGGGAGTGGAATCTCCGGATTGTCATTTTTGCGCCGGTCAAAATTCATATCCGGTACAATAGGATACCCATCCACGGACTCGCTGTAAAATCGCTTGTGGCGCTCATCGCTTGCATCCCAGTCCTGGAAGACGCTATCCCGCTCAGCTGCCTTAGAGGTCGGAATGCAGAAGTAATTACGGAGGAAACTCTGACAGTTTCGGCGCCCCAGCTCAAAATCATGTTCGCGGAAGCCCCGGCTGAAGAATCCACCGAAGCCATCGAGTGAACCACAGGAAATGGGGTAGGGGTCCTTCTGATCGCCTTCCCGACGGGAGGGGAAGATCATGCGCAATGTATGGTCAGAAGACAAACCGCCGACCAGGTCGCTTTCTTTCATCATGGCCTGCCCGCGGATAGCGCCCAGGACTTTGGGGACCAGTTCAATTAACTTAGGCGTTTCCTCGCGGTCCTGCTGGGTTTCCCCTTCAAAGTTAGGGAAAGGGTCAATCATCAGTACCGCGTAGTTCTGCCCGGGGTCATCCTGGCTCTTTTCTTCCAGTGCCCGGATCACTTCCCCAAAAGGTTCATTATTCACCGTGCCACCGTCTACGGCAAAAAAGTCAAAAGTATCTTCCTCAATTTGGATGCGCAGGCCCTGCGTAGGCAGTTCCCCTTCCTCATGCCGCTTGGGTGAAAACATGCGGTCTACCATCGCTTTGATATACGGCGTTTGGGTATTGGTCAGGTGCCGGGGAGCTAGGCCGAGTGGAAAAGCGCCCGTGGCTTTGGCGCATTGCAGGAGGGTCTCCCGGTCAATGGCTTCTTCCGGATTGAAAGGCAGGGTGTGGTCGTAGTGCTCCGATCCGGTTGTGTTCACTTTGAAATGCGCGATACCTTTGTGCAGGTACATGCGGTGGGCCGGCTTTGGCGGTTCGCTAAAAGCCTTTTCCTTTTTTACCTCATCAAAGAAGTTTACCGCCAGGGGAATGCCTCTCAGGCTGGTAATGGTGAGGATAATCTCTAAATCCGGAGCAATATAATCTGGTAGCTTTGTAATTCTTTTCAGTTCTGCAGCCCGATCGGCAATCTGATCTATCGGCTTGGAATTGAGCAGGGAAATCACCCCATTGTGCTCTTTGATGTCTTCAGTCTGAAGCATTTGCAGGAGCGTAGACATTTTGCCGTCTCCCTTATCGTTGAGGTTGACCCAGGCTTCGTACAGTTTGTTTTGTTCCTTATTCGGGTTGTCATCGTTGATGGGGCGCAACCCTTCGAATAAGCCAAGCGCAGTGATTGCGGCTGTCATCCCCCCGGCAGAAGAGCCGCCCATCACCTCGATAATGACATCGTGCATAGGCACACTGTGGTCGTATTCCGGGTGGTCTTTTCCTAATTGTTTGTTGCGCTCTTTAGCGCCTTCCCACTTGGATAGCGTTTCGAGTAAATAGTCGATGACACCGGCTGTGTAAGCACCAGCGGAGACCGCCCCTGCCATTGCAATGCCGATTTTGAAGACGTTCTGTTGTTCAGCCATGATCGTATTTGAGGTTTAACCAAAGCTAGGGCTTTTTTATAAATGCAACAACTGAATTATCGCAGCCCCCGTTCCCGCAGATTCGCCCGGTAGATGGCGGCATTGCGGTTGTGTGCTGAGAGGGTCCGTGCAAAGGAATGCAGCCCGGAACCATCACCCTTGGCGCAGAAGTAAAGGTACTCGTGGTCTTCGGCATTGAGCACTGCATCAATACTCGAAATGGACGCCATGGAGATGGGGCCGGGAGGCAGTCCGGCGTACATATAGGTATTGTACGGTGAGTCAAACTTCGTATGATAGTCGGTTACCCTTGGCGTACTAAAATCCCGCCGGGCAAAAACGGCGGTGGGGTCAGCCTGAAGGGGCATCCCGATACGTAAACGGTTGAGGTATACGCCGGCCATTCGGGGCTTTTCGCTGCCGACCAGGGTTTCGCGTTCCACAATGGAAGCCAGGGTGTAGACCTCGGCGGGTGTCATTTCCTTTTTGGCGGCTTTCGCCCGGCGGTCCTGCTGATTCCAGAATCGGTCGTGCTCTTTGATCATGCGGGCCATAAAGGCTGCCGGACGGGTATTCCAGTAAAATTCATACGTGTTGGGGATGAACAAACTCATCAGGGTTTCCGGGGTGTAACCGATGGAGTCGAGGTAAACCTCATTTTGCATCAGATTCAGGAAAGCCAGGGAGTCCTGCTCTAAAAAACCGGCAACTTTCCCAGCCACCTCTTCAATGAGCCGCTCGTTGTGCAGTACGACATTTACTGGAGCTTGCGGCCCATTGCGCAAATGCCGGATGAGCTCAATATGATTCCAGCCGGGCTGCAGTTCGAACCGTCCGGGGCGCATGGGGTCGCGCTCGTAGGCCATGCGGTCTGCCAGTACCCGGAACACCTGCTCATCCTGAATGAAATCATGAGCTTCCAGCAAAGCGACAACTTCCTCAAAAGTAGAGGAGGTGGGAATTTTTACGATGTAACTGTCGAGCCCCTCCGGCACAGCGACTTTCGCCAGGAAGGCATTGTAAAGATACAGCCCCGTTCCTATGATGGCTACTGTCAGGAGCAGCAGCGTGGTCTTCACAGCTCTTTTCATAGTGTTCGTCTTTTAATATTGGCCCGTTCCTCTTCTAATATTGCTCTTTTTCATTGGGGAAATCCCCGGAACGTACATCATCGCCGTACTGCTCGGCTGCGCGTTTGATCTCATCAAAGAGGTCGAGGTAACGCCTAAGAAAACGCGGCTTAAAGTCTTTGGTGATGCCCAGCAGGTCATGGGAGACCAAGACCTGTCCGCTAACATCAGGGCCGGCACCAATGCCAATGGTTGGGATATCGATGCTATCGGTTACCCGCTTGGCGAGCTTGGCCGGGATTTTCTCGAGCACAATGGCGAAGCAGCCCAGTTCCTGCAACAACTTCGCGTCCTCAATAAGCTTATTGGCTTCGGCTTCTTCCTTGGCCCGCACGGTATAAGTGCCAAATTTATAGATAGACTGCGGTGTAAGCCCAAGGTGCCCCATCACCGGCACACCTGCCGACAGGATGCGTTTGATGGATTCCTGAATTTCGGCACCGCCTTCCAGTTTAACCGCGTGAGCCCCGGATTCCTTCATAATCCGGATAGTGGATTCCAGCGCAATGCGGGAATTGCCCTGATAGGAGCCAAAGGGTAGGTCGACCACCACAAGCGCCCGTTTAACCGCCCGGACGACTGAAGAAGCGTGGTAGATCATCTGATCGAGCGTAATGGGCAGCGTCGTTTCATGGCCGGCCATGACGTTGGAGGCTGAGTCGCCTACCAGCAATACGTCGATATTAGCAGCATCGAGGATGCGGGCCATTGAAAAATCATAGGCCGTGAGCATGGTGATTTTCTCACCCCGCTCTTTCATTTCCTGAATGACATGGGTGGTCATTCGTTTGATATCTTTGTTGACGGACATGCGTTCCAGTTTTTTTGGTGTCACAATATAGGTTCAATTCCGTTTGTCAAACAAATATTGAGAGGCCTTTGGTTGAATCTGGTCAAAGGCAGTAAAAAACAATTCCGTCTTTTAAACGTCAATGCCTGTTTATGTCGTTTGTGTTATTGAGGGTAATTAGATTACCTTTGCGTTTGCTTTAATGATTACTGCATAATTTTCTAGAATGAAATTACTCAAGCCTACTTTTTTACTGCTTGTTTTGGTAATGGGCTGGAGCGCCTGCTCTACCGAAGTTAACCTGGAAGCAGAGTGGAAAGACATTCCTATTGTTTACGGTTTCCTGAATATTCAGGATACGGCTCACTATGTCCGGGTTCAAAAAGCTTTTCTGGAACCGGGCGGAGATGCCCTGCAGATCGCTCAGGTCAGCGACTCGATTTACTACGATGGGATCAATGTTGTCCTGGAAAACCGGACACAGGGTACTTCCTTTGTGCTGCAGCGCGTTAATGGAGAAGATGATGGCTACTTTAAGGAGGAGGGGCTGTTTGCCAACACTCCAAATGTTTTGTACAAACTCAACGCGGAAGAGGCTGGCCTGGAAGGAGGAGACGAGGTATCGATCCGCGTGGAAAGGGGGGATGACCTGCCGCCGGCTACCGCTGAGACCATTATTCTGAATGAAATAGACTCCGTAGCAACTTCTCCATCAAATACCATCAACCGCTGGCGCTACAATCAAATGCTTACTGTAGCCTGGAGCCCGGGGCTGGAAGCTAAGATTTTTGATGTCCGCTTTATTATCCACTACCGGGAAGTTACGCCCGGACAGGGGCAGGACCCGGTCGAAAAAACGCTGGAGTGGGTCGTCAATAAATCTATACTTCGGCAGGATGCTGATAGTCAGCGGGAAAAAGTGGACATACCGGGGCAGAGCTTTTATGCGTTCCTGGGCAGTGCTATCCCACCTAGTGAAGGCGAAATTCGATTGTTCGACTATATTGATATTGTTATCACAGGAGCCGGAGAAGAATTTAGAGACCTTGTGTTAGTGGAACAGGCGAATACCGGTATTACATCGGCGCAAAATATACCCGTTTACACTAATATTGAAGAAGGGCTGGGTGTATTCACTTCACGTTTTCAGCTTGTTCGCCGCGGTATCCGAATCGGTAATGAGGCCCGGGATAGCCTTCAGAATGGTATCTTCACCAAAGACATTAATTTCAATTAGCCGGATCCGCCGGGAGAAAAAAGAAAAATGCTGTAACGTTTTGGTTTTTGGGCTGATCAATGGGCAATAATCCCATTAATTCAATCTCCCAAAAACCAAAACCATGGCCAAACACCATGAAACCCAACCTGAAGACCAGCAGCCTTTAACAGCCTTGGCTTTTCGCCGTGATGGCAGCCTGCTCTGCAAAGGAAAAATCGAGGACGGTAATACCGTATACTTCGATGCAGATATCAAGACACTCAGGCAGTCCCGTATTTTCATTCTTCCTGAGCCCGAACCGGGCATGCCACTTCCCAATCTCAGCATTGAGCGATTAGAACGGCGTCAGGCTTTTGAGCCTCGTTTGCGATTTAATGAGAACGGCGGCTTAATTTTTGAACGCATTCCCGATCGCATTCGCGAAATTTGGTGGTGGCAGCGCTGCTGCATGCGCGGGCAGGTTACCAACCGTGCCTCTGTGGAAGGGCAGCAGGAAACCTATCCGGTCTGCAATGCCATCGTGCACATTTGTGAAGTAGACCGTATCCGATGGTGGATTGAGAGGATCGACCCCGACCTGTTAGAGCGCTTGCGTGAGGACCTGATCGAGCGCATCCCTATTTCTATCCCGGAGCCTCCCCGACCATTGCCTGACCCACCGCCATTCCGGCCGGAAATTGGACTGGAGCTATTGCAAAATACCCGTTCAAACATTTCAATCAGCCGGGTGCCACAAATATCCCGGCAATCGTTGGAAAACCCTGCTCAGCTTCAGCTCCTGCATCAGCAAATTCAGCGGGTGGACGGCTCGCAGTTCCGGGGCATTCTGGCTGAATATTTTCCGTTGTTTTTCCCATACTTCTGCAATTTCCCCTACCTGTGGCCCTGGCTGTACCGCTGCGACGAGGTGGCTGTAGTAGAGACCGATCAGAACGGGCGGTTTGAGGCCTGTATCTGGCATCAGGGCGATCAGCCGGATGTCCACGTGTGGGTGGAATATCCTATGGATGGCGAGAACGTCACGGTGTACCGTCCCCGCGTGCCCTGTGCTACGTACTGGGACTACGAGTGCGGAGGAGACATCAATATTCAGCTTGCAGATAGCCGCATTCCGCCGGTATGTGGAGGTATTCTGGAAGGGACCTCTGTTGCGATCCGGGCAATAGGCACCCACGTTTCCCCTTTGCATATTGACCAGAGGCTTACAAATTCCATTGTTTTGCCAGGGGACGGTAATTTCCGGACCGTTGGGCTGACCAATTATGCGACACAGGGACTAGGCGGCTACAGCCTTCAGCTTACTAATCAATTTGTACGCCCTTTTACTGGCAGTATACCCATTTACGCGCAGTTTGGAGACGGCCTTCCCGCCAGCAATATTCACTATTTCCAGGTGCAATACCGGCGGACACACAATGCAGGGCTCCTCACCCTTATCAATCCATCAAATCTGAATGCGGGCTGGAAGACATTGGAAAGCGGTGCGCTCAATCGGCGCTATGTCTTGCAGGACGGATTGGACTTCAAATACGAATACTATAATCTTGGGCCTTTTGAGGTCAACGGAGCGCGGGTATACCGCATCCCGCCCTTAGATCCGCAACTGCCCGGTATAGATGGTCAGCCCGCTTCTTCAGACCCTACGGCGCGTTGGTCGCGGTATGACAGAGTGGCTATTGCACGGATTAACACCAACCTGCTTGACGATGAGGGCTTGTACGAATTCAGAATCCGTTTTCTGGATCAAAATGGTAACCTGGCCAATGTCAATCCAGGTTTTTTCCGGGTACCCAACCCTGCTGATGCCAACGCTACTATGGCTGCGCCTGATACTTACATCCGTGAGATCGGTGGTGATGCCGTCTTCCAGTTCAGGATGCGGGTGGATAATCAAAGGCCAGACCTGAGTATTTTTGGTGTATCGCTCGATGGAGATGCCCGTGCCATGACGGATTGCGGATTTTTAGCTTATGAGTCCGTGAGTCAGCAGGTAGGTATTTCCTTCAGAGCCGACCATCCCAGAGGTTTTGGTCTTTTCCACTTTAACCTGGAGCGGGGGCGGCGGAACAGCTTTCTTAACCATTTTACACTCGGTGATGCCAGGGGGGTGGTCACTGGCAGTAAGGCACCCTACACTCTGGGAGCAGATGGTATTTACCGGGCTTCTTTCTCTGTGGCGGCATTACTAGCCGGTTGCGGAGACAAAGCTGCTTTCTCGGAAGGTTTGACCGTAGTGGGTTTGCATACAGATGGCACCCACGCCGGCAACTTCTTCCGGCGCTCGGTAAGCAATGCTTTTGCGATAGCGCCCCAATAGCACGGAATCGAGAATGGTTGGCTTCATCCGCTGCCTGCTTTCGAACATGGAGAGATTCAGCAGGTTAAAGGGATGAAGCCATTTTATTGAATGACGCCATTTACCACGCTTTGCGCCTCCTCCTGCAGCTGCTTCAGGTGGGCATCACCTTTGAAGCTTTCCGCATAAATCTTGTAGATGTTTTCAGTGCCGGAAGGGCGGGCGGCAAACCAGCCGTTCTCAGTAGCGACCTTTAGGCCTCCGATGGCAGCCCCATTGCCCGGTGCTTCCGTCAGAATGGCCTCAATAGGCTCACCAGCTAGTGTGGAGGAGGTGATCTGATCGGCGGATAGCTTTTTCAGCTTGTCTTTTTGGTCAGGCGTTGCGGGCGCATCAATGCGGGCGTACACCGGCGCACCGAATGCCGCTGTGAATTCGGTGTAAATTTCACCCGGATCCTTGCCAGTCGTAGCTGTGATCTCCCCAGCCAGCAGTGCAGCGATGATGCCATCTTTGTCGGTGGACCATACCTTGCCGTTTCGGTCCAGGAAGGAGGCACCGGCGCTTTCCTCCCCACCAAAGCCAAGGCTGCCTTCAAACAATCCGTCTACAAACCATTTGAAGCCTACCGGGACCTCCACCAGTTTCCGGTCGAGTTTCTTCGCCACCCGGTCTATCATCTGACTGCTTACCAGTGTTTTTCCAATGCCCGTATCTGCCGACCAGCCCGGCCGATGTTGAAAGAGGAAATCTATGGCCACAGCAAGGTAGTGATTCGGCTGCATCAATCCCTGACTACGGGTCACGATTCCATGCCGGTCGTAATCGGTATCACAAGCTACAGCTACGGCAAAGCGGTCTTTGAGCGCGAGCAGCCGCTGCATGGCGTAAGCGGAGGAAGGGTCCATGCGCACTTTGCCATCCCAGTCCAGCGACATAAACCGGAAAGTTTGGTCCACCTGCGTATCGACAATATTCAGATTGATATTGTAACGGTCGGCAATGCGCTCCCAATAGCGTACACCAGCGCCGCCCAGGGGGTCAACGCCGATTTCCAGGCCTGCGCTCCGGATAGCCTCCAGGTCAATTACCTGATCGAGGTCGCCGGTGTAGGCATCTAGGTAGTCGTAGGTCTTCGTGGAGTTGGCTTTCAGGGCTTTCTGCAGGGGCATTCGCCTGACCTCCTTTAGCCCGTTTTCCAGGATTTCATTGGCTTTAGCCTCAATCCAGGAAGTGACGCTGCCTTCTGCTGGCCCGCCATTGGTCATATTGTATTTGAACCCTCCATCCTGAGGTGGATTGTGCGAAGGCGTTATGATGATTCCATCTGCCAGCCCGTTTGTCCGTCCGGCGTTGTAGGTCAGGATGGCGTGGCTGACCGCAGGGGTAGGTGCGTACTCCTTATTGGCGGCAATCATCGTTGGCACTTCGTTGCCCGCCAGGACTTCCAGCGCGGTGGCCTGCGCCGGTTCTGAAAGTGCATGCGTGTCCATGCCCATAAATACCGGTCCGGTGATGCTCTCCTTTTGGCGGTAAAGGCAGATGGCTTGTGTGGTCGCCAGGATGTGGTCTTCGTTGAAAGAGGCTGTGAGGGAAGAGCCCCGGTGCCCGGAAGTGCCAAAGGAAACGCGCTGCGTGCGTTCTGCGGGGTCTGGCTTATCTGTAAAGTATTGGGTAATCAGGCGGGGGAGATTAACGAGTTCGCCAGTGGAGGCCGGCTTACCGGCATTAGGGTGGATCGCCATGGGCTGGTTTGGGTTTGGTTGGGCTTAAAAATAGGGGACAGGGAGCGGGTGTGCAAGTAGTTTACAAAAAAAGCCCGGCCGCAACTGCAACCGGGCTTCCGGGGTGCCCACGAGAGGACTCGAACCTCCACGTCGTTAGACACATGAACCTGAATCATGCGCGTCTACCAATTCCGCCACGTGGGCTTGTTTTTTGCGGGATAAATTGCTCTTCCCGCCTTCTATACTTCGTACCGACGGCGGTCATTCCCGTTAGTGCATCTGTAAGGTCGCTGCGCTTCCAACAGCTGCAACAACGGGATAAACTTCTCTTCCCGCCTTCTATACTTCGTACCGACGGCGGGAATCGAACCCGCACTCTGTTGCCAGAACTGGATTTTGAATCCAGCGCGTCTACCAATTCCGCCACGTCGGCATAAGACTGCCGATCAATCGGCGCTGCAATACTTCAATTGCGGATGCAAATATAGAGTGGTATTTTCAATTTGTAAAGCAAATGGGGCGAAAAAAGTTCCTATAATAACGCCCCATTTGCTTTACGGCTGATAGTCAGTGGATTCCTAACTAAAAAAACTGCGGATAATATCCAGGCCGTTGGCATACAGGACCAGCCCGATAACAATAACGAACCCAACGATGGTAGCCCGCTCCAAAAATTTATCGCTTGGTTTACGGCCGGTAACCATTTCGTAGAGCAGGAACATCACGTGCCCACCGTCCAGTGCCGGTATAGGCAGAAGGTTCATGAAAGCCAGGATGAGGGACAGCACCGCCGTCATCGTCCAGAAGCGTTCCCATAGCCATTCATTGCCAAACATGGAGCCGATGGTGCCGAATCCGCCCAGGCTTTCGGAGGCTTTGATGCGCCCGCGGAACATCTGCCCAAAGGCTTTGACCTGATCGCCCAGGAAGGTCCAGCCTTTTTGTACACCGGCTGGCATCGCCTGCGCAAAATTATATTCCTTGCGCTTGGTGCCGAACAGTTCCCCTGCCGTTACCCTTTCCACGCCGATCATTCCGTTTTTGGTAGTTGTCAAAGCGAGCTGAAGGGTGTCTGATCCGTTGCGGAGCACGGTAAGGTCTACTTCCACGTTATCTTTGCCACGGATGCCCCTCGCGAAGTCGATAAACCAGGGCGTAGGCTGCCCGTCCAGGCCAATAATCTGATCTTCAGGTTTGATGCCTGCTTTTTCGGCCGGGCCATCTTCTATGATGTCCTTTATTTTGAAGGGCATGCGGGGGTAGAAAAGCGCCTTGTTCTTGTATTCGTAGCTGGAGAGCAGCGTAACATACTTAGGGTCAATGGGGACTTCTACTTCCTGGCCTTCCCGTTCCACTGTGATCTGGTCTGCGTTATTGATGATAATTTCCCGTACCACCAGGCGGTCGTTGAATTGCTCATAAGGCTTGCCGGCTATGCTGAGGATATGGTCTCCATCGCGCAGCCCCATTTCCTGTCCGAGGGAATCCACCTGAATGCCGTATTCGAGGTTCTCATTGGGCAAATATTCCTGCCCATACACCCAAAGCACAAAGCCATAAAGCAGGAAGCCCAGGATAAAGTTGACAGTCACACCGCCCAGCATGATGATGAGCCGTTGCCAGGCCGGCTTGGAGCGAAACTCCCAGGGCTGCGGTTCCTCGCTCATTTGCTCGGTATCGAAGCTCTCGTCAATCATACCGGAGATCTTGACATAACCGCCAAGGGGCAGCCAGCCGATCCCGTACTCCGTTTCTCCAATTTTCTTTTTGTACAATTCGAACCAGGGGTCAAAAAAGAGGTAGAATTTCTCCACACGGGTACCAAACAGGCGAGCCGGCAAAAAGTGGCCCAGCTCATGCAGTACAATCAAAATAGAAAGGCTAAGCATCAACTGCCCGCCCATGATTAGATAATCCATATATTATTTTCTTCCTTGCAGGATGGTTAGTTTGTCGAACAAAAGAACAGCTTCTTTCCGGTTATGTTGTTTAGGAGCGGGCAAAGGTAGTTAAATATTATATTAGCGCCGCGGATTTCAGGACGAAACGAACCGGATCAACAAAGTGAGGATATGAATATTTTTTTTACAGATCAGGTAAGAGGGGGCGTGGCTGCCCTTCCTGAGCGTGAGGCCCGGCATTGTATCCAGGTGCTTCGCCATAAAGTGGGCGACCGCATTCACTTTATTGATGGTCAGGGCGGGCTGTACGAGGGGGAGATTGCCGAGGCGGGCAAAAAAACGTGCCTGCTGAAGGTCATTTCCCATAAGGAAAACCATGGCAAGCGGCCTTACCGGGTCCACTTGGCAGTTGCCCCGACCAAAAACATCAGCCGGATGGAGTGGCTGCTGGAAAAAGCTACTGAAATCGGGTTAGATACTTTCACGCCTTTGTTATGTAGCCATTCCGAGCGCCGGGTGCTGAAGCTGGAACGGCTGGAAAAAATTGCCATCTCCGCTGCAAAGCAGTCCGTTAAGGCCTATTTGCCGCAGCTCAACCCTCTGACCTCATTCGAGGCCTTCTTAAAAGAAGCTCCGGCAGAGGCGGGCCGTTATATTGCTTACCTGGGGGAGGGCGTTAAGGAGAGCTTAAAACAAAACTACAAGCCTGGGCAGGACGTTTGCTTGTTAATTGGTCCGGAGGGTGGGTTTAGCCCTCAGGAAGCTGAGGCGGCAGTATCGTCAGGGTTCACGCCTGTCACTTTAGGCGAAAGCCGATTGCGGACTGAAACGGCAGCCCTCGTAGCCTGCCATACTATTCATCTTTTAAACGCATAACTCATGTTGAAAACCGGAATGGCGCTTTTTGCGGCTTTTTTCCTGTCCTTTACTACTCCATTTGACCCCGGAGCAGGAACTTTAAAGATGGGACTGCTTAAATATAATGGTGGGGGCGACTGGTATGCCAACCCAACTGCACTGCCTAATCTTGCGGCTTTTTGTAATGCGCAGTTGGGCACTGACTTTGACACGGAATATGAGGAAGTTGAAGTGGGAAGTGTGGAGCTGTACAACTTTGCTTTTGTACACATGACCGGGCACGGCAATGTGGTCTTCTCAGATGCAGAAGCAGAAAACCTGCGCAACTACCTGTTGGGTGGTGGCTTTCTACATATCGACGACAACTACGGCATGGATCCCTACGTTCGGGTAGCTATGAAAAAGGTATTTCCGGAGCAGGAATTCGTGGAGTTACCCTTTGAGCACGAGGTTTTCCGTCAGAAGTTTGAGTTTGAAAATGGCCTGCCCAAAGTGCACAAACACGATGATAAACCGGCACAAGCCTTCGGTTTATTCCACGAAGGCCGGATGGTTTGCCTGTACTCTTTCGAATCAGACCTCGGTGATGGCTGGGAAGATGAGGACGTGCACAATGACCCTGAACCCATTCGCCGCCGGGCTCTTCAGATGGGGGCGAATATCATACAGTTCGCCTTTCAGCAGTAAAAGTTACTGCCAGATCATAGACCGTTTGCGCCGGATATAGTTCCGTACGTTAAGCCAGAAGGCTACGAAAATGTACAGAATTACCGGCGACCCCAGGGCCACAAACGAAATGTAGATAAAATTGATGCGCACGCGGGCAGAAGCAATCCCCATTTTATCACCGAGATAGCTGCATACGCCAAACGCTGATCTTTCCAGTAAATCTTTTACGTATCGCATAAGCCAATTTTTTTGGTCAGGCACTTCACTTCCATGCAATGCCGAAAAAGCTGCAGCAACCTGTCATCCGGTACAACGCTTATTCCGGTTGCGGCGTTGCCGATAAGCGGGATTCCGGTCAAAATGCATAGCCATCCCTGCTATTGCTTCGGAATAAATCCTTAACAATAAAATAGGCAAATGGGTTACGAGGCCGGCAAAAAAAATCAGGTTTCCCTGTTTTAACCTGTATTTATTCGGCAATAGCTGTCATGGCATCATTCATGGATACCTGCTCATAAACTGCAGCGCCATTTTCCAGTGAGTGGCCAGGCTCTTGCATGTTGCCTTCAGAACCGGAAAAAAGGAAGAACGCACCGGTGGCGCCAAAAACGAGAAGCAAAGCAATGATAATGGTTTCGATGTTGGACTTGTTACGTGCCATGATGTTTGGTTGTTTGTTGCAGCGGTAGCACTGGCTGGGCTGAGCGCTGCGGTTTAGGAATACGGGGGGCTTTCCCGGCGGTGCGGCTGAGCGCTCCGACGCGGCATAGGGAGCCCGGGGCAAGTGCGGGGCACTTTACCGGGCAAAAGGTTTCGACAAGGCACAGCAAGGGCTTTCAGCTTCCGTAGCACCGGAGGCTGTTCTTAGGGAGCGGGCATAGCTCGCCCCCTTAGCACCGTGCGGTCAGGCACGAGCTATTCAGGCATAGGAGTAGCAGGGCAAGCGGATATACTTGCCGAAAATACAGGCATACATCGGCCACAATGATAGCCGAGCATTTGCCGGGCTATCAGCCAGAAAATGTAAAGGGCCTGCAGGGTACGCTACCGTACCTGGCCAATACTGTGTTTGAAATGTGTGGTTGTAGATGGCCTGCGAATTGCAAGCGAAGAAGTGTTGTTTAAGGAGGAGATGGTGCAGTGCAACCTTTGAGGCAATAGTTGCCAAGGCAGCCTGCACCCGGTTTGTAAGGGTTCTGCATAGGTCGTCTTGGTTTACTGAATGATTACGATTGTTGGCATACAGTCTTTCAACTGTGCTTATGCAAATATTATAAAAATAATCTATATAAGTATAATCCGATCGTGATTTATTAAAAAAAATCTTCATTTGTTTCTCCGTATTGTGTTCACTTACAGAGCTACAAAATATATGCCAAAAATATTATGTGTTTATTTTAAGCTTGTGCTGACGGGTTTAGGCTCCTTTTGAGGCGGAAGTAAAAGCCACAGTCTGCCGTAGGATTTAAGGTTGTTGGCCTCTTGTTCAGCCTCATCTCCAATACCGGTGTAAAAGTCGACATGCCCGGGGCCTCGGATAGCCCCGCCTACATCCTGTGCGATAAGGAGGCGGTAGTCATGCCCGATTACACGTTGTTTGCGGTTGTCAAAGATGGGGAAGGCGGCAAGCAGGCAACTGCCCAGTGGAATATATCTGCGGTCTACCGCAATAGAATATCCGGGCGTCAAAGGCACATTCCCGGCTCCGGAGGGTTCGGTTTGCTGGCGGATAAAGAAGGTATAGGAAGGATTTTGGAAAAGGATGGTATCTGTGAGCGCCGGATTTTGAAGAAGAAATTTGCGAATACCACGAATGGAGAGGTCTGCAATATTAAGGTCTGCCCGGTCTTGAATATATTTTTCAATACTTAAATACGGATGGCGGTTACTGCCGTTGTAGGAAAAAAGCTCCTGGCTGCCATCGGGGTATTCCACAAACCCGGACCCCTGTACCTGCATATAGTACAAGTCAACTTTGTTAGCTGCATAGGCAAGCTCGAGCCCCATACTGTCCAGAACGCCTTCCCCTTCGATCTTGGCTCGGGTAGGCAAGGCGCCTTCCCAGTCAAGGGGACGGCTGTAAATCGGATATTTGAATGGGCCTGAAGGTTCCCGGGATACTTTGATGACAGGTGTAAAGTACCCTGTAAACTGCACATTCCCGCGTTGGTCCCGTCCCCAAATTTGGTGGGCATTAAGGTATTTTGCTAAGCCAAAAGGTTGTGCGTGCTGCCAGGCGGCAAGCATTTCGGTGACCTCACGGAGTGCTTTGTGCCGTATTCTTAGGTTTCCGACCTGATAATTGCTCCTGCTTCGGGCAAGGTCCAACAGTTTAAGGTTGTACTGCAGTGCTTCTACTGCTGTGCCATCAATAATTGGCAGGGTGAGGGAATCCAGAGGGGTCGGGGTGTAAATATCCTGCTGTTTGGGTTGGCCCTGTACCCTTCCATAGCGATCAATTTTCAGCTTTTTGGGCGCTGGGCGGTCATCAGGCATATCAACCGGTAATTGCCCGGACTCCGGAGCTGGCTCACAGCCGGCGAGGGCAGTGAGCGCCAGGCAAATAAGGGCCGTGCGTATTTTCATGAAGCGGTAGGTTGATGCCTACCAACAATTATACTATAAAATTCATGGACTTCCAAAGGGCTTTTGGGCGGTGATGAGCCCGTAGTACCATAGCCCCTGTCGTAATGCCTGAAACTGACGGATTACTGCCTACAATATTATTGTGTTGTGCCCGGGTGCGGATGCCCAAGGGGTAGAGCAGGTAGTTAGCCCATAGCCATCGGCGGGATATTTGATAGAGGTTTTTGAGCGAAATAAAGGCATAGCGGGTATAGTCCTGTATTTGAACGTTGCTAAAGGCGGCGTTTTCCAGATGAGCCTGATGCTCTCTTGTCGTGTCAAGATCAGGGATAGCCCAGCGGTTGACCCAATCCAGGAGCAATTGTTCCTCGGCTTTGGGGTACGGTCGTTGGTAGCGGATATACTCAGCGATGACGATTCGCCCTCCGGGTTTCAGCAGCCGGGAGGCTTCGCGGTAGAAAGCGGCCTTGTCCTCCGCGTGGCAAAGGCTTTCGCAGGCCCAGATAACATTTATACTGTTGTCTTCCAGTGGGACTTTGCAGTAGTCGCCTTCAATAAACTGGCAAAGGTGGGTGAGCTTCCGTTGGGAAGCCTGTTTTTCAGCGGCCGCCACCTGCGTTGCCACGGGTGTAATGCCGGTTACACGGACAGATTTTTGGGCAGCCAGCCACAGACTGCTGCCTCCATTGCCACAACCGGCATCAAGTACATGCTGACCAGGCTCAATCCTGCTTCGTGCTGCCATGATTTGGTTGGTATTCAGCAGCGCCTGATCGTGTGTCCGGTGGTTGCGGTCATAAAAGCCGAAGTGGACGGCCTGATTCTCTTCATTGAGCCAGGCAACTTTATAGTCAAACCGGGTTTCATCGTAATACCGGGTGATATCGTGAAAATGGGCAGTTGGCGGGGAAGTGGTGGGCATGAACTCCTTGGTCTGTTTCTACCGGCAAAATAGGGAATTTTTGAGGATCGCTATGAAAAGAGCGCAACCCCGCCAACCATTCGGCTGACGGGGCTGCTATAAGTAGAACAATGAGTCTGTGCTATGCTCTGCCTTTCAGCATCATATTCCAGTACATGAATGGCAGGCCGTATTTCTTGAGCACCCACATAGGGTAAAGCTCTTTTGAAGTGTCGAAGAACTTGGACAGCATCGGGTCGCTATCCCGTTCACCATCGTAGTTGAACTCTGCAAGCACCATTTTGCCGTAACCGGTCACCAGTGGGCAGGAGGAGTAGCCCTGATAATCGTTGTTTAGTTTGCCGTCATTGGCGATGGCATGGAAAAGGTTCTCCACTACGACAGGAGCTTGTTTGCGTACAGCGGCACCAGTCTTGGCGGTTGGCAGAGCAGCTGCATCACCCAGTGCATAAACATTCTGATATCGCTTGTGCTTAAGGGTATTGATGTCCACTTCAATCCAGCCTTTGGTGGGGCCATCCTGTACAGCGAGTTGAGATTGCTGTATGAAATCAGGAGCGGCCTGAGGTGGGGCCAGGTGGAGCATGTCAAATTCCATCATAGCGGTACCTTCCACGATTTCTTCCTTTTTAGTATCGCGGTAGTTGTAGCAGACTGCAGAAATCTTGTCGTATTCCTTGACGATGTCAAAGTACACCCGTTTGTTCTCCCCGTCAATTTTCTTGATCCGGTGGAAGAAGCGTAGTTGGAGCCCCTTGCGGTCAACGACTTTCATCAGCGTAGACTTGAAAGGTTCCACACCGAAGATGACGCTACCGGGCGTGATAAACAGGATGTCTGATTTTTCGCGAACGCCCTGTTTTCGCCAGTAATCATCGGCCAGGTACATGATTTTCTGTGGAGCACCACCGCATTTGATGGGCGTGGCAGGTTGGGTGAAAACAGCGTTGCCCCCTTTAAACTCCTGAAGGACCTCCCAGGTATAATCGGGGTCTACATAATTGCTGCAGACCTGATTTTTATTCATGGTTTCTTCCAGTCCTTCAATCTGCTTATAGTCGTATTTGACGCCGGGGCAGGCTACCAGGTAGTCGTAGAATACTTTGGTGCCGTCTCTGAGCACCACTTCATTATTGTCCGGATTGACAGACTCTACATATTCCTGAATCCACTGCGCACCTTTGGGGATAAGGTCACCCATATTGCGCTCCGTATCCTTGTAATTGAAAGTGCCGGCACCTACCAGCGTCCATGCGGGCTGGTAATAGTGCTTTGATGCCGGGTCAATGATGGCGATATCCAGGTTCTTGTCTTTGAGGAGGAGTTGAGCCGCAACGGTGATACCAGCCGTACCAGCTCCAATAATCACTATTTGATGTTTCATGTGAATTGGCTTTAATAATGTTTGGTAAAGTAAAGGCTAATCCCCCTTTTCTTTTGTGTATTGAATCACAAAAGGAACTGATAAAAATCATCAAATGTATTTATAATTATCACTAAAGCTTCAAAACGCGATACCGGCCTGGAAGTCGGACCTCAGGCTAAAGCCAGAGCCCAACATAGGGCCTACCTGATAGCCAACTATAGCCCCGTTTGAATAAACGGCGCTGAAAACCCCAAACCGGGGTTGCGAACGTGCTAAGTTCTGATTGCTGCAATGCGCTATCGTAAAGCACAGACTGGCTAAGCCGAAGAGCAAGGTAGTTAGCTGAAAGGTTGTTAGCGGATTTGCCCTGTGCGATTCGCTTTTTGAGGTTGTAGTAAAAGCGGGGTTCTAGAGCCCATTCCAGCAGCGTTTGCCCATGCTCACCTATATAGCTGTAATCTGCCGTGAAGTCGGCTTGTAGAGATACCGGTGACTGCCCTAATTTTTGCTCATAGGCTATACCTATCCCCGCATTAAAAAAGGTGGAGCCATGGTTGCCGATATTGGGTATCGCCCGGGCCAGATTGATTTTAAACAGGCTGTTTTCTTGTGTATGGCAAAGCATAACATCACACTGCTGCCCGTCTTCAGGGGCACCAGGGCCAAATGCTACGCCATAGGTAATGTTGGTGGGGTGGTAATTTGAGGGCTCCAACTGGTTTCTGCCGCGGGCACGAGTAGGTTCTCGCCAGTACGACTGTAAGAAATAATTTGCTGATGAATGGCGCCAATGCCTAACTGAAAGTCCAGATAGCCATATTTAAGGATGCGTCTTTGAATACCGAATACAAAATTGGCTTCAAAGCCATCCTGGTTAGGCCAGGCATTATTGGAAAACCAAGTGCTAATGTCTCCAGCTTTATAATTGTCCTCCAGCCCCTGCACCCCGAAGTAGCGCACTGCAAACCCTATATATTGTCCGGAAAGGTTATCTGCCTGCAGGCCTTTTTCAATTTTATGCTTCATGCCCAAGTAATAGCGTGGTTCCAGGCTTATTCCAATTTGGTTAAACCTGAAATCATCCGAATTGATAGTGTTCCCTTCACCAAAGTCGAGGGTAATTAAACTTTCAAGAGCAAAGTCTAAGCTGGCATTTATAGAAAAAGCTTGCCCCAGCTTCTGTTCATAGTCCACTCTTAGCGTTCGCCCCTGGTCGATATTCAACCCTTGGGCACTGCGGTTATTGGAAGGATTGAACAGGCCGATTTTGAATAGATGAGGGGTGGGGACCTGTTTCATAAAGACGTAATCGCTGGCATCAGCAAAGGTCGGGGGCTCAAAGGGCTCCCGGGTGACCTGATGGATAGTGGTATCTTTTTGCGATAAGGTTTGTGCAATGGTCAAAAGTACAAAGCTAAGAGTTAATAGGTGCTTCATTTTGTATAGGTTTAGGGCCTAAATTAGGTTGCGTTGAGGATCAGCGGCGTTGATCCGGCTTTTCTTTCTCAAGATAGATATCCCCGAAAGTCACCGAGATCGTTACATTGGGGTAGTACTCTGCCCGGGGCTGGAATTCAACCTTTTTGATCTCATCGGTATTCTTTAGGAATTCCATTTTGAGGTTGCTGGGAAAGTAAATACTGCCATGTTGTGCAGTAAGGGTATATCCGTAGTCCAGCAGTCTGGAGTCGAATAGGAAAATATCGCTTTTCGTACCGGTAATATTGAGGTCTAATAACCCTGCTGCCGCTGAAAGGATGCGCACATCCCCGTAGCTGGCTTCAATGCTGTAACGGCCTTTAATCTCCTCGAGCGTTACATTCGAGCGCCGGGCATTGATGGTTACGTTGCCATCCAGCCGCTTGCCGGACACATCTCCAAAGCGGGAGGAAAGGTCAATACTGCCCTGCACATTTTCCAGGCCTACCGGACTGAACTCGCCCTGATAGCGGAACCGTTTAGCCAGGTTGATGACGTTGGCGGTACCGAAGTAGTTTTTTAGATACACCGGGCAGTTTTCCGGCACTTTGACGACATAACGGGCAGAAAGGTTGGATGCAGGTTTGGGGTCGCCTTCGGGCACGGAAATATAGTTGCGCACGTAGATTTTGTTCCGTACGCGCTCTGCGATGTACTTGATTGCTTCGATATCAGCCTCCGCTGTAGCTTTGTCGGGGTGTTTGGCAACAAATTCCACAGACAGGGAAATTTCGTCCTTATTCCAGGTTTCAATAGAGACATCGGCTTTTTCCCCTTCAATATTTACCTCATACGTATCCCGGTATTTAAAGGTTTTTTCCAGCCGTTTGGTAATGACGTGGAGGTTGGTGGTCTGTGCCATCAGTCCGTTTCCGGAAAAACCCAGCCCGGCAATGGCGAGTAGGATCAAAAACGGTCTGAAGCAAAGTCCGCTTAGGTTTGATTTGCCAGCCCGTAGGACCTGAAAAGGCATACAAGCTCTAAATAAAGGGTTCCAATTTTTCATTATTGGTCCAGCTATTTTGATTGGCAGTGGTGATTAAATTTGAGCAATCATTTCCCGGATCAGGCCGGAGCGTTCCTTTTCGATCTCGCTCATTTGCCGGATGAGTTGAGCATCTTTTCCATATCGCTCCATCATCTCGGCGACTTCCTGTTGTGCTGCTTTCAGGTCTTCCCATTCTGAGAGCAGAAGGTTGTAGGCGGGTGACTGCCGGGCGACCGGATCTTCGCGGAATTCGTTCACCGCTTTCTGCATCAAAGCATCCGCCTGTCCCCAGTCTTCAATACTAGTAAACTGCGCATTCGTGGTTTGCTGATCGTAAGTATAAGTGGCTTGCAAGGGAGCTGCCTCTTGCTGTGGCCAGGCCCACCAAAGCCCCAAAAGCAATGCAATAGCGGCTGCAGCCCTGGTCAGCATCATCAATTTGATCTTGCGGGCTGGCGGCTTGATTTCATGTTTGATGGCCGTCCACACTTCAGTGGGAGGGGTATACTGCGGGAGCTTTGAAATGGCGTCCTTCAGCCGTTGTTCGGCGGCATCCGCTTCAAGCGTGTCCGCAATGCGTGCCCAGTTCTGAGATGGCGGTGCATAATCAGGCAGCTCGTTCAGGGCTGTATGCAGTGAAGCTTCTCGGGCATCCTTATCTAATTCCCGGCCGATCTCCTGCCAACATTTCGCCGGGGGAGCGTAAACCGGCATGCGGGAAAGTGCCTCTTTCAGAGTCGTGCGGTTTTGCTCAGTCATCGTTTAGGAATTGTAATGTTCTAATGATTCGCGCAGCCGTTTTTTAGCATGGAAAAGCTGCGATTTGGAGGTGCCGACCGAAACGCCCAGCATTTCTGCCACCTCCTTGTGTGGGTAGCCTTCAATTTCCACCAGGACGAATACCGCCCGGTAGCCCTCTGGTAGCGCCTGAATAGCCCGTTCAAGGTATTCAACATCCAGCCGGTGCCCCCAGTCAATGGCTTCTTCTTTTACGTTATGCTCCAGAGGTTCGAACCTGAGCTGCCGCTTAATGTGGCTTAGTGCTGTGCGTACGACAATCGTCTTGATCCAGGCGCCAAGCGTAGACTCCCGCCTGAACTTAGGCAGTGCCCGAAAAACCTTGATAAAGGCATCCTGTAAAACATCATTGGCGGAATCAAAATCATTGGTGATCCGGTAGGCTGCGGTGTACATGGCTTTACAGTACCGCTCGTACAGCTCGCGCTGCGCGAGGCGGTCATGGGCCAGGCAGCCCTCAATAAGTTCTGATTCCGTCATACTTGTTGTCGCATAAACCATGAGCCTGGAGTTCTCCTTAGTATTCGGTAGTAAGGAGCACTCCGGAAAGGAAGGGGTTGTATTAGAATGAAAAATTATTTGCCTAGCAACAGGCCGATTGAGAAAATCAGCCGTTCGGGGCGCTGATCGAAATCATACCGCTGTTCATTGAAGTACATATGGTCGCCAAACCGGGTGAAGTTGCCCTGGTAGCGTACATCCAGCATGATGTTCCAGATGTCGAGTCCCACGCCCAGTTGATAACCGTAGGTCAGGTCTTCAAAACGCTGCTCATAGTTTTCATAGGCCAGCAAATCAGAGGTGCTGTTGATGTACAAGTGGCCCAGGGGCCCGCCGCAGAGCCGCAGTGCCCCAATACGGTAGTGGAGTAGGAGTGGGATATCCAGGTATTGGTATTTTTCTGATAGCACTTTACTGACCGCTCCGGAGCTTCTGAGTTCTTCCACTTCGTAGTCGACACGGTTGGAGTTGAAAATCACCTCGGGCTGAATGATCCATTTTTCTCCAAGTGGGATTTGCAGTACGAGCCCGCCCTGAATGCCAAACTGCGCCTCGTCTACGTCGAGGTTCAAATCAGGAGCGCCTACTCCTCCGGGGATATTGTTGGGGCTTGAGGGTACATTCAGGTTGACCAGCCCGGCGCGGATGCCGAGTCGGACCTGAGCTGACAAAGTTATGCTGCACAGCAACAGCAAGGTAATAAAAGTCGGGAGTTTCATACGCAGATGTTTTAATGGGTTATTCCAACAGTTTTGTTAAGCTCTATATCCGGGTTTCTGCTTCCCTGCCGGGCCTTCAAATTGGGGCAGGTGAAGGTTTACGGAGCTAAATAAGCCTTAATTGATCTGGGGGCAATATTTTTTCGATTAAAGGCACGCCACAAGTGTTCAAAGCAGGTGGACAAGACCATTCGTTCCCCAGAAGTAAACGAAGCAGGCGCTTCGGGGTTGCGTTCGCATTTTTATTAACCACAAATTTAAGCTATAATTGCCATCTTGGACGAAATCAGATTTTGCCTATGGAAATCAAGCAAACCGCATTTGCCGGAAGCTATGCTAAAGAATCACAGTGCCCGCGTGATGGAAAGCCGGAATACGCTTTTATTGGCCGCTCAAATGTAGGCAAATCTTCGCTGGTCAATATGCTTTGCAAGCGTAAGAGCATCGCCCGTATTTCCCGTACCCCCGGAAAAACCCAACTCCTCAATTACTTTCTGATTAACGGGGAATGGTACCTGGTCGATTTACCTGGATACGGCTATGCCAAAATTTCTAAGAAAAAGCGGCAGGAATGGCAGCGGATGATCCGGACCTACCTTAAGACCCGGTACACCCTGCAATCTGCCTTCGTACTTATTGACAGCAATGTGCCCCCTCAGGAAATCGACCTTGATTTTATGAATGAGCTGGGGGAAGAGCAGATACCTTTTGCCATCGTTTACACTAAAGCCGACCGCTTGAAGCCACAGGAACTGGAGGATAACCTTGCGCAAATCCGTAAGGCTATCCTGCAGCACTGGGAATCGCTGCCTCCTGAATTCATCACCTCTTCCAACACGGGGCTCGGCCGGGAGGAGCTGCTAGCATACATTGACCAGGTCAATCAGCAGTATTTTGAACACCATGAGGACCTGTAGAAACCGGGGCGCCCGAACGTAAAAGCCAATGAAGAAGAAAGAACAAAAAGCCGGCTATGAGCATGTAATCCCTGATATCGAGGACTGGCCAATATATAAACTAAGTCAGGACCGCCGTAATTTTATAGCGGAGATTGATCAGTTCATCACAGACCGTTTTATGCGGCAGCCTACCCCTAAGCTTACGGATATCCTTTCCAAGACCATTTACCTGGAGCGTATCCGTATGAAGGAGGAGCCCTGGAAAGTAGACCCGCCCAATGAGCGACAGTTTTGGCGTAAAATCCGGAATCAACTCATGGGGCAGTCGCTGGACCGCAGTGAGGAAGAAGCACGCCGGACCAATGAAGAGCTGCTTCGGAAAATTGTCCACCGTTATTCCGAAGAAATCGTAGGGACTTTCCAAAAGGGGACTTTCCTCTTTGCCCGGCGGTTTTTGACTTTATTCTTCACCCGCCTGCTTAATACTGCTGCGAGCCGGAACTGGCGACGCTTCTGGGGGAGCAAGCACCGGTTGCAGGACCGCCTTCTGGTCAGGGGGCATGTAGAGACCATTCGGGCGTTGATGAAAAAAGGCACAGTCGTCATCGTTCCCACTCACTTCAGCAACCTGGACTCTATTTTGATCGGCTATGCGCTGGACTCCTTTGTCGGGTTGCCCTCTTTTTCCTACGGGGCGGGGCTCAACCTTTACAATACCGGCTATACGGCCTATTTTATGAATCGCCTTGGTGCCTACCGGGTCGACCGGCGTAAGAAAAACCCAATCTACCTGGAAGTGCTGAAGGGGATGTCGAAACTCTCCATTCAGCGCGGCGTCAACAGCCTCTTCTTTCCGGGAGGGACGCGCTCGCGCTCCGGTGCCCTGGAGACTAAGCTAAAATTGGGCCTGATGAGCACCGCAGTAGAAGCCCAAAGGGCCATCTACGAGGAAGGACGGCAGGAAAAAGTCTTCATTTGCCCGCTGATTCTGGGTTACCATTTTGTCCTGGAAGGGCAGTTTCTGATTGATCAGCACCTTAAACGGATGGGCAAGGAACGCTACATGCAAAGCCGGGATGAGTTTTACAGCTTTCGAAAGCTGACCAAATTCATCTGGCAGTTCTTTTCCCAGGAAAATGACATTACCCTTTCCTTCGGGCAGCCTATGGACGTGCTCGGCAACTATGTGGATGCCGATGGCCGCAGCTTTGATCAGTACGGCAATGAAATCAACCTGGAAGAATACTTTTATACCGTGGGGAAAGTCACTAAAAACCTGCAGCGGGAGTCAGAGTACACCAAGCGGTTGGGGGAGCGCATTGTGGAGCGCTATTTCAAGGACAACATCGTTTTGACCAGCCATCTCGTGGCCTTTGCTGCTTTCCAGATTGTGAAAAACAAAAACAGCCGCCTCGACCTCTATGGCATCCTACGGCTACCGGCAGATGATTATGTCTTTCCACGGTCGACTATGCGGGAAGTGGTCGGGCAACTGCGGCAACGCCTCATTGATATGGCAGATGCCGGGGAAGTGAAATTGTCGGAACAGGTGATGTATGACGTCGATCAGCTCATAGAAGATGGCATCAGCCGCCTGGGGACCTACCACATTGCCAAGCCCTTGCGTTTCAATAAAAAAGGGCAAATCATTAGTGAAAGTTTCAAGGTGTTGTATTTTTATCACAACCGCCTCACCGGCTACGGGCTGGAAGAAAAGGTGCAATGGAAGCAATTTGACCTTGAAATGGTTTAGCCCCTATGATCAAACGTTTTTTTCTTTCGGAACGGAATATGATGGCTGCAATCCTGGTCAATGCAGTGATCATCTTTATGTTATATTTTCCGGGCTGGCGGCACAATGAGTGGCTGGAACGGATCGACCATATTTTTATTCTCTTCTTTCTCCTGGAGGCAGCTGTTAAGCTGTATACACTTAAACCCCGCCCTTATTTTGCTGACCCCTGGAACCGTTTCGACCTGATCATAGTCCTGGGCAGCCTGCCTTCTCTACTGGTGCAGGTCATACCTGTGCCCGATACCTCGCTGCTGATCATTTTGCGCTTATTCCGCCTGATTCGCCTGATTCGTTTTATTCGCTTCGTGCCTCACCTGAGCAAGGTGATTACCGGTTTGGGGCGGGCTCTGCAGGCGTCGCTCTTTGTGCTGCTGGCTCTGTTGTTCCTTAATTTATTGCTGGCCATATTTACCTGCCATTTTTTTGCGGATGTTGCTCCACAGTATTTTGGAGACCCCCTGATTGCATCTTATTCTATTTTCCAGATGTTTACCGTGGAAGGGTGGAACGAGATTCCCGCCACGATTGCCCAAAGTTTAACCGAGCAGCAAGCGCAGGCTGGGATTTTTAATACAAGCGTCCTCATTGGCCTGACCCGTCTTTACTTCGTGCTTGTGGTCCTGCTGGGCGGTGTTTTCGGCATGTCGCTGGCCAATGCCGTGTTTGTAGACGAAATGACTATGGACAATAATGATGCCCTGGAGCGTAAGGTCGATGACCTGCACAACGAAATTAAGGAACTGAAAGCCTTGCTGCTGCGTAACGAACAAAAAGAAAACCCATGAACTTCATCGTTTATGATCTGGAAGCAACTTGCTGGGAAGGGCGGCCGCCCAATAAAACACAGGAGATTATTGAGATTGGTGCGATATCAATAAATGGTTACGGGGAAGTTACGGGCTCTTTCAACAAGTTCATCCGGCCGGTGCTCAATCCTAATCTATCCCTTTTTTGCCGGGACCTGACCTCTATCGAGCAGGAATACGTTGACCGGTCTAATGAATTCCCGGAAGTGATTGAGCACTTTCAGGATTGGGCAGAGATTTTTGATGAAGACTACCTGCTCTGTTCCTGGGGTGCTTTTGACCGCAAAATGCTCATCCAGGATTGTGAGCTGCACGGAATGGAGTGGGAGTGGGCAGAACACCACATGAATGTAAAAAAGGAATATGCAAGAATGCGCGGTCTGCGCCGCCCGCGTGGGCTTCGCGCTGCCGTGGAAAAAGAAGGGTTTGAATTCACTGGCACCCACCATCGGGCGATAGACGATGCAGAAAACCTGGCCAAGTTGTTCATCAAGTATCTCGACGAGTGGCAGTATTAAAAAAACCGGCAATGCACAATTGCATCGCCGGTAACTTTTCCATCAGTTCATTCCGTTTAGAAGCCCATGCCTACCGTGAGCTTGTAGAAAGAGTCATTGCCTTCCAGTACATCACTGCCGAAAGCAAATCGTGCCCAGGTGCTGCCGTTAGGGTTAGAGAATTGCAGGTAGGGACCGACCCACTGATATACATCGGAAGATTCTTCCACATCAGATCCGCCAGACAGGATGAGGTGCTCCCAGTGTGCGCCAAATGATAGGAAGTCGAGCGCTTTGTAGCCTGCATTCAGCCAGTAGTGGGTATAAGCCAGGGTAGAGCCTTTTTCCCGTAAGGGCGCATAGTAGCCGAGGTAAAACTCGCCTTCCAGGTTATCAGTACTTAGCCCTACGGTCAGGTTGGGCACAATTCCATCACCCATAATTCCCGGGCCGGCAGTGGCACTGGAGAGGAGGTTCCCACCTAAAAAGCCTATCTGAGGAGTGATGCTGATAGACTCAGAGGCTTGAAAGCTCACCCCCATGCCAAACTCTGTCCAGTTGCCCCAGCCTCCACCGGTGCCTCCGGACCAAAGAATGCCATAAAAGGTGAAGTCCATTTTGTCGCTAACGCTGTAGCCCCCGGAGAAGAAAGGGTAGAATCCGAAAAACTGATCGGAATTCAGGGTGACATTCATGCTGAACTTGTTTTCTTCCTGCGCCTGTGCTTCCTGAGCTGAGAAAACCAAAGCTAGGACGCAGATTGTGGCCAGTGCTAAACGCTTGAGGTGGTTAAAATGCTTCATTTTTAGTGAGATTTGTTGGTTGTGAAATGAGTGTTCAGATTACTGCCTGTGCAGCAACCGGTGCAATGCACCTCTGGTGAGCCAGTACAATACAGTGCCTGGCTTTACGTCGGGAGCAAAGCGATATGAATAATGCGTAAAATGAGTCTTAATGCCCCGGTGCATGGCATTTTTGCCGGGGAATAGCTTGGTCAGGGTTGGTCTATTTGGAAAGGAGGTATCCGTTTGTGTTGGATGGTATCAAAAGTAGGGGCAGAAGGGGAGTTATACTACTCTGATTTTTCATACTGTGTTATACCAAAAGCTTAATTCAGAATTTAAAATTCTGTTAATCAGTTGATAAAATTATTTTTGATGTTATGCCCAAGTTGACTTTGTTGCTTTTGTATATAATTGTATAGCTATCAGGTTTAATCCAGGTATGCTCAAAATAGGAATAGCCTTGCCCGATTAAAGGGAAGGCTATTCAGGGTTATTGTTATCAGCATTGGAGCTGGAATTATAAGGGTTTCAGCTCCAGGTTTTTCCATTTGACCCGGATGCCGCCACCATCGTGGATTTGAAGGCAAATGCCGCCTTCGCCCGTCCCGATTTTTTCGTCCTTTATCCTGACCATGCGTTTGCCGTTAAGCCAGGTAGTTACCCGGTCGCCTTTGGCTTTGATTTTCATGGTATTCCAGGCATCAGCCATCAGTACTGCTTCTCTCCGGGCATTAGGCTTGATCAGCCAGCCTCTGCCGTAGGACTCGTAAATGCCTCCGGTATGCTTATTGGGCGGGGCTACTTCCACCTGCCAGCCTTGTACTTTCGTGCCATCAACCGTGGAGCGGAAGAAAACGCCGCTGTTGCCGTTCGCCTCCTGCAGGAATTCAAGGGTAAGCACAAAGTCGTCGTAGAATTCAGTAGTGCAAAGGTAGCCGTACTGTTCATCCGGGCCGCTCTCAGAAATTAGCAGGCCTTCCTCGACGTACCATTTTTCGGTACCGTAGGCTTGCCAGCCTGTAAGGTCCTTTCCGTTAAAAAGCTGCTGCTGGGCACTAAGGCTGAGCGAAAGCCCCAACAGGGCAAATCCAAGTAGTATCCTCATAGTGGGCGTATTTTAATGTTTTTAAACCAGATTTTGCTGCCGTGATCCTGCAAGCCGATTAGCCCGGATTTGGCAACGCCGTAGTCAGGATAGCCTTTCCACTTGCCGACCTCCTTGCGCATCTGCCAGTCGGCAGACCAGGGTTCGAAACTGAGCATTTCTGCCCCATTGAGCCAGTAGGTTACTTTCTCCGGGGTGAAGCGGATTCGGCTGCTGTTCCACTCGCCTGCCGCCTTAACGGGCTTGTCTTTTTTAGGTACATACATACCGTAATCAGCCCCCACGTACTGATTGTCAAGCAGCGCTTGTTCAAATCCAATATCGTCGAGCAACTGATACTCCGGAGCATTTTCATACATGGCATGGTACTGTTCTCCTTCCAGAATATGGTAGAAAATCCCGCTGTTGCCGGTTTTTTCGATCTTCCATTCCAGATAAAGGTCAAAGTTTTCAAAGTTTTGCTTGCCATATACAATGTCCCCTCCGGAACCTGTGGTCATGAGTACCCCTTCCTGAACGGACCAGGTGGCCGGAAGGCTGTCCTGATTGTAGCCCCGCCAGCCCTCAGTGGATTGGCCATCGAAAAGGAGCATCCAGCCTTCTGCTTTTTCGGCTTCGGTCAGGGTGTTATCAGCGGCGGGCGCTTCAGGCTCCGGAGTTGCGGCTGAGGCTTGTTCCTGTTCAGATGTAGCGCCTCCACACCCCACAATGAGAAGCGTTAAGGCTAAGAATAATAGGTTCTTCATACCGTTGATTTTAGTTGATTAGTCGTTTTGAATAGCGATCGGCCTGGATTTAAACCACTTTCATATTTACCGGGTCCCAGTCAATAAACCGGTTTTCAAAGTAGCTGTCGTTGCACAAAAGTGCGGGTGCACAGGCCCGGAAGCCGAAGATGGGATCCTCCACGACCTGCCCGCCTTCGCGTATGGCGCGGAAGAGGTTACCAAAGTGATCGTAGTGGGCGCCTTTATAGCCTTTTTCCACCTCGTAGACCATCTTTTGGGGTGGCAGGATTTGCTTGCGGTCGCTGCGGGTACCTGTTTCTTTCTCTTTGGCATCAAGAAAGGGATCATCACTGTGAACGGTGCGGTTGCGCTCTACGGTGACATCATTCCAGCCGATATTCATGGAGCCTTTACTACCATTGATTTTGAGATAGGTAGAGCCGCTTGTGCCATCCACAAAATTGCAGCGCAGGGACAGGTTGAAGCCCGGGTGCGCTTCGCTGTCAGGGTAGTTGAACATGCCCAGCAGGACATCCGGCACTTCCCGGCCGTCCTTCCAGTACCGCAGTCCGCCCATGGCCTCGATGCGCTCCGGGCCCATAGAGCTGGTGATGAAATGGAGGCTGGAGAACAGGTGAACAAACAGGTCGCCTGACATGCCCGTGCCATAATCCCGGTAATTACGCCAGCGGAAAAAGCGCAGGGGGGCAAAGTCACGCTTGGTGGTATTGGAAATGTACGTGGCCCAGTCCACCGTCTTTTCGCTGGCATCCTCAGGGACCGGGTATTGCCAGGCACCGGCAGGGGAGTGGCGGGCCCAGAATCCCTCAGCGTAGTTGATGTCTCCGATTACCCCGTCTTCCAGCAGCGCTTTGGCCTTTTCATTGCCCAGAGAGGACAGGCCCTGACTGCCTACCATAAAGACGGTGCTGGAATCTTTCCAGGCTTTGATCAGCTCCCGGCCTTCCCCTACGCTGTGCACCATTGGCTTTTCGCAGTAGACGTGCTTTCCCGCTTTCATGGCATCTATACTGATGGTTTTGTGCCAGTGGTCGGGCGTGCCGATGATGACCATGTCCACATCCTTTCGTTTCAGGATGTCCTTGTAGTTTTTTGTTAGGAAAAGGTCTTGCCCCCAGCGCTCTTTAGCCGCTTCAAGCCGCCCGTCGTAGAGGTCACAGGCCGCAACGATGCGTATGCCCTCGTGCTCCAGTGCGGTATTGACATCCACGGTGCCCATACCCCCTGCCCCGATCACAGCGATGTTCAGCGTCTGTCCCGGTGCAGGGCGGGGTTTGGGTTTTAATATTTCGTAAGGTACAGGAGCTTCCTGTGCCACTGACCTGGCGGCACCAGCCAGCGCAGCGCCTGCTAAGCCTGCTTTTTTGATGAATGATCTGCGGTTTTGGCCCATAATTTGGTGGTTTCGTTTTGTGGTTTGATGAATTTAGCGCTTTAAATTAGGAAAAGGGTAAGGGAACTCCTACAATGAAGCCGTGTTTATGCTGTTAGGAAAGGGAAAAGATGAGCATTTCTTCCCGAATTGTATTATCTTGTTGTGATACCAACTGTTTGTTTATGTCAACTGTAATTGCTGCTATGCCACTGACCAATGAAGAGCTTTCTAAAACCGATGAACCGTTGCCGCTCCGCTATCCGGCATCGGAAGCAGAATATTGGTCGGTCGCACAGGAAGCAGAGTACCGGGCAGACTATTATCGTGGAGAAATCATCGCGTCTATGAGTTATGAATCTGAAGACCACGCTGCAATTGCATCGCGGCTTAATTTCTATTTGCAGCAAATATTCTTTGACTTTAAAGCATATAGGATTGGCAATAGCAACCGCCCGGTCTGTATCCCAACCTGCGGCAATGCCATTTTTAATCCGGATGGCTCCGTCATTCAGCTGCCGGCCCGCTTTTATGAATATCAAAAAGGCATGCGGGCAGATTTGACGCCCATCGTAGTTTTTGAAGTACTCTCGCCTTCCACCCGGGTGCGCGACCTGGGAGAGAAGCTGCCTTGTTACAAGCAGATTGGAGGCATTGAGCACATTCTTTACGTTGACGGGGCCACCGTTAAAGTACACCACATGCAGCGGCAGGGCGATAATCAGTGGCTGGAAACGGTCTACACGGAAAGAGAAGAGCATTTCGAAATCAATGGGAAGCCCATTAAAATCGGAGATTTGTATGCCGGCGTTGACTTTGAAAAACCAGAAGATCAGTTGGGTAAGTAACGCTCGGGTATCGGCTGCTCCTTTGTTTCTCCCATCCAGTATACACTAACAATCCACCAGCGCTCCTCATCGTAAAGCAATTGAATACTGTTAATGCCACGGGCAAAGGGTTCCTTGTCCGCTTTTAAACGGTAAGACTCATAGGTGCTGAATACATGTGTGACCGTGCCATAGGTTTCGGTGACCCGATGTATTTCTTTTTCGTGGAATCCGTTTTCCTCCAGCCATTTCCCTGAAGTAAATCGTCATACTTTCGCAAGGGATTGAAAATATTTTCCAGACACATTTGTTTTTCTAAACCAAATGCCGTTATCTTTGGCGCAAACACAATCGAAATGAATTCTTTTACAAGCAATAACTGGTGGTGGTGGCACAATCGTTCGGGAGACCGGGTGAAGTGACACGGCTATGCTTGTAAAACTCAATCAAGATAAAAAGCGGCTTGTCGATTCACTCGGCAAGCCGCTTTTCTGTTTCACCGCATAACGAAATCATTCATGCCAACGCTTACGGACACGACATACAAAATCAGAACCACGGTCAGGCGATACCTGGCGGACACGGTTACGCCGGTGACGCTTTACCTCAAGGCGCGTGATCATTTCTCAGAACCGGTGCTGCTTGAGAACAACGACTTCCGCAATAAAGAGGATTGCTACTCCTTCATGGGGCTGGGCGTACTGGGCAGCTTTCAGGTGCAGAACTTCCAGGTTACGGAGCGCTGGCCGGACGGCACAACGGAGCAGCATCAGGTCAATGATACCCTTGCTGTCCCGGCAGCGATGCAGGGTTTTCTCAAGCGCTTTGAGGTGGAACAGGATGCTGCCTACGCCGGCTTTAACGGGCTGATTGGCTACACGGCTTTTGATGCGGTGCAGTATTTTGATACCCTGAAGTTTGATGCAGAAAAGCGGCGCTTCGATTTGCCCGACATCCGCTACAATCTCTACCAGATCATCATCGCGATCAACCATTTCAAGGATGAGCTCTATGTGCTGGAGAATCTGCCTGAAGGCACGCCCTCTCGTATGGATGAGGTAGACCGGTTGATCAAAAGCCAGAAGTTTGCCACCCATCATTTCCAGCGGGTGGGAGAAGAAGAAAGCAACCTCACCGATGAGGAATTTATGGAGCTGGTGCGCATTGGAAAGCACCACTGCCAGGTCGGGGATGTCTTTCAGATCGTCTTCTCCCGGCAGTTTTCCCAGAAGTATACCGGCGATGACTTCAGCGTGTACCGGGTGCTCCGTTCTATCAATCCTTCGCCCTACCTTTTCTACGCTGATTTTGGGAGTTACCGGATCTTTGGCTCCAGCCCGGAAACACAGATGTCGGTAAATAAAGGCAAGGCAGTGGTCAATCCCATCGCCGGCACCTACCGACGCACCGGCGATCTGGAAGAAGATACCCGCAATGCGCTGGAACTGCGCGATGACCCCAAGGAAAATGCCGAGCACATCATGCTGGTCGACCTGGCCCGCAACGATCTGGGGCGCCACGCTACGAATGTCAAGGTGGAATCCCTCAAAGATATTCAGTACTTCAGCCACGTGATCCACCTGGTCTCCAAGGTGACCGGTGAGCTGGGGCCGGATACGAATCCGGTACAAGTTTTTGGCGATACCTTCCCGGCGGGGACGCTTTCCGGTGCGCCTAAGTACAAGGCACTCGAGCTGATCAATCAATACGAAAATCAAAACCGCAGCTTCTACGGCGGTGCCTTGGGGTACATCAACTTCAACGGAGAGATGAACAACGCCATCGTCATCCGCTCTTTTCTGAGCAAGGACAATACCTTGTACTATCAGGCCGGCGCGGGCATCGTCGTGGCCAGTCAGGAAGCCAAAGAATTGCAGGAAGTCAATAACAAACTGGGCGCGCTCACCAAAGCACTGCGCGAAGCCGAAAAACTCTAAACCATGAACATACTCGTTCTCGATAATTACGATTCCTTTACCTTCAATCTGGTGCAGTACATTCAGGAACTGCTGGAACAGGAGGTGACCGTGCGCCGCAATGACGCTATTTCCCTCGAAGAAGTGGACGACTTTGACGCCATCGTGCTTTCTCCTGGCCCGGGCCTTCCCGCTGAAGCTGGAATCATGCCGGAGCTGATTAAACGCTATGCTCCCACCAAGCCTATTCTTGGAGTTTGCCTTGGCCATCAGGCGATCGGTGAAGCCTTTGGTGCGGATTTGCTGAACCTTGAGGAAGTTTACCATGGCATTGAAACTCCGATTACCCGGGTAGTTGCAGATGCGCCCCTGTTCCTGGGGTTACCGGATCAGTTTCAGGCCGGGCGCTACCACAGCTGGGTGGTGAAAAAGGAGAGCCTGCCGCCGGAGCTCGAAATAACCGCGGTGGACGACCGGGGAGAAATTATGGCGATGCGCCACCGGGAATACAACGTCCGGGGTATGCAGTTCCACCCGGAGTCTATCATGACACCGGAGGGCAAACAAATGCTCGCCAACTTCTTCAAGTATTGCGTGAACCCTGAACCGGTAACTGTCTGATTATGAAAGCAATTCTTAACCGTCTCTTTAACCATGAGCGGCTTAGCCGGGAGGAAGCCCGGCAAGTGCTGCTGGATATTTCCCACGCCCGCTACAATCATGTGCAAGTGGCTAGTTTCATGACGGTCTTCCAAATGCGCCCGGTGGCGATTGCGGAGCTGCAGGGGTTCCGGGATGCGCTCCTGGAACTCTGCGTACCTTTCGGAGTGGACGGCATGGAAACCATCGATATTGTCGGCACGGGAGGTGACGGGAAAAACACGTTCAATATCTCCACCACTTCGGCTGTGGTCGTGGCTGGTGCGGGTTATAAGGTGACCAAGCATGGCAGCTACGGCGTATCCTCTTCAGTGGGGTCTTCCAATGTATTGCAGGAGCTGGGCTACACCTTTACCAATGACAAAGACACGCTGCGCCGTCAGCTCGATCAGGCGAATATTTGCTTTTTGCACGCCCCGTTATTCCACCCGGCTATGAAGGAAGTCGTACCCGTGCGCAAGCAGTTGGGTATGAAGACCTTCTTTAATATGCTTGGCCCATTGGTCAATCCGGTGCAGCCCACACATCAGCTGTTTGGGACGTTTGATCTGGAGCTGTCGAGACTGTATCAGTACATCATGCAGGAAACCGGTCGGCGCTACAGCATCGTTTATGCACTCGATGGGTACGATGAGGTCTCCCTGACCGGCCCTTTCCGGCTGCGCACCAATGAGTCGGACACCATTTTCACCCCGAAGGATTTACAGGCGCCGCAGTTGCAGCAGCAAGACTTGTACGGAGGCGATACGCCGGAAGAGGCGGCACGTATTTTCCGTTCGGTCCTTGAGGACACCTGCACTGAAGCTCAAAAAGCTGTCGTTGTCGCCAATGCCGGCCTTGCTATACAGTGCCTGCGCCCGGAGCAAAGCTTGTCCGATTGCATGGCGGAAGCCCGGGAAAGCATCGAAAGTGGCAAGGCCCGGCGTACCTTAGACCAATTGATTTCCATGAAGTAAATCTGGCCTAAACTGGTCAATAAACAAGAAAATATGAACATCCTCGATAAAATCGTCGCCCACAAAAAGCAGGAGGTCGCTCAGCGCAAAGAACGCTATCCGGTCAAACTGCTGGAGCAAAGCATCTACTTCGAGACCCCGGTGGTCTCCCTGAAACAGTACCTCCGGCGTCCTGATAAATCAGGCATTATTGCAGAGTTTAAGCGGCGGTCTCCGTCCAAGGGAGACATCAACCCTTACGCATCCGTGGAGCGGGTGTCGATTGGGTATATGCAGGCTGGGGCATCGGCGCTTTCGGTGCTCACTGATGGTGAGTTTTTTGGGGGTAAGAATGCAGACCTTACCGAAGCCCGGAAATACAATTTTTGCCCCATTTTACGTAAAGACTTTGTAATTGATGAGTACCAATTGATTGAAGCCAAATCGATTGGTGCAGATGCGGTGCTGCTCATTGCGGAGTGCCTGGAGGCTGGTCAGTTGGCTGAGCTGGCGAAGCAGGCCAAAGCCCTGGGGCTTGAAATCCTGATGGAAGTGCATAGTGCCGGGCAGCTGTCCAAGTACGTACCCGAGATTGATGCCGTAGGGGTCAACAACCGCGACCTGACCACCTTTAATGTAGATATCACCACTTCTCTGGAGCTGATCGGTCAATTGCCGGAAGACGTGGCGCGGGTATCCGAAAGTGGCATTAGTGACCCACAGGTGGTGGCAGAGCTCCGTCATGCGGGGTATGAAGGCTTTTTGATTGGGGAGCACTTCATGAAGCAGGCTGAGCCTGGTAAAGCCTGCCAGGAATTTGTGAAGCAAGTCAGGCACGTGGAAGCGCTGCTGGACGGCGCGATTGCTAAAAATTAAAGACTATCGGAATGCAAATCAAAGTATGCGGCCTGCGCGAGCCGGAAAACATCCTGGAAGTGGCCCAATTGCCTGTCGACTGCCTGGGGTTTATCTTCTACGCCAATTCACCAAGAGCGGTAAAGCCTAAGCTGGCCCAATGGCTGGAAGAGCAAAAGGAAGCGCTGTCCGGTAAAAAGCGGGTAGGCGTTTTCGTCAATGCGGAAATCGAGGAGGTGCTCAATGCGGTCCATGATTTTCAGCTAGACCTGATACAGCTCCACGGCGAGGAAAGCCCGGAATACTGTCAGCTCATCCGGAACCTCATGGAAACCACCTCCATGCGTAAAGCACAGCTGATGAAGGCTTTTCAGGTAGGCGATGTTTTCGATTTCAACCGGGTGTATCCTTACGCTGCCCACTGTGCCTACGTGCTGTTTGACACGAAAGGCAAACACTACGGTGGCAATGGCGAACAGTTCAACTGGGAGCTGCTGCAGCAATATCAGGGCGTGACGCCATTCTTCCTTAGCGGGGGCATTGGCCCGGAAGATGCAGCCGAAGTATTGGCTTTTCGCCACCCACAGCTATTTGGCATTGACCTGAATAGCAAATTTGAAACCGCTCCGGGCGTTAAGGACCCCGGCTTGCTGAAACCCTTTCTCGAAACTTTGAAAAACAACACCTTATGATTGCAGTGGATGAAAGAGGCTACTACGGAGAGTTTGGCGGGGCTTACATACCCGAAATGCTCTATCCGAATATTGAAGAACTCCGGCAGCGGTACCTGGAGATTATGCAGGAGGAGACTTTCCAAAAGGAGTTCCATCGCTTGCTGCGTGATTATGTTGGGCGGCCCTCCCCTTTGTACCTGGCAGAGCGGCTTTCGGAGCATTATAACACCAATATTTACCTGAAGCGGGAAGACCTCAACCATACCGGCGCCCACAAAATCAACAACACCATCGGACAAATCCTGCTGGCTAAGCGCTTGGGCAAAAAGCGTATCATTGCTGAGACGGGTGCCGGGCAACATGGCGTGGCCACAGCTACTGTCTGCGCCCTTATGGGCATGCCCTGCGTGGTCTACATGGGCGCTGTGGACATCAAGCGGCAAGCCCCTAACGTATCCCGTATGCGTATGCTCGGGGCGGAAGTACGCCCGGCAGAAAGCGGCAGCCGAACGCTGAAGGATGCTACTAACGAAGCCATCCGGGACTGGATCAACAACCCCGTGGATACGCATTATATCATTGGTTCTGCTGTAGGTCCACATCCTTATCCGGATATGGTCGCCCGTTTCCAATCTGTGATCAGTGAGGAAATGCAGTGGCAGTTGGAGGAGCATACGGGTAGTGCTAAGCCTAATGCAGTGATCGCCTGCGTTGGCGGTGGCAGTAATGCCGCCGGCGCCTATTTCCACTACCTGAATGAGCCCGACGTGCGCCTTATCGCGGTGGAAGCCGCTGGGAAAGGGGTGCATTCCGGGGAATCGGCAGCGACAAGCATACTGGGAACCAAAGGTATCATTCACGGCAGCCGCACATTGCTTATGCAGACCAAAGACGGACAGATTGTAGAGCCTTACTCTCTTTCCGCGGGGCTGGATTACCCTGGTATTGGGCCTATGCATGCCCACCTCATTGCCAGCGGACGGGCAGAAGCCATCAGCATTACGGATGAGGATGCGCTAAAAGCAGCCTATTTTCTGTCGAAGAAAGAGGGCATTATCCCGGCATTGGAGACTTCCCATGCGTTTGCCGCGCTAGATGTTATGGAATACAACAGCAGCGATGTCATCGTCATCTGCCTCTCAGGCCGGGGCGACAAAGACCTGGAGACCTTCATTAATCATTTTGATGACTATCAAAACGGAGCATTATGAGCCGATTGCAACAATTATTTGCACGAAAGCCCAAGGATATTCTCAATGTCTACTTCACTGCCGGCTATCCTGCCCTGCATGACACCGGCAAGGTCATCCGCGCATTGGATGACGCTGGGGTGGATCTGATTGAGGTGGGCATGCCCTATTCCGACCCACTGGCAGACGGCCCCACGATACAGGAGAGCGGTCAGCAGGCGATTCAGAATGGCATGACCCTGCCGCTTTTGTTTGAGCAGATTGCCGAAGTTCGGCAGCATACCGATATTCCGCTTGTGCTGATGGGGTATTTTAACCCAGTGATGCAGTACGGAGAGCAACGTTTTTTTGACCGCTGTGCAGAGGTAGGCATTGACGGGCTGATCCTGCCGGACCTGCCGATATACGAGTACGAAAACTTCTACCAGGAAGGCATCGAAAAAGCAGGGTTGGACATTAGCTTCCTCATCACCCCACAGACAAGCGACGAGCGCATCCGCCAAATCGATGCACTGAGCACCGGGTTTGTCTACATGGTTTCCAACTCTGCTATCACAGGAGCGAAATCGGGGATTTCAGAGGAGCAGATCGCCTACTTTGAGCGCATCCGGAGCATGGAGCTGGAAAGCCCGCGTCTGATAGGATTCGGCATTTCCAGCCACGAGACCTTCCGAACAGCTTGTCAGTACGCCAACGGAGCGATCATTGGCAGTGCTTACATCCGGGCGCTTGGGAAAGGGCAGCCCGTAGACGAAGCTACTCATCAGTTTGTACAACAAATTCTCAAAACACCCATCCCTCAAGACTAAATCATGATCATTCAACTCGAACCGAATATTAAAGCGGATCAACTGCAGCAGCTGGAAGAACGACTTGACGCTATCCGATACAGCACCACACGGGTAACGACGCAGTTTGCAGACTACATCATTGGCGTAGGCAAGGCGGAATTCGATATCCGAAGCATTGGTACCCTTCCGGGCATACGCGACATCCACCGGGTAAGCGACGCCTACAAACTCGTGTCTAAAAAGTGGAAGGTGGAAGACACCGTTATCGACCTTGGCGATGGTATTCAGCTGGGTACGGGCCACTTTGGTATTATGGCGGGCCCCTGCTCGATAGAATCAGAGGAGCAGATTGAGAAGACCATCACGCACCTGCAGCAGGAAGGCGTGCGCATTATGCGGGGCGGCGTGTACAAACCCCGCAGTTCGCCTTATTCATTTAGGGGGCTTGGTATAGACGGGCTGAAAATGTGGTACAAACGCACCCGGGAAGCCGGTATCAAAATCATCACCGAGGTCATGATGGTGGAGCAAATCGAAGCCATGGCTGACTACGTAGATGTATTCCAGGTCGGCGCACGCAACTCCCAGAATTTCAACCTATTGGATGCCCTGGGTGAAGTAGATAAGCCGGTATTGCTAAAGCGCGGTATCTCCGGCACAATTAATGAGCTCTTACAGGCCGCTGAGTACATTTTTTCCAACGGAAACGAACGAGTTATGCTTTGTGAGCGCGGCATCCGAAGCTATGAAACAGCCTACCGGAACACGATGGATGTCAACGCCATCGCTATGCTTAAGGAAAAGACGCATCTTCCGGTCATTGCTGATCCATCGCACGGTATCGGCCTGCGCAGGTATGTGGATAAAATTGCGCTGGCTTCCATCATGGCAGGTGCAGATGGCGTCATCATGGAAGTCCACGAACAGCCCGAAAAGGCCTTCTCGGACGGGCAGCAGACGCTGAGCTTTCCGGAGGCGGCACGGTTGTACCGGCGTATGCGGCAGGCTTATGAGTTGCGGGAGGCTTTTTAAAGCAAACACCCTCATTGTCGCTGCATTCTACCGATGAGCATGGGAACTGATACCAACCACTCCTTGTTTATCTTTTTGATAAGCTCCCTGACCAAATGGACGCCATTCAAAAAGCAGTGGGGGATTTACCCTCACCCATAAAACCTGAAGCGATGAGTATTCTAGATGCGTACGAGGCTCGAGGAGAAGCCCGTGGCAAAGCCGAAGGCTACAGCGAAAAAACTCGCCAGACTTGTATTAACATGATCCGGAAGGGATTTGATAACATCACCATTTGTGAAGTACTGGAAGTTAGTGAAGATTATATAGATGAAGTGCAGAAACAATTAAAAGAAGAAGAACAGAAAAGTTGAATTGCAATTAGTCCTCCATAAGTGTCTTTTGCTCCATGTCTTATCCTATATCAGACAGGTAACTTCGGCTATTCCGAATAGCTACAGATTTATCCCCGTTTTTCGATATTTGCCATACCTTTTTCCAGATCGGACCGTATATCTTCAATATTTTCTATTCCAACGGATAGCCGGATCATCCCGTCGGAAATGCCTGCCGCCTCCCGCTGTTCCACGGGTACTCTCAGGTGAGACATGGTTGCAGGGTGCATGACTAGGGTGTCCACATCGCCCATAGTCGGAGCGAGGGTGCAAAGTTCCAGCCCTTCAACAAATTGCCGCCCGGCATGGAGCCCTCCTTTCAGTTCAAAGCTCACCACACCACCAAAGTGGCGCATTTGCTGCCCCGCCAGTTGGTGGTCGGGGTGGTCGGGTAGTCCCGGGTAATTGACGCGGCTAACTTGTGGCTGCTGAGTCAGCCATTCGGCAATCTGGGCGGCATTCTGGCAGTGGCGTTCCATGCGGAGTTCCAGGGTTTTCATGCCGTTGTTCAGCAGCCAGGCTTCAAAGGGGCTGCCATTGGTGCCGAGGAGTTTCAGGGCAGGGAAGACCTGTTCCTGCATCGTCTCCTTGTCCTTGCCCACTATGGCACCGGCGGTGGAATTGCCGTGCCCGTTGAGGTACTTGGTCGTGGAATGCACTATGTAGTCGGCGCCCAATAGCAGTGGTTGCTGCAGGTAAGGGGTGGCAAAGGTATTGTCGGCTACTGCAATCGCCTGATGACTATGGGCTAATGCGCTAACCGCTTTGATATCTACACAGCTCAGTGTGGGGTTGGCAGGGGTTTCGAAGTAGACCATCCGGATGGCAGCGTGCTGCTCCAGCGCTTTAGCAACGGCATTCAGGTCGGAAAGATCTGCCAGGATAACCTCAAAGCCGAGCGGCTGAAGCACTTTCCGGAAAAGCTCATCGGTCCCTCCGTACAGGTTGGGTTGGGTGAGAATGGCATCTCCCGGTTGCAGCAAGCCGATACAAAGGG
>PR_CR_10_Liq_2_inCRDRAFT_1000029_pt1 | contig 43279 bp, 36 predicted proteins | sample PRCRCaboRojoPR_FD_10245 | JGI IMG/M metagenome (IMG submission 10245) | reverse complement strand
CTTCGAAATCGACCCAGAACTGGAAAAAAATAAATCTGCCTTGCAAAGGCTATTGAATTTCGGCAAGATTGCCGCTTAAAAAATTACCGAACTATTGTCTGGAATACTCTATTATTTTAAATCTCTCCAAATACTCTCTGAGATGAAGACTTACTTACTGAGCAAAGAGGTAGCTGATATTTCGGTTTCCTCCTTGTAAAATCCACACCCGCTCATGAAATATCCAGCCGTTTTTCTAACAACCTTCCTGTATTCTGTTACTATTTTTCTTTTTACCTCCTGTGAGAAAATCAGCCCCCGGCCTGAAAAAAAGTCTAATGCTTCTTACCACCTGAATGGGCTGGATGAAGCACTATGGAAAGGAGCTAGTGCAGTAAAACGAGACTATGTCAAGGATACTTTCAATTTGAATATTCAAGCTTCTGAAGACGGATTTGTGAAAAGGAGTATGTCATTAGACCATTTATTAATTAAAGAAGGTATCCAGGAATTGAAAAGTATTGAAAAGTTAGGTGTTATAAATGACGATAGCCCATCCGCAAGTGTGCGGACCATTTCAGATGATGGCCATGACTTTTTAATTCTGGACTGGTATTACCTGGATACATCCGCTGTAGACAACTGGGTCAATATTATTCAGTATAACGAAGAAACACAGTTTATACAAGGTACGTTTCAGTTTACGGCTATCCGTGATACGGTATTCGTTGGTGGTAATGATTTACCAGATACGATTCAGGTGCGAGAGGGGTATTTTGAAGCCACTTTTGAATAATCGAACCTCTATCCTTTTAACATTCACCCATAAACCGTAGCCACCAACTTCCGGCTGCCCCCGTGGTTGCGGAACTCACAAAGATAAATCCCCTGCCAGGTGCCCAGGTTGAGCCGGCCTTTGGTAATTGGAATGGTAATAGAGGAGCCGATCATCGCTGCTTTGATGTGGGCAGGCATGTCGTCGGGGCCCTCGATGGTGTGGGTGAGGAAAGGGAGGTTTTCCGGCACGACGTGATTGAAGATGCTTTCGAAGTCCGTACGCACATCCGGATCGGCATTCTCATTGATGGTGAGGGCAGCGGAAGTGTGTTTGATAAACAGGTGAAGCATGCCGCGATCGGGCAGGGCCCCCTTCAACTGCCGCTGTACTTCGGCGGTGATGATGTGGTAGCCCCGCTCGAAAGCAGGGAGGGCGAATTCGTATTGTTGTACCATGCTGTAAAGTTTTATCGCACCAGCCCCCCAATCAGGCGGATCAGCTCCGTCTCCGTGTTCTTTAAGTTGAAGACCGCATTGAGGCGCTGCTGGGAAGCATTGATGTAACTCACCTGTATAGTACGATAATCGAAGCTGTTAATCAAGCCCCCCCGGAAGCGCTCCTCGGCAATTTCCAGGTTGCGGCGGGCATTACTCACCAGGCTTGTGGTTACTTCCACCAGGCGCTTTTGGGTGTTGTAGGTCGCCAGGGTATTAGCCAGTTGGTTATTGAGGGTGCGCTTGAGGTCGCTGATGTTGAGCTGGGCGATGAGCTCCTCCTTGCGGGCGTTCTCCAGCCGGATATTTCGGGCCCCACCATCGTAGAGCGGGTAGGAAGCCGAGAAATTAATGAAGGGCTGAAATGTCCGGGCTGCAATCTGGGGGATTTCCTGAATGGTCTCATTCGGGCCGAAGCTCAGGGTTTGCTCGCCGAAGGAAATACCGACGTTGTAGGTAGCTCCGGCATTAACTTGCACCGTAGGTTTAAAAGCCGCTTCCTGCAGACGGGTATTGATGGACGACAGCTCCCGGTTGATGTACTCGTTGCGCAGCTCCACGTTGTTGCTTTCCATCTCCTGCTGCAGGTCGGCCAGCTGATAGTCTTCAGCTGCGTAGGAAAGGGTGTCGGTGAGGGTATAGGAGGTGCCCATATCGTCGATGCCCATCGCCAGGTTGAGGTTGCGGATGGCGGTTTCGTAAGTATTGATCTGCAGCACGTAGTTGGTGGAATCGTTGAGGTAGGCGTCTTGGGTTTGCAGGATATCGAAGGTGCTCGACTGCCCGAATTCCTGCCGTACTTCCTGGTAGGCGACGCGGTCGCGGGAAAGCTCCAGGACTTCCTGTAGCACGTCCAGTTGTTCCTGTTGCACCAGGGCGTTGTAATAGGCATTGATGATGGCCTGAATGCTGTTTTGTACCGCCAGCTGCTGATTGCTCTCGCTCAGCTCCGCCTGCGTTTCCAGCTGTTCTTTGGTAATCTGCACCCGGTAGCCATCAAAAAGTATCATGCTGGCTTCTATGCCCGGTGTGATGCCGGTGGTGTAGGTATTGGCAGCCGTCAGCGGGCCCGCCGGGTTGCTGAGATTGCGGTAGTTGTTTTGAGAATTGGCCGTCAGGTTGATGGTCGGAACTTTCCCCGCGATGGCCCAGTCGTTATTGCGTTCTGCAATATCAGTGCGGGCTTCCGCAATTTTGATCTGGAAGTTGTTCTCCAGCCCCTTTTGGATGGCATCGGACAAGCTAAGGTTTTCCTGTGCCTTTCCCGTAAGGGCAAAAAGCAGCAGTGCGGGCAGTAGTGCGAGTTGTACTTTCATATTTGGCTTATATAAACTTGCGTTCAAAGACATATCGCTTGAGGTAAAAGTTGTAAAAGAATACAATGCCCGTAGCGATCAGCTTAGTCAGGGCCTGGTATTCCATAAAAAAGGCAAAACGGGTCAATGCATACACGATTCCCGTGTTGATGCTGAGCCCCACCACGGAGACTAGGACCGAAAGCAAAAAAGCCCGCCCGGCCGAGCCCTGCAGCTGAAATACGAAGCGCTTTTGCATCATAAAATTCAGCACAACAGCACAGGAATAGGACACGATATTGGCCGGCACCGGCGCCCAGTCCTGATAATCCACGAGCCAGAGGTAGAGCAGGAAGTCCACCGAGGTGGCCACTGCGCCCGACATGGCAAATTTGGCTTTCATTTTCACCAGCTGCGCCAGCGTTTCCTTGTTCAGCCCCATGGGTTCTCCTTTTGGCGGCAAAGGTAGCCTTTATAATCAACCGAGCATAAAGGACAGCGCGCCGACCACCACCACGACGGTGACCAGCACATACCACAGGAACTCATATCCAGTCTCCCGCCGTACTGCAGGCTCTACCGCTTCGTAGCTCGGCTTCACGCCGTTCCAGGCGTAGGAGGCATAAACCTTAAAGCGGTTCATAATAATGAGCAGCACCGGCAGCAACACCAGAATAACCGCCGTAATGACCAAAAGGCCGAAGGAGACCGCAATCGCCATCGGGATGAGAAACTGCGCCTGCAGGCTCTTCTCAAACAATAGCGGTGCCAGCCCGGCAAAGGTGGTGACGGTGGTCAGCACAATGGGCCGGAAACGCGACAGTCCCGTTTCGTACACGGCATCCATATGCGAGCGCCCTTCTTCAATCATCGTATTGTAGGTGCTCACAAAAACCAGGGCGTCATTCACCAGAATACCGATCAACGCGATAATGCCCAGGGCGGAGAACAAGCTGATTGGGAGCCCCATGAGCCAGTGCCCCCAGCCTACCCCGATGAACCCAAACGGGATCAGGAGGAAGACGAGCAGCGCCTGCCCAACGGAGCGGAACGTCAGCGCAATCACAAAGAACATGAGGGAAAGCACGATGCTAAATACGGTCTGAATAGATTTGGCTGATTTCTGCTGCTCTCTGTTCTGCCCTTCGTAAATGGCAGAAACGGAACTGTAACCGCTCAGGATTTCCGGGATAATCTCGTCTTGTAAGCTGGCAGTGACATCGCTTACCGATACGTCGTTGTTTGATACGTCGGCCTCAATTTTCACCTCCCGCTTACCATCGATGTGGTTGATGTTGATCACGCCCCGCTTCAGCTCCAGGGTGGCAATTTCCGAGAGGGGAAACTCCCTCCCGTCCTCGAAGCGGATGCGCATGTCCTTTAGTTTGTTGATGTTGTCGCGGTCTTCGCGGTCGTAGCGTACCCACACCCGCACTTCATCCTGACCGCGCTGCAGGCGCTGCACTTCGCTGCCGAAGAAACCACTACGCACCTGCCCGACCACATCCTGCAGCTTCAGCCCCAGGTATTTACCCTTCTCGGTGAGCTGGATATTGACCTCCCGCAGCCCCTCCTGATTGTTGTCGACCACATCCGCCAGTTCAGAAAGGCCCTGCATGGCTGCTTTGACTTCTTCGGTAGCCGCCTTGAGCTGAGTGTAATCTTCCCCGATCAGGGAAATGGAAATCGGTTTGCCAAAGGCGGAGGCAGCGCCAAAGGTGAGCACCTCCGCAGTAGGGATATCGCCTACCATTTGCCGGATCGTGTTGGTGACGGCCCGGGCGGTCAGGCTGTCCCGGTTTTCACCATCCAGTATATTCACACTCAGATTGCCTTTGTAGGTGGAAGGGCCAAGGTTCACCTCTACCCGCTCGATGGCCTGTTTTTCGCCATTGAAGTAGTGCTGGCTCAGGGAGTCATTCGCGCGCCAGGCGGCTTCTTCAATCATTTGCAGCTTGTCCAGGGTGATATGCTCCCGGGTGCCGGCGGGCATTTGCAGCTGTATGGTAATGTCGTCCCGCTCAATGATGGGGAAGAAGGTCGTACTGATGATCCCTCCGCCAATAGCGCCGCCGGTAATGACCAGAAGGCCGACTAAGACAGCGATAGTGAAAAATTTGTTGTGCATAGCAAACTTCAGGGTGGGACCGTAGAGCTTGTGGCGCATCCAGTTCATAGCCCGCTCGAAGCCCTGCTGTACCTTGTTGGTGTCGCGGTCAGGGCTGAGGGCTTTACTGTGGGCTACGTGAGTAGGCAAGATCACCGCTCCTTCAATAAGGGAAAAGATGAGGGAAAAGATCACCACAATCGCCATTTGTGAAAAGAAGTCGCCCAGCCGCCCGTCAATGAACAGAAAAGAGGAAAAGGCCAGTACGGTGGTGACGATGGCGGCAAATACAGCAGGCAGTACCTGCAAGGTGCCTTCCAGGGCTGCTTTCAGCCGGGGCACTCCCGCCTCGTACTGCTGGTAGATGTTTTCGCCAATTACAATCCCGTCATCCACCAGGATACCGATCACCAGGATCATACCGAACAGGGAAATAACGTTGATGGTCACGCCCAGGGCACCGGCCACCACAAACATGCCGGCAAAGGAGATTGGAATGGCAATGGCCACCCAGAACGCCAGCCGCCAGTGCAGGAACATGGCCAGCAGCACCAGCACGATACCGAAGCCCAGCAGCCCGTTCTCCATCAGGAGGTCGATCCGCTGCCGGAGCACATCGGAGCCATCGCGAATGACGGTGGCTTCGATGATGTCATTTTTTTCATTAAAATCCCGGACGTATTCCTGCACCTTATCCGTGATGGAGATCATGTCTTCTTCCAGCGTATTCTGTACCGTGACGACGACCGAAGGTTCTCCGTTCAGGTAGCTGCGGTTGGGCGAATCGGCCCAGCGGTCTGAGAGGTCGGCGATTTCGTACAGCCTGATCACGCTGCCCTCAGCGGTGGTTTTGACAATGATGTCGCGCAGCCCCTCAGCGTAGTATTCCTTATTGCGGGCGCGCACCAGCAGCTCTTCGTCTTCTCCCTTGATGGTACCGCCGGTGATTTCAATATTGGCCGCCCGTACCGCCTGTGTAGCCTGCTGAAAAGTCAGCCCGTACGCCCGCAGGTCCTTTTCACGGAAAGCGATCTCAATTTCCTCTTCCGGGAAACCACTCAGGCTCACCTTAGAGATGCCCTCCATCTGCCGGAGGTCTTCCTCTACCTGCCGGCCGTAGCGCTTCAGGGTTTTGAGGTTCACATCGCCGCTAAGTGCAAAACTGATGGCAAAGCCCAGGTTTTCCTGAATATACACCACCGGTGGCTCTAGCCCGGCGGGGAAGGAACTGATTTGGTCTACAGCATTGCGCACATCCACGAGCACGTCATCAGTATTGAAGCCCTTGAGCACTTCCACTGTGATGCTGCCACTGTTTTCGCTGGAAACGGAAGTGTAGCGCTCTACGCCCGTCACCCCTTTGAGGTTTTCCTCGATCCGCTTGACGACGCCCTCCTCCATTTCTTCCGGAGAAGAGCCCGGGTAGACCAATTGTATGCTGATAATCCGGCTGGGCACCTCCGGAAAGAAGGTGGACTTCATATTGAACAGCCCGGCAATGCCGAGCACGAAGAGCCCCACCATAATGAGGTTGGCCGCTACCGGGAACTTGATGAAATAGTTGACAAATCTTTGCATAATAGAGACTATTCTGCGCTGCCCAGTTGGTCCTTAGGCCCGGCCCCTGCCGATTGTGCGTTTTTAGATTTTTGTTGCTTGCTGATGCGGACTTTCATGCCATCGAATGCGTCGGGGATAGGCTGTGCCAGAATGGGCGTGCCTTCTTTCAGTCCCCGGATGATGGCGGACTCGTCGGTCATTTTCACCACTTGTACTTCTTCCATACGGAGGATGGAGTCCTGTACCACAAAGAGCCCGCGCTGATCATTGAGCAGGTTGCGGGGCAGCGCAAAGGCATTGTCAATACTGCTCGCAACCACATCGCCGCGCAGGTACATATTTTCTTTCAGGTCGTTGCCATTGACAGCGATGAACACCCGTACGGTCTGCGTGCCTGCATCCACCTGATCACTGATGCGGCGGATTCTGCCGTTCCAGCTGCCCTCGATATCTTCTGAGTAGAGCTCCACCGGATTGCCTACGGCCAGGTATTTCAGGTCGCGCAGGGCAACGGTGGCTTCCAGTTCGTAGCTGCCGGTGCTCATCAGCTCGCCCAGTTTCTGACCGGCCCGTACCACTGCTCCCGGGTTGATGGACGCAGCCGTGATCACCCCACTAAAAGGCGCGTACAGCGTGTATTTGTCCAGCCGTTCCTGCTGGCTTTTGATGGTGTAATACTGACTGTACAAATTGCGGGAGGCGATGAAGTATTTTTCCTGGTCATTCAAAGGCTCCGGGAAGGCTTTGATGGGCTCCTCAACCTCAAAATTGTCTAGATAGGCCTTCCAGTGCTCATAGCTTTCCGGGTAGTCGATCTTCAGGTCGGGCATCAGCTGCGTGATGGCGTTGAGCAGGTTGCTTTTTTGCGAAAGCAGGGACAGCTTAGCTTCTTCCTGATTGACCTCGATCAGAATGGACCCTTTCGGGAAATAAGTGCCCACTTTAAATGGGCGCTCGGTTTTTTCGAGGGTACCGGTAACTTCCGAGAAAAGGTCAATTTTGTCGTAAGCGGACAGTTCGCCCTGCACGTCCAGCGTGGTCGGGATGCTGCCCAGTTGGACATGCATGGTATCGACCATTTTCACTTTGGTGCCGGCCACTTTCGGGCGGGGCGGTTGCTTCTGATTGCTCAGGAAGCGGGACAGGGCAAAGGCCCCGATGAGGAGGACGAGCCCTGCGAACATGATAATTCTTCTGGCGGTGATGCTCATAAAGCAGCTTTATTGATGGCTGTTAACAGTTAGTTGAGTTTGCAACTTTTAATGGTTTTGGGTGAATTGTTCATAAATCCGGGACAGCACCCGCTTACAGGTCGCCAGGTCTTCTTCCGGGATGCCCGCTGTGGCGTCCTTCACCGTCTGCTGTGCTTCCGGCAGGAGCTCCTCGCGAAGGGACCGCCCCCGGTGCGTCAGGTAGATGAGCTTGTTGCGCTTGTCTTCCTGATCAGGTATTCGGACGACGATATTCGCTGCTTCCAGGCTTTGCAGGGCACGGGCGATCGTGCCTTTGTCCTTGATGTTGGAAACGGCCAGGTCCTGCTGCCGCACACCTTCTTTCACCCAAAGGTCAACCAAAATGCCCATGTGCTGTGCTGATAACCCCAACTCGTCCAATGCGGTCCGCTTCCGGATCTCATTGGCCAGCAGCCGCCCGACGCGGTTGGTCAGAAAGACAAGGGAATTAACAGGGAATTTGACAGCTTGGCTCATTTAATTGGTTGCATTTGCAACGAGAACGCAGGGAAATATATTAAGTTCAGCGGCGGTGCACTTTTTTGCTGTTCTCAATGCTGCAACACAAAAATCAGAAAATTGTCAAAAAAAAGCCCCGCTTTTTGATCCGCCCTCTGGGAAAGCCCCGTACCTCTTCTAAAAGCACTATGGCAAATTCATCAAAAAGAGGCCTTTTAGCAGGCGGTGCGCTGCTGCTTGGCATTATCGCCTTTGTGGCACTGGCATTCCGTCAGGACCCCGCTCCAAATGCACAGGTCCAACTGGGCCGAATCGACTTCAAAGCGCCTCTGGAAAAGCAGGAAGCAAAAGCCATTCAGCGCGCTGTTATGTTATGAACACGGCGGGCGTGAAACACTGCTACCTCAATGCAGAGGATGGCATATTGACTTTCAGCTATGACCTGCGCGAACAGCAAAACGAGGTAGTCCTGGCTACCGTACAGCAGGTCACCGCTACCCATGCCCGCCTTTATCAGGTCCCGGAATCCGCGGCGGCCTCAGGCTGCCCGGTAACAGGGGCAGGTTCGCCGGTAAAAAAAGTGCTTGCTTACGCGAGCCAGTTTTGGTCATTCTAATATTCAACCCAATTCCATTTCAAAATAATTTAAACTTTAAAACATGAACACTCGATTATTGATCCTGCTGTTGGGCATGGCTTGCCTGACTTTTACGGCCTGTGACAACGATGACGATGAGCCGATGATGACCGAAGACACCCTTTATCAGAAACTGGGCGGTACCACGATGGTGACTGATCCTGCCGGGGGAATGATTGAACAGGGCCGGCTGGGCCTGCGCTCGGTGGTCGACAGCTCTATTTTTGTGATTGCTGCTGATCCGGTACTGAGCCCCTATTTTGCCTCGCTACTGGCAGAAGTTGGAAATGGGAACACCACCAAGCTCGCTATTCTGAGCGAAAACCTGACTGATTTCTTTTGTGTCGCTACCGGTGCAGAAAACTATACCTACGACGGTATGGATATGGTGAGCGCGCACGATCCGGCACAAAATCCACGCATGGCGGAGAAATCAACCGATGCGGCCTACGATGCCTTCATTGCAGCCGTAGCCGAAGGGGCCATGCAAAATAATGTGCCTGAAGATTTGATTGGAGAGGTAGGGGCGCTCCTGGAGACCCTGCGCGCTGATGTCGTGCAGCAGTAAAACCGCTTCGGAACAACCCTGTCCTAACGAAAAAAGCCGCCTGAGCCTTAGTTGGCTCAAAGCGGCTTTTTTCTTTCAACGTAATTCAGATCAGTTCAAGGAGAACTGCATGACCGCGTCAGAGGTATTGTGGAACATCAGCTCAGAAATATTAGGGCTCATGTACTCACTCAGTGGCAACTGAGCGATATTTTCCATAACCTCAAACTCAGAAGTTCCAGTCATGATGGCCCAAAGTTTGGACCGGTCCATAGACAGAGAATACGCTTTGACCCTTCCGTCTGCCAGCATAGTGTTGATGATGTAGCGCTGCTTAGGGATGAGCGCCATGAATTCCTCATCAAAAGATTGTGGCAGTTCAAATTCTATCATGAATGTCTTTTTCATCGTTTCGCTTTTTGTTCTGTGCTTGGAGCAGGAGGGACTACTACATTCGGCAAACACAAATCTAGTGTGACTGTCAAAAGCTGCCTCAAGCAAATCTTGCACTATATAAATGCGTAAAGGGGCGCAGATGTTGTCTTGACGCTGTTAAGGAAGCATTAAGAATCCTACCGGGTGATGACGATATAGTCCCGAATCAGTGTTTTGAGAAAGCCGATGCGGTCGTTGGGGACTTTTTCGATATCCAGCAGTCCCAGCAGGCGGTCGGTGAGCTCCCGCAGCGCCTGTTCATGAGCGGGATTGCGATGGCTACGGTAGCGGGTGAGCATATTTTTGATGAGCAGCATATCTTCTTCCGCCAGTTGCTGTACCTGCGGGTAAGTCAGCTCATAGTTATCCAGGGAGTTGATGCCCAAAATATCCGACAGCCCAAATTGCAGTTGATGGCGAAGGCGGATGACCGTGGTATTGGCGGTCATATCGCCCAGGCGCTGATTATTGCTGGAGGAGCTGATGAAAACAGCGGCCAGGATACCCGAAGAAAATACCGAATCGACAATGTGAAACACCGCCCGCAGCAGATAGTCGCTCAGCCCCGGTTCCTGCCCGTCGACCCGCACTACGCGGATGCCCATGGCCCGCTTCCCCCAGGTCTGCCCGTTGGTCATGATCTCTGAAAACAAGTGGTAGCCCATAAACAGGATCAGCGGAAAGAGCCCGTAGAGCACCCCGGCCAGCATAGTCCCTGCGATGGCATTGCCCAGGAGGCGGCCAAAGATGAGTACCACCACGACAAAGAAGATCATCATGATGATGAAAAAATCGATGATAAACGCCATGGCACGCTCGCGCAGCAGGGCCAGCTCGTACTCAATGACCACGTTCTGGGCGGTCCTTATTTCGATGGTCTTCACAGTATTTGAACAGTTTACCTTCTAAACTAACGCAAATAATTCACCGTTTGCAACATTTTTCCTAAAATAGAGCTTCCTGTAAAGGAGTTATAACCTCACCGAATGCGCGAGACAAAATTCATTCAGCAAAATAAGGACAAGTGGCGGGCTTTTGACGAGGCCCTGGGCCAGAAAGGGCGTGACCCGGAAAAACTGGACGATCTTTTCGTGCAGGTGACAGATGATCTTTCCTACGCCCGGACATTCTACCCCAACCGCTCGGTGCGGGTTTACCTCAATGGCCTGGCGCAGCGGGTCTTTACGGCGCTCTACCGCAACCGTCGGTCTTCTGCTCACCGCCTGGTCACGTTTTGGACGGACGAACTGCCGCAGTTGGTGTACGAAGCCCGCAGGGAATTTCGGTTTTCCTTTCTCATTTTTGCCCTGGCTATGCTTATCGGCATGGTCTCCAGTGCCAGCGAGCCAGAGTTCCTGCGGGTCATTCTGGGCGATTCCTATGTGGATATGACCCTCGAAAATATTGAGGCGGGTGACCCCATGGCCGTTTACAAGGAAAAGGGGGCATTTGAGATGTCCCTTGGCATCACCATTAACAACCTGTGGGTGTCTTTCCTGACTTTTGTGACCGGTGCTTTTTTCACGATCGGCTCCATTGCCGTGTTGGTCCGCAACGGGATCATGCTGGGCGCGTTCCAGTACTTCTTCATTGAGCGGGACCTGTTCTGGGAATCGTTCCTGACCGTTTGGATTCATGGGACACTGGAGATTTCAGCCATTATCATTGCCGGTGCAGCGGGCATCACTATGGGCAAAGGGCTGGTTTTTCCCGGCACCTTCAACCGCATGCAGGCCTTTCAGAAATCGGCCCGGCGGGGCATAAAGGTCATGGTCGGCATTGCGCCCATCATCATCATGGCGGGCTTTATAGAGGGTTACCTGACCCGGCATACCGAAACACCGGATATCATAAGGGGGCTGTTTATCTTGTTATGCCTCGCCTTTGTGCTGCTGTACTTCGTATGGTACCCCCGCATTAAAGCCCGGATTGGCTTCAATCAGCCGGTACGCGATACCCGTCTAACACCGGATGCGAAACTCGACTTGTCATTCACAAAGATCCGGTCTGCCGGGGAGCTGTTTACCGATTTGTTTATGCTCTATAAACGGCACTTTGGAACCTTTTTGATAGGCAGTGTGGCCTGTGCATTTTTGTTTATCGCATTTGCCTTTCTGCCGGGGAATGCCCTGCCTGAGGACCGGTTTAGTTTTCCACCGGGCATTTACCTGGGGCTGGAGAATATGGGGCAGTTTTTTAACAATCCCGCCGCTCCCCTGATCCCCTTTGCGCATGTCTTAAGCTTTTCCTTTATCGGGCTGTTGGTTTTCAGAAAGTTGGGGCAGGAAGAGCGATCTGACTATAAAAGTTCGCCCGGCATTGCCTTTACAAACCTTATGCCACCTATGGGCGCGCTGACGGCCTTGTTGTACACCAATGACTGGTACACCATTTTCCTGGTCGTCCTCTTTGCTCTTGTACCGGCCATCTGGGGCTACTGCAGTTACCGCGAAGGGCGCAATTCCCTTTCGGCCTTCAGCAAAAGCCTGTCGTTGTGGAGCCCCAACTTCAGCCGGGTATTCAGCCTCTCGTTTACGCTATTGCTGATTGGGCTGCTGTTTTACTCGCTGGTCAATACGGTGCTGGCCTGGTTTTTCCTGGATCTGGTGACCTGGGTGGTCTCGCTCGATCAGGCCAGGATGGACCAACTGAGCGTGGTATTGCTGGCCTTTCTGAGTGTAAGTCTGTTGTACCTGGTCTCGGCCATGCTGCTTTTGGGTGGTGGGCTGTTGTACTATACCTTATTGGAAATACAGGAAGCGCCCGGCTTGCGGCAGCGCATACAGGAAATCGGGCTGCAAACCCGGATTAGAGGACTGGAAAAAGAGCGGAGATGAGGCAGCAGTGGCATAGCATATCCATAAATATTCGGGCCGTACTCCTGGCAATGGTGCTTTTCAGCCCCTGCCTTAGCGCCCAGACCTACCTGGAACGGGAGGTTGCTCCGGTGGAAATCGACCGGGAGCGCTGGGAAGCTGCCAAGGAGGGGATCAGCTATCCAACACCGGAAAACCGGCAGCGCCGGGAGGCTGACGAACAGAGCCAAAGTAAAAAGGGCGGTGGGGAGCGGGAAGGCCCGCAGCCGGAACTGAGCCCTGCGCCAGAGCCCTGGGTGAGTGGCGATACAGCGGCTTTACTGCTGCGCATCTTTTTCTGGATTATTATTGCGGTTGTTATAGCCGTACTTCTCCGCTATCTGCTGGGGCTCAAGCGGCCGCCAAAGAATACCCGCATTGAGCGGGGGCTGAGTTCCGGCATTGACCTGGAAGCTATTGAAGAAGACCTGCCCGATGCCCAACTGGAGGATTTTCTACAGCAAGCCATCAACAACAAGCAGTTTTCGCTGGCTGTACGGCTTTATTACCTGGTCCTTTTACAGGGGCTTACTAATAAGAAACTGGTCCGCTACCAAAAAGACAAAACCAATAATCAGTATGTGCAGGAATTGGGTGGCACCCCGCTTCAACAGGATTTCCGTAGCGTAACCCTACTGTTCGAGCGGGTCTGGTACGGCGATCAGGCGCTCGACGAAGCTGCTTTTGAACGAATCGCGCCCCGGTTTCAGGCTTTTGCGCAACGCATTCAGGATTTAAAACCGGATTATGCTCAATAAGCGGCGGACCATAACCATCGCAGTAGCCCTGGTCATCATCGGCTTGCTACTGACCCTGCTCTTCCGCAGTGACCGGAAGGAGCCTGTGGACTGGCGGGAGACCTACGAGGGACAAAGCCGGGCACCCTATGGCACTTCCATCCTGAAGACCTTGCTGGAAGGGCACTTTCAAACGGATACCCTCCTCGTCCTTCGGGATAGCCTAAAGGGACAACTCGACACCCTCCCCGCTGATGCGGTATACCTGTTTTTTGGGCAGGCCATGTACCAGGATTCTGCGGATCAGCAAGCCTTAATGGACTTCATTGCCGCCGGAAATACGGCTTTTATGGCTACTAAATCCCTGCCGGATTACCTGGGGGCTTCTTTGTTCGCCACCCGGGCGTACTGTCCGGGGACAGATTGGGATCAATATCAGCTGGTCGTGGATTCTACCGCAGGCTTAAACTTCGTTCACCCCAATCTGGCGGTAGACACCAATATGCAGTTTACGTTCATTGACCGGGGCTATCCGGCCAATTACTACTGGACCGGTCTGCCGCCGGCGTTGTTTTGTGCACAGGAGGAAGCCTTTCTGCCCCTGGGCACCATTAGCGACACGCTGTACAACTTCACCCGTCAGGCCTATGGCAACGGGTACGTCTATCTCCACACCACCCCGCTGGCTTTCGCCAATTACCATCTGATAGAAGATTATGGTGTGGAATACCTGCGCCGGGTGCTGACCCACCTCGATGCCGCAGGACCGGTCTACTGGGACCGCTACAGTCAGGTGCCCGAAAAATCTGACGGCATTCAACCGCCCACTGGTCAAAGACGCCTGAATGCCGATGGGCCACTGAGCTTTATTCTGAGTGAGCCTGCACTGACCTGGGCATGGTACCTGCTGCTGAGCATGGGCATACTCTACCTCGTTTTCCGGGCCAAGCGGCAACAGCGCGTCATTCCCGTATTGGAGCCTAACCGGAACACCTCACTGGAGTTTCTCAATATGATTGGCCGGTTGTACTTTTTGCAAAACAACCACCGGCAGCTGGCCCTGCAACAAATCAGTATGCTGAAGCAGCACATCCGGCGCCGGTATGACATTAAGGAACTGAGCGAAGAGACCGCGCCAACACTGGCACAGCGCTCAGGAGTGGAAGAAGCCCACCTGAAACGCCTGATGACCTTTGACCGCAATATTCAAAGCTCTACTTTTATGTCGGGCAAGACGCTGTCGGACTTTCACCAATTAATCGAACATTTCTACCAAAACAGTAAATAGATGCACCTGGACGAGCACGATGACCCCATGAATACTCCGGATGAGGGCGCTGAACGCGAAACACCGCAGCCCAATGAGGAATCGCAGGGCATACCGCCCCTGCCGCCTAAGGCAGATACCGAGTGGCAGCCGCCCAATCCGGCCATGCAACAGATCAATATCGCAGTAAGCCGGGTCAGGGAAGAACTGCACAAGCTGATTATCGGGCAGGATGAAATGCTGGAGTTGCTGATGGCAGCACTGTTTTCCGGCGGGCATGTGCTGCTGGAAGGTGTACCGGGTATTGCCAAAACCCTCACCGCCAAACTGATGGCGCAGGCAATGGAAGTGGGTTTTTCCCGCATACAGTTCACCCCCGACCTGATGCCGAGTGATGTGGTGGGCACCACGGTTTTCAATATGCAGCAGTCTTCCTTTAGCTTCAACGCCGGGCCGGTCTTTTCCAATGTCGTCCTGATCGATGAAATCAACCGGGCGCCGGCCAAAACACAGGCCGCCCTGTTCGAGGTGATGGAGGAATACCAGGTGACGGTAGACGGGGAGACTTATCCGATGAGCCTACCTTTTCTCGTCATTGCCACCCAAAACCCGATTGAGCAGGAGGGTACCTACAAGTTGCCGGAGGCACAGCTCGACCGCTTCCTCATCAAGATCAACCTGCAGTACCCCAGCCTCGATGAGGAGAAGCTCATCCTGCGCCGCTTCCGATCGGACTTCGGCATGGCGCAGCGCAGCACGGTCAGGCCGGTTTTCAATGCGCAGGAAATTCAGGAGTGCCAGGCGCTGGTGCAACAGGTGCACATCAAGGATGAACTACTGGACTACATTGCCGCTATTGTGCACGACACCCGCAACAACGGCGATCTCTTCCTGGGCGCATCGCCCCGGGCCTCGCTCGCGATTATGAAAATGGCGAAGGCTATAGCGGCTATGCGCGGGCGGGATTTTGTGACCCCGGATGACATTCAGTATGTGGCCTACCCGGTACTCAATCACCGGGTTATGCTGACGCCGGAACGGGAGATGGAAGGCTATACGACCCGCGAAGTCGTGCAGGCCATTATTCAGAAGATCGAAGTCCCCCGCTAATGAAAGCTATCCATCTGACCGACCGGTTCTTTTGGGCATTTGGCGGGCTGGTTGTCCTGTTTGTCATTTGCTTTTGGGTACCTGTGCTGCTGCCCGGGGCGCAAGCGATATTCGTTTTGCTCCTCGCAATAGTCATACTCGATGGGCTATTGCTGTTTGGTAAGAACATGGAGGTCAGTGCTGCCCGTCAAACCCCCAAAATCATGGGCCTTGGAGACGACAACCCCATAAAAGTCCGGATGGAGAATGCCTCCAGTCTTCCGCTTTCCATCCGACTGATTGATGAGCTGCCTGTGCAGTTTCAGCGGCGGGATTTTGAGTACCGGATTAGTCTTGGTTCGGACGCATCTGAAACGCTGCACTACGACCTCCGGCCGGTGGAACGTGGGCAGTATACGTTTGGGGACCTCAACCTGTTTTTGTCTTCTCCAATTGGGCTATTGGAACGCCGGTGGATAGTGCCGGCAGAAGCCGCTGTCCCGGTTTATCCATCGGTACTGCAGATGAAACAACTGGAACTGCGCGCCCTCGACCGCATCGCCCAGCACCCCGGCATCAAGAAAATACGCCGCATCGGGCACAGCTATGAATTCGAGCAGATCAAGAACTACGTCCGTGGCGATGACTACCGCAGCATCAACTGGAAAGCCAGCAGCCGGCGCGGCACTTTGATGGTCAATCAGTATGAAGACGAGCGCTCCCAGCAAATCTACTCCATCATCGACAAGAGCCGGGTCATGAAGATGCCTTTCGAGGGGCTGAGCCTGATGGATTACGCTGTGAATGCAAGCCTGGCCATCTCCAATATCGCGCTCAAAAAGTACGACCGGGCCGGGCTGATCACTTTCTCAGATAAGATTGGCGCCACCGTTAAGGCCGACAGCAAGGCCACGCAGCTCAACAAAATCCTCAACGCCCTGTACGCGGAGCAGGAGCGGCAGGTGGAGGCCAACTACGAGCTGCTGTACTATGCTGCCCGCAAGCTGATTGCCGGGCGGAGTATGATTTTGTTGTATACCAATTTTGAGAGCCGCTTTGCATTGGAGCGGGCGCTGCCTTTCCTACGCCGCATCAATCGTACCCATCTGCTCGTAGTCATCTTCTTTGAGAACACCGAAATCCGCACCTTCATCGAGGAGGAGGCCACCCACATTGAGGACATCTACCTGCAGACCGTTGCCCGGAAATACCTGAACGAAAAAGCGCAGATGGTACAGCAATTGCGGCAGTACGGCATTCAGGCAGTGCTGACCCGCCCGGAGGACCTGTCTGTCAATACCGTGAATAAATATTTGGAGCTGAAGTCCCGGGGGTTGATTTAGGTAAACGGAGTATTTGATCGATTATCGAAAATTGAGATAATCGTAATTAGTCATCTTCTACAGTTTGAGTAAATTGTAAGGTTTCTGCATAAAATCGGCAACCTGCAATCCATCTAAATTACTTTTGCCGTTTTTTCATGCTTGCTTTCGCCTCTTCCTGGCTTATAATTTTACCTTCTTCAACTTGTTGCAGTCCCGTGTTAATTTTTTCCAGCAGGATGAGCCGTTCCACTAACACATCGAGCGGAAACTGATCGGGGAGTGATTGTAAGATCTCAAGGACTTTTTCTTTTAACAGCAGCTCTGATTTTCCGCGAAAAACAGTATCGCTTTGGTATTCGTTCATATACAAGTTGGGTACCATGTAAAAGCCTCCTCCAATTTTAACACATCAACAATCGATAATTAATTGTTAATATTATCAAAAAAAGATAATTTTATAGAAACGAAGAATCCTTAAATGAAAGTATATCTACAAGATGTCGAAAAGGATGAATTAGTAGAAGCAATAATTGAAAAAGCTGATAATGAAGGTATGCCTCTGAAAAAAGACGGATGGCAATTCAATTGGAGAAAACTATCAAAAATAGAGGGGGCACAATTCTATAAGCTTACTACGGTTGACAAGCCTGAAATAATTGAAGGAATTCTAATGCTGACTTTGATAAATGGAGAAATCCCTTATATGAACAATATTGAAGTGGCGCCACACAATTATGGATCGGACGGAAAATTTGAAAATGTCGCTGGATCCCTACTAGCTTTTGGATGTTACAAGAGCTTTGAATTAGGAAAGGAAAACTATTTAGGTTTTTTATCATTTGATAGTAAAACCCAACTTATTGAATTGTATCAAGAAAAATATGGTGCAACTTATTCTATGGGACAAAAGATGTTTTTTAGCCCCCAAGCAGGAAAAGAATTAATGAGGAAATATTTATTGATCGAACTTGATAAATAAGGAAAAAATGGCAAAAGATAAAGAAGTGAATATTGGCGGGATTAATGGTCTTGGAGAGGGACTTATAAATACGAATGCCAAAGACTTTAAGGAATTGAAATCGATGATAAAAGAACTTTCTGCAGATCAAAATGAGGAAGAAAGAATAAAAAATGAATTTCTGTCTATAAGATTTCAAATGGAATCTTATTTGAATTCAGCCACTGATAAAATAATACTTGCAGGAGAGTTTATTGAAAAATATTTAAAAGTCATTAAGATCAAAAAGAAAGACTTTGCTAAATACATAAATTATGAAGAATCAAATCTAAGCGCATTACTAAAAGGACGAAGGAAAATAAATACAGATATCGCACTTAAATTAGGTAAGATTTTCAAGATGAATCCCGAAATTTGGTTACATCTCGAAAGTAAGAATGAGCTGATCGGGGAAACAAAAAATAAAAAAGAAGATTATGATAAATACAGTCTTCAAGACTTATTGAAGAAAACTGGTTAAAAGTGGATACGGCACACATAAAGACTAGCCGACAATACTGCGCTGCGCACTGCGGCTAGCCGGGCTGTACAACCCATACCTCACCCATACCGCTCCGCAAAACCCTTAGCAAAGTACGTGATGATCACGTCCGCCCCGGCCCGGTGCAGGCTCAACAGGGTCTCCGGCATCGCCTGTTCGTAGTCCAGCCAGCCGTTTTGGCAGGCGGCCATGAGCATGGCGCACTCGCCGCTTACGTGGTAGGCTGCAATGGGTACCTCGAAGTGCTGCTTCATGGTGAGGATGACATCCATGTAGTGCAGGGCAGGCTTGACCATGAGGAAATCTGCCCCCTCTAGCATATCTAGCTCCCCCTCAATCAAAGCTTCCCGGCGGTTGGCAGGGTTCATTTGGTAGGTCTTCTTGTCGGCGGGGATGTCCTCGCCTTCCACCGGGGCGCTGTCGAGGGCATCGCGGAATGGACCATAAAAGGCGCTTGCGTACTTTGCAGTGTAGGACATGATGCCAGTATCCGAAAAGCCTTCTTCATCAAGTGCGACGCGGAGGGCTTCCACCCGGCCATCCATCATATCTGAAGGGCCGAGGATATCGAAGCCGGCTTTGGCTTGTGCCAATCCCATTTTTTGCAGCACATGCAGGGTCTCATCATTCAGAATTTTACCGTCATGCACGATGCCATCGTGCCCATCCGAGCTGTAGGGGTCAAGAGCTACGTCACTAATCAGGCAGGCTTCAGGAAAGGCGGCTTTGATCTCAGTGGCGGCGCTCAGGTAGAAGTTGTCATCGTCATAGCTGAAAGTACCCCGCTTGTCCTTTTTGTTGTCCGGTATTTTTGGGAAAAGGATGAACGATTGCAGCCCCAATGCCATACAGACTTTAACCTCCTTCAGGGCTTCATCCACAGAAAGGCGGAAGGTGCCGGGCAAAGAGGGTATGGCTTCGCGTACGCCACTGCCTTCCACCAGGAAAAGCGGCTGTACGAGGTGCTGTGGGGTGAGGTGGATTTCCTGAGCCAGGCCACGAATGGCGGCACTGCGGCGGTTACGTCTGGGTCTTCTGAGCATTTAGGAAGATTTGTGTTTTTTTGGATTTTTCGGCACCGGGTCATAGCCGTGCGGGCCCCAGGGGTGGCATTTGAACAAACGCTTAAGGCCCAGCCAGATTCCCTTGATGGGGCCCCATTCTTCTATAGCGCCTACCATGTAGTGCGAACAGGTTGGCGTGAAGCGGCAGCTTGGCCCCAGCAGGGGTGAAATCGCCACCTGGTAGAAGCGGATAGGCAGAATAAACAGCGTTTTGAAAAAACTTTTCATGCCGAATGTCGTAGATTCACTCCTATAAACGGCTCGGGGGCGGATAGGGTTGCCCTGATAAGGCTGCTAAAAAGCCTATTATTTTTATAGGGTTTTTCACTGCCCTTTGCTTTATTTGCTCTTCATTTTTATCTATGGCTACAGGCGCGATTATTACCCTTGTTGTTATTGCAGTTGCAGTGGTGCTCTTTGCCACCGAGGCTTTGTCTATCGACCTGGTCGCTATGCTTATCATGATCAGCCTGGTGCTGACGGGTGTCATCTCCCCGGAACAGGGCGTGGCTGGCTTCAGCAATCCGGCGACCATGACCGTGGCTTTTATGTTTGTGCTGAGTGCCGCCTTGCTTAAAACCGGGGCCCTGCAGTCCGTTGCCCATCAGCTTTCGGCCATCTTCCGGCAGAATTTCCGCCTCGGGCTGGTGCTCATGATGCTCCTGATCGCGCTCATTTCCGCGTTTATCAACAACACGCCTGTAGTGGCGGTATTCATCCCGGTAGTAGTGCAGATTGCCTACTCCTCCGGGCAGGCGCCAAGCAAGATGCTCATTCCCTTATCCTACGCCTCGATCATGGGCGGGATGTGCACCCTCATCGGAACGTCCACCAACATACTCGTCAGTGGTATCGCCGAGCAGGAGGGGCTGCCGGCATTTGGAATGTTCCAACTAGGGGCAGTAGGGGTACCGCTCATGCTGGCCGGCATGGCCTACATGATGCTCATCGGGCGCAAGCTGCTGCCTGAACGGCAAAAAGAAAACCTCACCGAGCGCTTTGGGCTGGGCGACTACCTTACCGAACTGCAACTGCTGGAGGGCAATGAACTGTCCGGGCAGCGCATTATGGACTCCGCCCTGGTGAAGGAGCTGGAAATGGACATCATCGAAGTGGTCCGCAATGGGCAGCGCTTCACGCTCCCACCTGGCGATTTCACGCTGGAGGCAGGCGACCTGCTCAAGGTGCGCTGTGATGTGGCCAAGGTCAAAGCGCTCAAGGAACGGGTAAAAATTATAGCCGATAACACGCTAAAAGTAGGCGATAACTTCCTGGGCGAAAAAAATACCAGCCTCGTGGAACTGGTCGTCACCGCAGGCTCTGTTTTTTCCAACCGCACCCTGAAAAGCCTGGACTTCCGCCGTACCTACCGGGCTATCCCACTCGCCATCCGCCACCGCAACGAGATCCTGCACGACCATCTCTACAGCGTTCCCCTGGTACCCGGTGATGTCATCCTGGCTGAAGTCAAGCAGCATTACATTACCAACCTGAAACAGATGGAGGCAGAGCAGGACGCACCTTTTGTCATGCTTTCTGAGGACCGCCTCTCGGACTTCAACCGCCGGCAGTTTGCGATCGTCATGTCGGTGATTGCCTTTGTAATCCTCACGGCTACCTTTAACCTGCTGCCCATTATGGTCGGCACACTGACGGGCGTATTAGCGCTGGTGCTCGCCCGCAGCCTGAGTATGAAGGAAGTCTATGAGGCCATCAACTGGAAGATCGTATTCTTGCTGGCAGGGGCACTTAGCCTGGGCACCGCTATGAGCAATACCGGGCTGGACCAGATGATCGCTGGCGGCCTGATCGGTTCCCTTGGGGCCTATGGGCCGGTAGCTATTGTGGCGGGGTTATACCTGACCACGTCCCTGCTTACGGAAATCATGTCCAATAACGCTACCGCTGCGCTGCTTACGCCCATTGCCATCGCAACGGCTACTCAACTTGGCGTCAGCGCCACACCGCTACTGGTGGCCGTGACCATTGCTGCATCGGCTAGTTTTATGACGCCGATTGGCTATCAGACCAATACCATGGTCTACAGTGCAGGCAGCTACCGGTTCCGCGATTTCTTCCGGGCAGGAGTGGGCCTCAACCTGATGTTTTGGGTGCTGGCGAGCTTACTGATCCCCTGGCTGTTCCCGTTTTAGGAGGATTCCCTGAGTTTCAGGCTGACGTGGAAGGTCTCGAAGTCTTCCCGCTGAATGTCAAAGCCCTTCCGCTCAAAAAGGGTGAGCATGCCTTTATTGGAAGAGAGGACCGTGGCGTAGATTTCGCTTAGCTTCATATCCCGTCCGATTTCGATGATGTAATCGGTCATCTGACTGCCGAGGCGCTGCCCCTGCCATTCGTCAGCAATGAGGATGGCATACTCGGCGGCCTCCCCCCATGGATCGGCAATGATGCGCACTACCCCAATCATCTCCTCTTTCCCATCTTGTTCAATGAGAGCCACAACAGCCATTTCCCGGTCGTAATCGATTTGGGTGAATCGGGTCATCAGCTCGTGCGTCATTTTGGGCACGTAGCCAAAAAAACGGAAGTAAAGCGACTCCTTCGACAAACGGTTGACCATTTCGAGTTCCATGGGCTCGTCTTCGGGGCGTATAGGCCGTAAGAAAACCGGCGTCCCATTTTTCGCTTTGATAGTCCGGCGGTAACGCCCGGGGTAAGGAGGGATAACCAGGTGCGAGTGGGGCCTGCGCTCTGCCCGGCTGACATTAGGGTCGAGCACAACATGGGCATCCAGCATCACGCCTTCCTTGTCGTCCATCACAAAGGGGTTGATGTCAATTTCCTGAATTTCCGGAAAGTCCATCACCAGGTAGGCAAACTTACAGAGCGTGAAGGCCAGCAGGTCGAGGTCCACCCCCTTGCGGTTGCGGTACCCTTTTAGCAACGGATAAATTTTGGTCTGCTCGATCATGCGCTGTGCCAACGCCATGTTCATTGGTGGCAGTTCCAGCCGGGTATCCCGGTAGACCTCCACTGCAATACCGCCTTTGCCCACCGCAATTACAGGGCCCAGCAAGGCATCCTTACGCGAACCGATTAGCAATTCAAAAGGCTTATTCACCATCCGCTCGATCACCACCCCGCGGATATCTGCCTTAGGTGCGTGCGTACGGGTGTTGTCTAACGCCTGTTGATAAGCCTCACGCACAGCAGTTTCATCCGGCAGGTTGAGGCATACCCCGCCAATATCGGACTTGTGGTAAATGTCCGGGCTGGCCACCTTGAGGGCGACCGGATAACCGCACTGCTCCGCAAAGGCCACGGCTTCATCCGCCGAATGTGCCAGCTGATAATTGGTGACAGGCATCTCATAAAAAGAAAGCAGCTCCTTCGCCTCACTTTCCATGAGCTGCTGCCGGCCTTCCCCCAGCACTTTTCGGATAAGCGCCAGCGCTTTTTCCCGGTCGGGCTTAAACTCCATGGGCTCCTCAGGCGGGGTTTCGTAGAGGAGCTCCAGGTTGCGGTTGTACTCAAAGATGCGCAGGAAGACATCCACCGCGCTCTCCGGGTAGCGGTAATGCGGCACTTTGCCTGATTCCAGAATTTCCCGGCCCTCCACCACTGCCTGTTCGCCCATCCAGGTCGCCAGGATAGGCTTGCGGGCGCGCTTGTTGACCTTCACAACGGCTTCGGCTATAGCCTCCGGGTCGGTATTCGCCTGATAAGTCAGGATAAGCAGTACCCCATCCGTATTTTTGTCTTTCAGCAGTATTTCAAGGGCGGTTTGGTAGACCTCTGCGGAGGCATTGCCCCGTACATTCACCGGGTTATTATGGCTCCAGTTGACGGGCAGGCTTTCGCTGAGTTTTTCATAGGTTTTCTCGGTAAATTGCGCCAGCTCACCCCCCTTGGCTACCAGATAGTCTGTAGCCAGAATCGCGGGCCCACCGGCATTGGTAAGAATGGCCATGCGGTTGCCATTGGGCCGGGGCTGCATCGCCAGCGACTGCGCGCTGTTAAAGAGCTGTGCGATAGTGGATACCCGAATGATACCCGAGCGCTGAAAGGCAGCAGAAAACACCCGGTCGTTCCCCGCCAGTGCCCCGGTATGGGAACGGGCTACCCGTCGCCCCTCCCGGCTGCGACCGGCTTTCAGTACAATGATCGGTTTGTGCCGTGCAAAGGCACGTGCTGCGCTCATGAATCGCCGGGCTTCCTTCACCGTCTCCATATACACCAGGATACAGGAAGTGTGGTTGTCGGTCCCGAAAAAGTCGATCAGGTCAGCGAAGCCAACGTCTGCCATAGCGCCCACGGATACAAAGTAGCTGAACCCTACATTCTGCTCCATCGCCCAGTCGAGCGTAGACATACCGAGTGCACCACTTTGAGAAATGAATGCGATATTGCCCGGGTTAGCCATGCGGGAGGAAAAACTGGCATTAAGCCCCAGGTAAGGGTTGATGAAGCCCATGCAATTGGGGCCAAGCACGCGCATATTATGCTCCCGCGCAATCTGCTTGATGCGTTCCAGGCGGTGCAGCCCCTCTTCGTCTGTTTCGTTGAATCCGGCGGATAGAATGGCAATACCGCCCACTCCCGATTTGCCGCACTCCCGCACAATGCGCATCACGGCGTACGAAGGCGCGGTAATAATGGCCAGGTCGGGCGCCTCGGGTACATCTCCAATATGGTAGTAGCTTTTGAGCCCAAAGACTTCCCTGTGCCGGATATTGACCGGGGTGATGACGCCCTTGAACTCGCCTTCCAGCAGGTTGCGCATCACGGTAAAGCCGATAGACGTGGTTTTATCAGAGGCGCCGATAACGGCAATAGAGCGGGGCTGAAACAGATTTTTGAGTTGCTTGCGCATGGATTAGAATTTCCAGTAAGAACGTAAGTTGCCCATCACGGCGTGCACGTATATTTCGAAAGTCTCCCACACCCGCATACCGGAAAGGGTTTCCTCCTCGTGGTAGGGCATGTCGAGCCCGTTCATGCCGGCCAGGAAGTTGAACAAGCAACGGGGCATTTCGTCGGTATTGTACCCGCCCTCCAGCGTGGCAAACATATTGCTGAAGCGTTTGCGCAGCCGCTGACCGAGCTTGTAGTAGAAGCCAGACGAGGCTTTCAGATCGAGTAGCATATCACGTTGGTGCATGTCAAAGCCGGCTGAAAGAGCCAGCACATCGGGCTGAAATTGCTCGATGATGGGAAAGAAGTAATCCAGTGTCTCGCTCAGGATATCATCCGCGGAGCCGGGCGGCAGGGGTACGTTGATGTTAAACCCTTTGCCTTTGCCCACACCGATTTCTTCAACGAAGCCGTGCCCGGGATAGGCCGGGTATTGGTGCATCGACCAGTACAGGACCTGATCTGTGTTATAAAAAATCTCCGAAGTGCCGTCACCGAGGTGCCCGTCGAAGTCGAAGATTGCCACCCGTTTGCCTTCTTCCACCAGCCGCTGTGCTGCCACTGCCACATTATTGAACAGGCAGAAGCCACTGCCCCGGTGGGCGTAAGCGTGGTGACCGGGCGGGCGGACCAGGGCGAAGCCATTAGTATCAGAAGCCATGACGGTGGCTCCAACTGCAAACCGGGCCGCTTCAAAACTACCGGGCGAGGTAGGCGTGTCCCCATCAAGAGCCTGCCCGAACTCGCAGGCCGACTTGATACTTTTGATATGGTCTTTGGTATGAACCAACGGCAAAAAAGGCGCCCCGTCAATCAGCTCTGTCTCCGGCAATTCGCCCATCACCTCAAACCGTTTTCTGTTTTCCGGGTGCAACCCGGTATCATGCTCCAACACAACAGGATTATAAATTAGCTGCATAGGTTTGGTATCGGGATGCGGTGGTGGCGCAAAGGCACCGGATGAAACATTCATAAGGGTTGTTTTTCGTTTGCGTTGCCGGACGCTATAGCGCCGGTCTTAAAGTAATGGTTTTACCACTGGTTGCCAAATAATGCTCTAAAATCGGAGTCCGTCAGCATGCCAATAAGCTGCCCCTCCCGCATGACGGGCATACAACCAATCTTATGCTGCTTCATCAGACTGGCTGCTTCCTCCAGCGTGGTCTGCTGGGTAGCGGTGATGAGTTCGCTGGTCATGATGGTGCTGACCGCTTCGTGATCGTCCACTGCAGCGGCGGCTTCGAGATTGGTACGGGTGACCAGCCCCTTCAGGTTGCCGTGGTCATCTTCGATTGGTAGGTGCCGGACCTGTTTCCACTCCATAATCGCTTTGGCCAGCCCAATGGGCTCCTGCTCGTTGAGGGTGTACAAGTCGGTTTTCATGACCCGCCCGATGGTCGTTGTTTCTTTTTTGAACACGTAGATTTGTGCGGCATCAATATCCGGCCATTCGTGTACCGGGATGTCCGCCTCCTGCCCCTGAATCATCGCATCGGTTACTTCCCGCACGGCCACACCGGCACCGTAGCGTTCTCTGAGGTTGCGGAAATTCCGGATGGTCCAGCAGGCGCCATTAGAATGCCCTGTAACTCTTCGCTCAATAATAGAAAGGTAGGATGCCGATTGTTCGCTCGTGAACCCGCACTTTTGAAGCCCCTCGGCAGCCAGCGGCAGCAATTCTTCCAGGATAATCCTGCGGACCGGGCGGTGTTTGCCGTTCCAGCCAAGGGACGCATGCAGACTCGACCGGGCTGCCCGGTAGAAGTTGCTCTTGGCGTGCTGAAAGGAAACCGTGTCGTGCAGATTAAGGTACCGCGGGGGCAGCCCTTTCATCAGCCCGATCCAAAAGGCGAAGTTGGCCATCTGATCTTTAATGGTAGGGCCGGCCGGAATGTACCGGTTTTCCAGCCTCAGGTGGGCTTGCTCATCGTCACCTACACCATAGCAAGGGCGGTTCCAGCTGTAGATGGTGCCGTTGTGCAGGCGCAAGGCCCGGAGATTAGGTGTACGGCCTTCATCGAGCATTTGCAAGGCATCTTCCTGAATGTCGCCGGTGAGGATAAGGGGGAAGCGGGTGATGTTGTCCTTAAATAACTGCACAGGCGATTCCTCCAGCCACCCCCGTCCAAAGTTGACGCGGTTGTGGCGGTCCCGAATTTGATTGGCCGACCGGCGGGTATCAATGCTCTGCTGGAATACAGCAATACGGGTTTCGTGCCACAGTTCCCGCCCAAATAAAAGAGGGGAATTGGCCGTGGCCGCTAAGACAGGTGCAGCGATGTACTGAGCCCAGTTATACGCTTCTGAAAAAGACCGGGGATCGAGCTGTAGGTGGAGTTGCCAGCTGGTATTGGCTGCCTCGTACATCACCGATGGCAGGGAGGTGGTCAGCTCATCGGCTCCGTGGATATTAATCTCAAAAGCACCGCCCCGCAACTCTGTCAAGCCCCTGTTAAGGACATCAAACCGCTCCAGTGGAGTCATGTGCTCCAGGTCGAGGTGATGCCTGCGGATCGTAGGGAGTATGCCGGTGATAATGGGCTGAATGCCCTGTGGTGCTCCTACTTCTTTGAGTTTTTTGAGCAAGGCCCGGAGCTGGTCTTCGGTCTTTTTTAACGCACCATTGTTAAGCTCATAGGGAGAAAGGTTGGCTTCCAGGTTGAACTGCCCTATTTCGAAGGTGAAATCTTTAGGAAGATCGGGCAACAAACTAAAAGCCAGTGAGGAAGGCTGACGGGCAGCGTCAACCATGCAAAGCTCCTGTTCGGCACCAATACGCTGATGCCCTTTTTCGAAGCGGTCTTCTTTGATCATTCGCTCCAGGGCCTGTACGTCCCTGATCAAACTTTGTAAGTAGGCGGCACGGTTTTCTGTGGCAGGCTTAACGGCTAGGTCTCCCATGATGCAGGGGTTTGTATGCGCAGGCTCAGGGCCGGCATGGTTTTAAGGTCTCAGGTGCAGATCGATTTAATGCTTGAGCATGAGCAATGGGATTTTGGAATGCAGGGCCATATTTTTGGTTTCGCTTCGGCGGAACAGCCGGTCCCACCAGCTGTGTTTGGGGACATACATGGCCAGTACGTCAATCTCAAAGGATTGGATGAAGTCTTCCAGGCCTTCCGTAACGGTTTCGCCCTCCAGGGAGTGAAAACTAATCTGCAGGGCGGGCGCGTGGTTGTCAAAAAACGTGGATAAACCTGCGATGTCCAGGGTCTTCTCCACCGAGCTGTCCAGATTGACATGTGCGCACCGGAGTACAGGATGGAAGGGGGCCAGAAGTTTGCCATACTCCCAAATATGGTACGGGTCTGCGTCCCCTAAATTAGTGGCAAAGCCCGCGACGTTGATATCGTGGTAGGAGGCATGTTCGGGCACAACCCAGACATGGCATTCGGTATGTTCAACTACAGCAGTAGTCACACTGCCCCAGAAGCGGTCCAGCGCATTGTGCTCGCCACGGGTGCCCATAACGATAAGCTCCACTTCGTCCCGGCGGGCCACATCTGCAATCAGGCTGGCGGGCGTACCGATTTCCACATCAGAGTTGATCTTGGGGACACCCGACAGCTGCCCGGTGGCGTGCAGCTGTGTCAAGCCAATTTCAACAAATTCCTTAATAGCTTCACCAGCAGCAGCGGCTTTTTCCTTAGTGGCCTGAGCTGCCATTACCGGCAAGTCCAGGGCTTCATATTCCGGATAAATTACATGCAGTAGCTCTATATCCGCTTCGAATTTATCGGCCAGCATGAGCGCATACCGGAACGCATTCAGCGCGGTATCGGAAAAGTCCGTTGGTACGAGGATTTTATTGATGGTATCCATGGCTTTTGGTTTTGGATTTGGTCAGAACGGGCAAAAGGGCTTAACCGTAGTACAGGATGAACCCCAGCAAGCCGATCACAAAGAACAGGCTTAGGCTAAAGGCCAGGCGGGCGGGCCAGTATCGCCCCCGCTCGGGAGCGATGAGTTGGGTACCTGCAGCTATAAAACCGGCGAAGGCCAGTATCCAGCCAATGGCAAAGAACCCCAGCAGGAAAGCTATTATGCCGGTGATGGAAATCCATAGAGCAGATTGCCCTTTGAGTTCAATGGCTTCTTTCACCTCAACGGGCACCTTTGGCGCGCCAGGCTTTGTGCCCGAAGGCGGTGCTAATTCAGCTTTTTCGGGAACGGTCCCTGCCCGGTCAGCTACCAATAACATACTGTGGAAAGACAAGCCCTGTTGCATAATATCAGGTTTTAGTACTGTCTTTCAAAACAGCATTATTTCCACTGTAATCCAGATGAGAAATATCAAGCCTGGCCCCTGACTTTTATCAGGGGCCGGGCTTGAAACAGCCCTGTTTAGTCGCCAATACTGAAGGTGCCGCCGCTAATGCCGGAAGCTATACCTACGAGTATGCCCCAGTCGCGGTAGCCTCCATTGTCAAAACCGGCAACGACTTCTACCCGTAAAAACCGCAGGATGTTGTCCAGGGAATATCCAAACTCGTAGTAGGTGCCGGAAGCCGGTGTGGTCAGCACATTGGCAAACAGGTTTTCCTTAATGCCCATCAGTCGGACTTCCAGAAGCTGAGTCGCCAAAAGCTTTCTGAACTGATAGTGGGCCGAAGCACCGGCAAACCGGTCCATAGTACTGAACTCGTAGTAGGGTAGGCGGCGGTAACTGCCCGCAGGCGTAGCGGTAGTCAATGTGAGCTGATTTCCTGTAAAGTGGCGGTAATCTGCAAAGCCAACGTAGTCGTTGTTGAGGAACAGGCCCGCTTCTGCACGTAGGTCAAGGCGGCCGCGCACCCCGATATTCAGTTGGTGCTCAATGCCCATTTCGAGGTAGGAAAAGTCCGTTTGGCTGCCCTCGATGCCTTCCAGTCCCTGCCGATAGGTAAGGTGCAGCGTGGGAGAACTGTTTGGGATGGCCTCCCGCTCGCCGTTGTAGATTTTATACTTCTGCCAGGGGCGTGCGATGAGGGTGGCCCTCAGGACGAAAGCACGCTCTTCTTCAGGGAGGGAATTGCCGAGCTCGCGGCTCACCGGGAAGTTGGAAGCGTAAGTCCGGTCGTCGAAGTTGATCCATACCTGCCGGGTTTGATTGTAGAGTTGGTAACGATTGGCCCACTCTGCCGAGAGGTCGAGGGAGAGGTTTTCCCGGAACTGCTGATGATGGGACAGCCGCAGGTAGTCCTTCTCATACAAGCGGATGAAGTTGCGGTCGGTGAACAGGTTGACATAGGTGTTGAAGAAAAACCCGATAGGGCGGTCGCCGTTGTAGCGGTGAATGTACCGGCCAACATCAATGCCGGTGTAGTGGTCGCCGTAAGCATAGCCAATTGCCGCTTTTCCAGTTAGCTTCTGCCTTGCAAAAGCATAGCGGGGCGTCACGATCGCAGAGAACCGCCGGTCGTCTTTCTTATACGCATAGCCGATGTCAGTATGTAGGCTGAACCCTTCCACAGGGTTGAAGTAGATGCGGGGCAATAGCGCCGTGTGGGAGACCAGCTGATTTTCTCCCACTTTATAAGAGCTGCCCAGAAGGATATCGCCCAGGAAACCAAATTTGCCGCTATTGCTATTGGAGGCCAGGGAGTCTGCTTCCTCCTCTGCTTTTTCCTGCTTGGCCAAGCTGTCTAATTTCTCGTAGCTGCGGGCCTCAATTGCTGTAAGCGGCACCGGCCGTATGGTAGCCCAGTAGACCGAATCTTTTTCGTAGGCGGTGGAGTCAATGATGTATTCCCGGTTTTCGACCACTTCGGGTTCGTCCTGTTCCTGCTGCTCCTGCCGCTCGTACTCCCGCATAAGCTTCCGGAGTTCCTTACGAGTGAGTTCTTCGCCCCCGATCAGGCGTTCTTCAGGAGTAGCGGCCTCTTCCTGTTTGCGGCTTTCCTTTAGTTGCTCGGCCAGTTCTTTGTTGAGCTTTTCATCAATGACGGTGAAGTCGCCATCCAGGTCAGGATTTAGTGTGATATCATAATTGCTGACCGTAGCGAGGTAGCGGTATTCAAATCCAAAACCCAGGAAGCGTCCTTCTACATTGAACTGATGGCTAACGGGGAGCCAGGCTTTCTCTTCAATGGGGGCATAAATTTGCTCGATCTGGAACCGGATGCCCTGCTGCAGGGTGCTCAGGTTAAGGCTGTAGATGCTCCACCAGTCCTCCACGATGTAGAGGTACCCTTCAAACGTGCCATCGCCGGCACTGCGGGGCGTGACTTTGATTTTATTGATGCCATAGCCCCGGTCCATGAAAAAGCCTTCCAAATCAAAGCGGTAGTAGGCGAATGCACGGGGCGACAGCGGAGAAACGGCACCGGAAATTTCCGGCTCGTAGAAACTGCCATTGATGTAATTGGTGGGTGAAGTGGACCGGTCATCCCCATTGGTGTATACCGAAATGACACGCTCGCGGAAGGTAGACTGCCGCTCATACTCCACAATGCTCACGGATTCGGAGGTAAAGGCGGTGGCGGTATCGAGCCCTTCTTTCTCGAGCGTGCCGCGAAGCAGCCCGGGGATTTTCTTCAGCCTCCCGCTACCTTTGATGTACACTTCAGCGGAGTAGGCATCGAGCTGTTGCCGGTGGTAGCTGGCTTTCGCAATCGCCCGCCGCATGATGGTATAGGCTGGGTTTTCAGCGCCTTCCATGACATCCACCGCTTCCAATTGTACGGGCTGTTCCTGCAGGGTGATGTTGAGTAGTTCTATCCGGTTACCAACAACAACAGGCTTTGCTACCGTTTTGTAGCCCAAAAACTGGAACACCAGTTGGTAATTGCCCTTAGGCAGACGGATCTCGTAGTACCCTTCCTCGTTGGTAGTAGTGCCGGTGCCTGTTTCCTGAACGAATATGCTGGCGTAGGAAAGCGGCGCACCGTCCGGGCCGGTCACTTTACCGGATAGCCCCCCGGATTGTGCAAAAAGTACGGCAGTGGAAAAAGTCAAAAGAAAGGTAGTCCATATGAGCTTCATAGCGTTGGGTTTGTTCGGTCAATCAGGGTGCAATAACGGCCAGTCAGGACAAGCGCGCACTTCTTTTAGCTGAATGCCTGCATTCTAACGATGAGGCGAGCCACCAAAAGCAGAGAACCTTGCATCAGTAACAAATAACTATTCCCGGAATAGGTTTGTTAGTAACATTATTGTATTTTACCAAAAGAGCCGCTGCTAATACGAGTATAAGTGAACCCTGTTTGTTTGTTACGCTCCGCCGCAGGCTCTTACGAATACACACTGTAATTATGGCGTTTATTAAATTTTCAAAGTTACCGAGGCACCAGCAGTACCAGTACAAGCCCCGCTTTTGGAACCCCGAAAAGGAGGACCTGGAAGAGCGGCTCAAACGGGTAGAGGAGCTGAAAGCCGGTGAGGCAGAAGGCGTTAAGGCGCGCCTGTCCGGCAGTTTCCGCCGGGGCTATCAGAAAGCGGAGGACAACCGCTTCCGGCAGCGGCAGGTACAGCGCTCCAATTTGGTTTTGCTGGGGGTAATCGCACTGCTGTTACTTTTTTCTTACCTGTTTATCAGCGTATATTTGCCTGAAATAGCAGCGGCTATCGGAGAATAGCAGCTCATTGATGAATAAAACGAGGAGTTCCTTATATGGCTGATCTCATTCAGCTCTTGCCCGATGCTATCGCGAATCAAATTGCGGCTGGAGAAGTTATTCAGCGGCCTGCTTCTGCTGTGAAGGAGTTGATGGAAAATGCCATCGATGCAGGTGCCACCGAAGTAAAGCTGGTCATTAAAGATGCCGGAAAAGCGCTGATACAGGTGATCGACAACGGCTGCGGCATGTCCGAAACCGATGCCCGAATGGCCTTCGAGCGGCACGCAACCTCTAAGATCCGGTCGGCACAGGACTTGTTCGCTATACGGACCATGGGCTTTCGCGGCGAAGCGCTGGCGTCCATCGCGGCTATTGCGCAGGTCGAGATCAAGACCCGCCGCCATTCCGATGAGCTGGGCACCCGCCTGGTGATCGAAGGCTCCACCATCAAAACACAGGAGCCCTGTCAGTGCCCGCAGGGGACTACGATTTCTATTAAGAACCTCTTTTTCAATGTGCCTGCCCGCCGGAACTTCCTGAAGTCGAACCCGGTGGAAATGCGGCATATTAATGACGAGTTTCAACGGATTGCTATTGCCAACTCGGATATCTTCTTTTCCCTTCATCACAACGACAGCGAAATTTTCCACTTGCCTGGCGGAAAGCTCCGGCAGCGGCTTATTGGCGTTTTTGGCAGCCATTCCAATAAAAAACTGGTACCGGTAGCGGAAGAAACGGAGGTGCTCCGGCTGAATGGCTACGTGGGCAAGCCGGAATTCGCTAAAAAAACCCGGGGCGAACAGTACTTCTTCGTCAACAACCGTTTCATCAAAAGCCACTACCTGAACCATGCCTTGGTCTCGGCCTATGAAGACCTCCTGCCAACGGGCACTTACCCGCTCTATGTTATTTTCATAGATATTGATCCCAGGCGGATAGACATCAACGTACACCCTACCAAGCAGGAAATCAAATTTGAAGATGAGCGCCTGGTGTACAACTACCTGCGCGTATCCGTACGGCATGCGCTCGGGCAGTACAATGTGATGCCGAGCCTTGATTTTGAACAAGACCCGACGTTCAGTCAGCCGGCGCCCATAAGGCCGCGTTCGGAAGCTCCTACGGACACGGGGCGTGTGCAACCAAGTGGCGGGAGCAGCCCGGCTACCGGTCAGGGGGAAGCGTCTTCGGATGCAGGCCGCCACGCGAGCAACCTCAAGCACTGGCAGGATGTATACGAGGGGCTGGATGAATTCGATGCCCAACCCGAAGCGCAGGCCACTCCGGGATCGGAGCATGAAGAACCCCTGACGCTGGAGAGCGACTGGAAAGAGGAGCAGGGCAATACGCCGGGCGAGCCGGTGCAGGAAAAGAAAAAGCCCACACAGCTTCACAACAGCTACATTCTAACACAAATTAAGTCCGGTATGATGCTGCTCGATCAGCAGGCTGCCCATGAACGCATCCTTTACGAGCGGTATCTGCACGTACTGTCGCAGCAGCAAAGCACGACCCAAAAGCAGTTGTTCCCACGTACCCTTTCCCTACCTCCCGCTGATGCAGCACTGCTCAAGGAACTCCTGGAGCCGATCAATCAGCTGGGTTTTGACATTCAGGAATTTGGGGCTAACACTTTTGTGATCAATGGGGTGCCTGCCGAACTGGCCGGCAAACAGGATGACCTGAAAACCATAGAGTCCCTACTGGAGCAGTACAAGGGCAACCTGGAGCTCAATCTGGGCACCCACGAAAACATTGCCAGAGCCATGGCCCGCAGCGCAGCCATAAAAAAAGGCAAAATGCTGGAGTCTAATGAGATGCAAACCCTCATTGACCAGCTCTTTGGATGCGAGGTACCTTACCTGAGCCCCTCCGGCAAACGATGCTTCATAACGGTGGAATTGGAGGAGCTGGCCAAACGATTTGAGCAGTAAAACGTTGTCTATTTGCTTATCAGTAACAGCCTAATCATTTTCTACGCCAACGCCTATGTTCAGAGTTACGGAAGTTGTCAAGCATCTGCTTATTATTAATGTCCTAATGTACCTGGGTACGATGCTGCTGGGAGACCCCTCTCACGGGACTTCTCTCGACCTGGTCAACGAAAAGGTGACAGATTTCTCGCTTTGGGGACGATACAGACTGGCGATGTTCTTCCCCACTTCAGACTATTTTCGGCCGTTCCAGATCGTGACGCATATGTTTATGCATGCGGATATCGGGCACCTGTTCTTCAATATGTTTGCGGTGTTCATGTTTGGGCCGCCACTGGAAGCGACCTGGGGCCCCAAGCGGTTCCTGTTTTATTATCTGCTGACCGGGTTTGGCTCAGTGTTGCTGCACACCCTGGTAAGAGGTCTTGAGATTTACTGGTTTGGAGAGTCTATGTTTGCAGCCAATGTACCTTCATTGGGGGCATCAGGCGCAGTTTTCGGGCTGTTGGTAGGTTACGGTATGCTATTTCCGGACAACCGTATCATGCTGTTGTTCCCGCCCATACCGCTTAAAGCAAAGTACTTTGTGCTCATTTATGCGGCTGTTGAACTATTCATGGGGCTCGGCAATTTTAATACCGGTGTGGCCCACTATGCGCACCTGGGAGGAGCACTGTTTGGCTTTTTGCTCATCCTGTACTGGCGGAAGTTTGGGTCAAGATTGTGATTTTGGCCTAAAGGCAGGGCAGATTAGTCCCGGGGACTGGACAAAATCAGCAGAAGCTAGTACCTTGTGGGTCCCGGGCTCAAGCAGCTCCAAATATTTATAATTATTTAGAACCGATAATGCATGCTACAGTCAATCTGGGACGATGCTAAGCGAGAACTCAGCCGGGGAAATATGATTACCCAGCTGATTATTATAAACGTTGCGGTATTTGTCATCATCAACCTGGTCCGCTTGTTCTTCTTTCTGGGCAATGGCGGCTCCGTACCAGAGTTGTACAGTACGATACTGCACTTCTTTTGTATGTCTTCCGACTGGAAATTTTTCCTAACCCACCCCTGGGGGATGTTCACCAGTATGTTCCTTCATGAGGGCTTCTGGCATCTACTCTGGAATATGCTGTTCCTGTATTGGTTCGGTCGTATTGTCGGGGACTTCATCGGCGATCAGCGTATTCTGCCGCTTTACCTGCTGGGCGGGCTAATGGGAGCTGTAGTGTTCTTTATTTCTGCCAACCTTTTGCCCTATGGTATGGGAGGGCGGTTTGCCCTGGGGGCTTCAGCCGGTGTCATGGCTATCGTAGTGGCGGCGGGGACCATCTCTCCGGACTACATCATGCGGCTTTTACTACTGGGTGATGTCAAGCTGAAGTACATCGTTGCCGTCCTGGTTTTTCTGGACCTGATTCTGATCCCTAACGGAGGGAATACAGGCGGCCACTTCGCACACCTCGGTGGCGCCTTTTTTGGCTGGCTGTTTGTCACGCAACTGCGCAACGGTAATGACTTATCAGAACCTGTCAATAATATCCTGGACCGTATCCGGGATTTCTATGACCGTATAACCTCCGGCAAAAGCAAGGGGCGTCGCCCGAAAGTGGTCTATCGCAATCCCAACCGTCAGCGCAGCACGACTTCCAGCCGCGGGCAAGCCGCCTCTGATACAAATAACGGAAACAGCAGCGCCTACCAGGAAAAGCTGGATAAGATACTCGATAAGATCAAAGATTCCGGCTACGATAGCCTGACTAAGGAGGAAAAGGAGTTCCTGTTCAACGCCAGCAAGCGCTAGATAACCGGAAGTAGCCCCCCTATATGCACTAACACCACCGAAAGCCCTATGCAAAACCTGCTGAGATGGTTGAATATTCTGCTGGTGCTTATCACCCTGACCTGCTTTCTGGCATCTTGGGTAAGCCCAAAGGTGTTTTGGCCGCTTTCATTTTTTGCGCTCCCTTTTCCCTGGCTGCTATTGGCCAATCTCCTCTTTATTATTTTCTGGGCTTCCATCCGTAAGTATCAGGCCTTCCTGTCACTGGGTTGTTTGCTGCTGGGGTGGGCCCACCTGACCAGCTTCATAGGGCTCAACCTGCCGGGCTCTGCCGGTGAAGCAGCCCTTACTGTAAAAACCTTCAATGCCTACGGATTTCGAAAAGAAGCCACTACCGGCAAAAGGTATACTGCAGAGGAAATGCCCAGGTATTTCCCAACGGAAGGCTTGGATGTGCTATGTTTGCAGGAATTTCCGACCTACCACCCCAAAAACTACTTCATCGACTATTTCAGGAATAAGGCGGGCTTCAAATACGTACACGCCATCCCCAATGGCGCTTTGGCTATCTTCAGCCGCTACCCCATTGAGGAGACCCACACCCACTACTTCGTCAAACATTTCAATGGCTTTCAGTGGGCGGATATTAAAGTGGAAGGAAAGCTGGTCAGGGTCTTCAACCTGCACCTGCAGTCCAACGGCGTTTCCGGTATGGCCAATGAAGTGGCAAAAGAAGGCAACTTGCAGGATAAAAAGACCTGGAACAAGGTCAAAGGTATGGCCGGGCGTTTCAAAAGGGCAGAACAGCGCCGGGTGGAGCAAACGGAAGCCGTGGCTGAGGAAATCCAAAAAAGCCCTCACCCGGTCATCGTCTGCGGCGATTTTAACGCCACCCCGCAGTCCTACTCCTACCGGCAATTGTCCCATGGGCTAAAGGATGCCTTCCGGGAAGCGGGCACCGGGCTGGGAACCACCTATGCCGGCAAAATCCCTGCTTTGCGCATCGACTACCAACTCTACAGCCCAGAGTTGCAAGCCCTCGATCAGGATATCCGTACAGAGCGCCTCTCTGACCACCACTCCGTTGTCGCTTTTTACAAATGGGCAGCTGTGGACTAACATACTCAAAGCCCTCATTCACAACACCAAAAGGGTAGCCGAAGAAAAAAAGCCATATCCCACCCAACGGTGGCCTACTTTTGTACGTGAGGAGTTGTAACACGGCTTTGAAAGCTGCTCCTAATGGTCAGGTGATCGTTTTTAATCTCCTAAAACATCACCATCGTATGAAAAAGAAAAGTATAATGTTGCGGGTTATTACGCTCATCCTTGGATGGAGTGCCTGCACCCTGTCGGCTCAGACGGTTTTCTTCGAGCCCAGCCCGTTTGTCTGTGGCCTCGACTGCTATGTTATGTATGCTGAAGCAGAAGGGCTGCAGCAACCGCTGACCTATCAATGGAATACTGGCGAAAATTCGAATAACATTACCATCTGCCAGCCGGGATGCTACTCCGTCACTATTACCGGAGGAAGCGGAATTTCCGTCGATAGCACCCTTTGCCTTGACCTGGTTTTTGACCCCAATCCCATTATACAGGCTACGCCCGATTGTCCGGCTTCCCAGGAACCCATCTTGGTAGACAGCAGCTACGTGGTCTGTCAGCAAGCCTGTGTGGGCAGTACCATCCGCTACTCTTCCGGTATTAGTGGGATAGACACACTGAATTCCAACTGGTCTGTATTCAACGAGAACACCGGGCAACCTGCAGATTATACCACGATAGAGGACAACATCATCGAAGTGACCTGGGCTCAGCCGGGTATTTACTCCATCTATCAAAGCGGCATCGTCAATGAGCCGCCCTTCTTTTGTGACGCGCAGGGCTACACTTGTGTAAATGTCGTATCTCCTCCGGAAAGCGCCATCAGCAGCGTGCCGGAAGCGGCAGAGGGTACGGTGACGTTGTGCCAGGGACAGCCTCTTTACCTGGAGTATACCGGCGAAGAAGCCGATAGCGTGTATTGGGACTTTGGCAATGGCGTTACTGCTGCCGGGGGGGAAGTCGATTATACCTACCCCGAGGCGGGCACCTACGAGCTGATGCTGATCGCTTCCCGCTTTTGCGCCTGTAACGACACCACCCTGCTCACCATAAATATCGAGGAAACAGAAACACCCATTGTCGACTGCGTGGGTACGGTCTGCGAAGGCATGCTCGGCACCTACACCGCTCAGAGTGACTGTGGTACCTTCCTTTGGTCGGTCAGTGAAGGGGGCGTTATCGTGGACGGAGGCGGCACCGCCGATGACTTCATTAGTGTGCTGTGGGAAACAGGCCCCGAGGGCATCGTAGAGCTGCTAACAGAGGATTGTCCGGGCACCAATTGTCCGGTGCCGGCAACCCTGGTGGTACCGGTTATTTCCGATCAGGCGGAGGTGGAAGGGCCAGCTTTGGTCTGCCCCGGCAGCCGGGCGGTTTATAGCATACCGGCCTACGAAGGCGTCAGTTTTGAATGGGATGTGACCAACTTCGGCAGCATCGTTTCCGGGCAGGGCACGCATGAAATCGAGGTGGAATGGCTGAATACCATCCCCGCGCCCACGCAAACCGTCAGCGTAACTTTTGATAACTGCTACCTGGGCTGCGGAGGCAGTGCTGAGCTGGAGGTGGAGATTCAGCCGGCCTTTTACCTGAGCGGCCCAATCGAGGCATGCCCCAATACTCCTGCCACCTACGATGCCATTCAGGCCAATACCGGCAATCCTATCCCTGCACTTTGGCGGTTGACGGATGCAGCGAATGCAGTGATTTGGCAGTCCTCCGGCAGCACCGCTTCTGTGGAAATCCCTATGAACGTAGCGCCCGGATTTTATCTGCTCACAGCAGAGCCAGGCAGTGCCAATTCATCATGTACGCCCGAAGCGACCCGCCGGGTACAGGTGCTGTCCCCACCCGATCCGGTAGATGCCATCGCCGGCAATACCGTGATTTGCCCAGGATCCACAACAGCCTATAGTGCCACCCCGGTTGGCGATAATGTCGCGCTGGAATGGACCGTCAACAACGGGGGGACGCTCACCACCCGCATGGGCGAAACCATCAATGTAACCTGGGGTGCTGCACCGCCCTACGAGCTGAGCGTGGTACAGGTCAATACGGTGGGCCCGCCTTGTGCTTCCTCTTCGGTTAGCTTAACTGCCGAAGCTTTCGACAATTTAGAGGTCAGCGGCGACCCGAATGCCTGCTTTGACGGAATCAGTACCTTCACGGCGACTAATGCGGAGCACCTCGACTATGAATGGACGATCATTCCTGCCACGGCCGGAACCATTGTTTCGGAATCGGATGAAAGCACGGTGGATATCCTCTGGCACGAAGTGGGCAACGTACAGGTACAAGCTGCGGTCTGCGCCGAAACTGCTGTTTTTGACGTTGAAGTACACGCCCTGCCACAACCCACCGTTACGGCACCTGCCTTTTTCTGCCCCAATGAAGAAGCAACCGTTTCCGCGGCTCCGGGCTTCAACTCCTACACCTGGTACAACACCAATGATGTGGCGGTGGCTACCGGCATGACGCCTGAGTTGCCCCCCGGCAGCTACGCTTTGGTGGTGACCGACGAGTTTGGTTGTGAAGGTACAGAGACCTTCCAAATCGAGCCCTATCCCAGCTCCGAGGTGAGTATTTCCACCCCTGATCCCTGGATTTTCTGCAACCTGCCCCCTTCCACCCGCCTGGTTGCTCAGGCTTCCTCAGCCGGGTTTTCCTATCAATGGTTTCAGGATGGGGCACCCGTGGGCACAGATACGCCGGAGTATACCGCTACTGAATTCGGCATTTACACTGTAGGTATTACAGATCAAAATGGCTGCACCTTTCTCAGTGCGCCCTTTGAGGTAGAGGAGAACTGCAACGATGTCATTTGTGGTAACCCGCCCGGCCCTTCCTGCTCAGGTGTGGATATGGGCTTCGAAATCACCGATGGTGCCGAGTGTGAAACGAAGTTATACACCAATCAGTCGGGAGATATGCTGCCAGGTACCGCTTACTGGCGTTTCTTTTTCCGGGACGGCGTTCAGACCGATGCCAGCAACGATGAAAACCCCACTATCGAGCATCAGGAAGTGGGCTATTACCGGGTAGTGCTTTCCGGTAGCTTTGACAACCCCGATGATCCCGGAACAACTCTGACCTGCCGTTTTTCCGCAGTAGACTCTGTGGAAGCGCTGGCTGATTTTCATGTGGCACCTGCCTGTGCCAACAGCCCTACAGCGTTTGAAGACTTATCCACCTTCCTGCCCTCCTCAGGCATTGTCAGCTGGTCGTGGGACTTCGGTGATCCGGGCAGTGGGGCGGATAATAGCTCTACGCAGGTCAATCCTACTCACGTCTTCAGTGCGACCGGCGATTATCTGGTCACGTTGACGATTACGACAATCAGCGGGTGTACAAGCAGTACCACGAAAACGGTATCAGTAGTGGCCCCTCCGCCAGTAGCCTTCGATCCGCCCGAGACCAACTGCGCCAGCAGCCCTACTGCATTTGTAGTGCCCGCCGGAGGCTTCGCCCTCTACGAATGGGACTTTGGCGACCCGGGCAGTGGGGCCGCCAATACCTCTCAGCGGCGGGAGGCTTACCACCGCTATGAATTGCCGGGCACTTATGAGGTGACCCTGTCGGCGACCAACATTGAGGGTTGCGCACAGTCCTTTTCCCAAAATGTCACCATTAACCCAAACAACCTGAGTGGTGACATTACGCTGGACCCCATACCGCCTGTCTGCGAAGGTGTGGAGATCAATGCCGAATCGCCCGGTGGTGGCATCAGCTGGCAATGGAGCACCGGGGCGGACACAGAATCGCTCACGCTCATCGAAGAAGGCATTTACGAACTCACTGTCACCGACGCCAACGGGTGTACCTATGAGCCGCCCGCTGCAAACGTAGGCATTACGCCTGCCCCCCTCGTGGATATCCGGGCTACCGACTACGACGAGTACGGGCAGGCTACGGCCTACTTCTACGAAAGCTACAGCACCTGTCAGGGCGAAAATGTTTTCCTCGAAGTGCCTAATAGCGATTTGTACCCCGGATATACTTACACCTGGAGTACCGGTCAGAACGGCCCGGCTATCGAATTCTCCGAAGACAAGGACAACCTGCTCGATGCGGGCAATTACACCTTCGAAGTCACTGCGGTGGATGGCGCCACAGGCTGCTCGGCGGTTGCCATACTGGAAGTCGTCGTGCACCCACTGCCCGATGTGCCGGTCATCCTGGCGGATCAGCCTGCGCCCATTTGTGAGGGCACGATGGCGACCCTATCCGTAGACGCTCCGACGCCCGGGCTGACTTATGTCTGGAGTACAGGGGAAACGGGTACGGCTATTGAAGTCTCCGAAGGGGGCGAATACACCGTGACGGCCACCAATGCGGAAGGCTGCACACAGGTCAGTGAAGCTTTTGAATTGCTCCCCGGGCCGGATATTGCCCGTGTACCGAATGGCTGTTATACCCGCTGCCGCCCGGATACGATTTGCCTGCCCGACATTCCCAATGTAGCGAGCTATCAGTGGTACTTCAATGGCAGCCCGGTGGCACCGCCGGAGGGCACGATGCCCGAACTGATCGTGGAGGATGCCGGCGATTACTACCTGGAAATGGTGGGCACCAATGGCTGTGTGCTTCAGTCTGACCCGCTCAGCCTCGAACTGTTCGATGGGTTCGGCAGCTTTGCCGGGGAGGTTTACTTTGATGTGAATGACAACGGGATCATCGATGCGCCAGATACCCTCATGAGCGGTATTGATATCCTGCTGCTACAGAATGGCAGCATACTGGATCAGAGCACCTCCACGCAGGATGGCGGCTATGGCTTTATCGATCAGCCCTCCAATGAAGACTACACCCTGGCCGTGGATACTGCCAATCTTGAGGGCTTCCTGGAAGCGGTTTGGGTCAATGCAGATACCACGCTTGTGGGTTGTGATCAGGTCGTCGTGACAGACTGGCTCATCCGCATCAACTGCCCGACGGAGAGTGACACCACGCTTACCTTTTCAGCCTGTGAGGGCAGCAGCATTACTTATGACGGAGTGGAAATAGCCACCGGCAGTCAGGACGTTTTCCACTTCACCAATACCGATGGCTGCGATTCCACGGTCAATGTGTTGGTGGAGGAACTTGAGGTGTTCACGAATGCCTTTGACCTCTCTTTCTGCGAAGGTGAAATCCTCGAGCACGACGGGATGGCGCTGAATGAAGGCCTGAATGAAATCACCCTTAGCAGCAGTGCCGGTTGCGACTCAGTGCTACAAATACAAGTGGCTGTGCTCGAACCGGTCACGACGGAGCAATCCGTGCGGATCTGCGAGGGCGAAACCTATTTCTTCCACGGGGAAGAACTGCTGCCCGGGGAATCCGGAACGGTCATGCTCATCAGTGAGGCCGGCTGTGACTCTATCGTGAACCTAAGCGTAGAACTATCACCCGACGTGATGGCGGATATCTCAACCGAGGCGGCTTGCCCCAACGAGGAAACCGGCACGCTCTCGGTAAATCCGGTCAGCGCTCCCAATCCGCCCTACACCTATGCTATCGGTCAGGGCAGCCCGCAGGCATCACCCGACTTTGAGGGGCTGTCCGCAGGCAACTACACCGTGACGGTCACCGACGGCAGTGGTTGCGAAACGACCTTCGATGCCCTTGTAGAAGCCTTTGAACCCCTGGCAGTAACGGTACGCTGGGATACCCTAAGCTGTGACAACCCGGAATCCATCGTCACCGTCGATATCACTTCCGGGGAAACGCCTGATTTGGTATTTACCTGGTCAGACGGGACAGCAGGGCTCGACCGCGTCATCGGTACCGCAGGAACTTACGATTTGGAGATTGACAACGGCTGCGAAACCTTCAGTGAAAGCATTATGCTGGTACCGCCCCTGATGGAGGGCCAAAACTGGATGTATGTACCCAATGCATTCTCGCCAAATGGCGACAACAACAATGATGTGTTCCGGGCTTTCACCAGCGATGAAGTCGCAGGAGTGCTGGACTACCGGCTTCGCATCTTCGACCGCTGGGGCGTACAGGTGTTTGAAAGCACCGACCCGGACAGTGGCTGGGACGGCGTCATGAATGGCACCTTGCGCAACGGAGGTGTCTTTGTCTGGTCCATTCAGGCAAAGGTGATCAATTGCCTTCAGGAAGAAGTGATGGTAGAACGCCGCGGCGAAGTGGTGCTATTGAGGTAAACCGCAGCGTTGATGGCATGAAAAAGCCCCCGGCTTATTATTGAAAAGTCCGGGGGCTTTTTTTTGAGCTTACCATTTTTAGAACGGCAGGTCGTCATCCGCCTGACTGGCTGGTTCATCGTTGGCAGATGGGAATTCTGAGTCCGGGAATCCGGAGTCTGCAGACTTTGGAGGTGCTGTTGGAGCCGCATTTGCACCGCCCTGCTCCAGGCGCCAGGCATTCAGGTTGGTGAAGTATTTGCCATTCCACTCCCGACCACGCAAGTCGAAGTGGACTTTGATCATCTGCCCTTCCTCAAAGGGGTCGAGCAGGGCACAGCGGTCCTGTACCAGCTGGAACTTCACAAACTGCGGGTAGTTGCCCTCGGTCTCGATGACGAATTCCCGGGCTTGGAATGAATCGGTCTTTTGCTCCGTTTCGTATTTCTTATGTAGCTTTCCTTCTACTTCGAATGACATAGGATGGCGTTGTTAAGTGGTTTAATAGTATACGTAATATGAAGTGGCTTTTTCTTGTCCTGACAAGCTTCGCTTCGTCAGGAC
>PR_CR_10_Liq_2_inCRDRAFT_1000028_pt1 | contig 45974 bp, 23 predicted proteins | sample PRCRCaboRojoPR_FD_10245 | JGI IMG/M metagenome (IMG submission 10245) | reverse complement strand
TCCCGCGCATAGCAGCGCTACGTAAGGGGTTATCCAACGAAGAGTAGCCTCAAAAGTCGCCGCAGGCAACCCCTAGTTTTAGCCTTGACAGACCACTAGGCCTACTGCTTCCGGCGGGGGTCCAACGCATCGGTAAGCCCTTCGCCGAGGAGGTTGAATACCGTGACCGTTACAAAAATCGCCAGCCCGGGGAAGATCGCCAGCCACCACGCGGAGAATTTACTCCGGGCCAGGTTGAGCAGGGAGCCCCAGGTGACTTCTTCTGCGGCAACGCCAATACCCAGAAAGGATAAAAAGGCTTCCATCAGTATCGCACTGGCCACTCCAAAGGCGATGGTAATCAGCACCGGCGTCAGGGCATTGGGAATGGCATGCCGGGCTATGATCCGCCATTCGCTGTAGCCCAGGGCCTGTGCGGCCTCAATGTACTCCAGGTTTCTCACCCGCAGCAGCTCTGCCCGGATGAAGCGGGCGATCCCGGTCCAGCCAATCAGCCCGATAATAGCCATAATATAAAAAACCGATTGCTCCTCAATGATGGCTACGATGCTCAGAATGAGCAGGAGCCCGGGGATAGAGTTGACCACTTCGATCAGCCGCATCACTCCGAGGTCAAGTGGAATGGTGATGGGTTGCGACCAGACTCCCTTGCCTTTCAACCACACAGCAAGCAGATTGACCAGGCTCATAATGGCGATAATGAGGACCAGGCTCTTGAATATTTCCCAACCAAAGGTGCCTTCACTTAGGGCAAAGGACCGGGCCTGAAAGCCATAGAAGTAAGCCAGAAAGACCCCCAGCCCGTTCAGTACCAAACGAATCCGGCTAATGCTGAACCGCTCATCCCCAAAGTAGCCGGCCAGTGCGCCGAGGAAGATGCCGATCAGCGCGGCAATACTCATCGCTACAATGCCGACCAGCATGGCCGTGCGGGTGCCGGCAATCATCCCGGCAGCCACATCTCTGCCCAGTTGATCGGTGCCGAGCCAGTGCCGGAAGCGGGTGGAAGGCACATCCTGCTCATCGCCCGGAGCTACGTAGTTGCGGTTCTTGCGGTCCATCGTTTGGGCGGAGTAGGGGATCGGTGCCCAGATCACATAGTCGTAGTCGTGCTCATGCCAGCTGTTCTGGAAAAAGCGGGCTTCCCAGCTATCCAGCCCGAGCCCTACCGCATAGGAGCGGAATACCGGGAAGTGCGACTCCCCGTCCAGCTTGGCGTATATTGGCTTTTCATTGGCGATGAAGTCGGCAAAAAGAGCAATAAACCCGAGGACATAAAGCACCCGCAGTGACCAGACCGCCATCCGGTTTTTCCGGAACTGTTGCCGCACGATCGACCAGTAGCTCTGCGGGGGAGCCTGCTGTTGGCTGAGATGGTCAGCCAGTTCCTGTTCTTTGCGTACGCCAATCAGCATGGTTAATTCTTGTCTTTTCCGTAGGAGACCCGGGGGTCTGCCATTGCATAAAGGATATCAGCCACCAGTATACCGGTCATCGTCAGTATCGCAGCAAGCATTAATACGGTGTACACTACCGGCCAGTCGCGCTGAAAAATAGCATCAACGGTCAGTTTGCCCATACCGGGTATATTGAAAATCACCTCAATCACCACCGAGCCGGCAAATACCGCCGGGAAGATACTCGCAAACATCGTGATAATGGGAAATAAAGCGTTGCTGAACGCATGTTTCCAGATCACCGGTTGCGCATTCAGGCCTTTGGCCCAGGCAGTACGGATATAATCTTGCCGGATCACGTTCAACATGCCGCCCCTTACCTGACGCGAAATAAAGGCCAGCGCACCGTAGGCCAGGCAAAAGACCGGTAGCACCAGGTGTGTGCCGGCTTCCACAAACCGCTGCCAGAATGGTGCCTCCGGCGGCAGGTCGCCCAGCCCCAGAGACGGAAACCAGTCCATACCATACTCCGGCGTGGTGAAGAAAACGACCAGCATCGTGGCAATCCAGAAGTTGGGCAGCGAATACAGCACGAAGAGCAGCAAAGTCGTCACACGGTCAAACGTACTGTCTTTCCAAACGGCTGAAAACACTCCAATCGGCACCGACAAAAGATAGGCAATAAGAATGGCCAGGAGGTTCATCGTCAGGGTCCACCGCAGCGCATCCCCCATCTTATCGGCCACAGGCCGGCTGTCAATAAAGGATTCTCCAAAATCGAGGGTCAGAAAATCCGTAATCCAGTTGTGGTACTGATTGTCGAACCCATACCATTTGATGTCAGGTATGTAGAGCCGCCCGGGGCTGGCCTGAGCCTTAAGCTGACCGTATGTTTCCTGCAATTGGACTACCGAGGTGCCAATGGTTGCCTGCAGGGTGCTGTCTCCGGCGGTTTGGCTGGCGGCTTTGTCGAGCAGGCTGCTGATGCGCTCGTCCTTATAGGCCAGATACAGCTGTTTGATGAGTGGGCGCACGGCACGAACGGCTTCGGTTTTGCCCAGGAGCTGTTCGGTACCTCGGTCTGCCTTTCGTATCGCATGATAGTAGTTGGAAATGGCTTCCCAGTTGCCATACTGCTGAATGAGCTTGACCAGGTTTTCCCTTTCATCGCGCTTAAAGATGCGGTAGAGCGTGTCGGGGTAGGCCGCAGAAGACAGGCTCAGGTAAAAAACAGGCTTGTCCAACCCCAGGTACTCGGACGTTTCCCGGTACACCCGGTCCGCGTCCCTTAGCTCACGCTGCAGCCCTCCACCCATATCACGGTTGCGCTGTTCCACCGGGTCGCCAGGTGCCATCTTGCTCAGTCCAAAGGCCAGCAAAGAGATGACCAGCAGGGTGGGCAGAAAAATCAACAGGCGTTTAAGCAGGTACTGCAGCATAAATGGCGGGCACCTAGCCCTCGGTTTTAAATTTTAATAATGCAGGGACGTAGCCCGGGAACACCGGTGTGATCGGGGCTTCCAACTCCTTATTAATGATAAGCCGGCCGGTCGGTACCAAAATGGGAATGATCGGCATAGACTCATGGATTTTGGCCTGTAGTTCCATATAAAGCTTTTTGCGCTCCTTGGGATCCAGGGTAACTTGTATACGGTCAATTAGCGCATCGGTTTCAGGAGTGGCAAAACCACTGCGGTCATCCCCTTCGGAATGGTACTCCTGCTTGGGCTCCCAGGTGATGGGCTGAATGCCTTTGGCACCTGCCAGGAGCTCGAAGTCCCTGCGGCTGACATCTTCCATGTTCACGTTGTGCTCCTGTGGGGTCAGGGTGATTTCGATACCGGCTTTTTTGGCAGACTCCTGAAGCAGCAGCGCTACATTTTGAGAAACCTGCCGCCCGGCGGTGTACTTATATTCCAGCGATAATTCCGTGAGCACCCCGTCAATTTCTTTGTCCACAATACCATTATCATTGCTGTCTTCCCAGCCGGCTTCGGTCAGCAGTGCCCGGGCCTTCTCCACTTCATAGGGTATAGGCTTGATATCCGGGTTGTGGTAAGAAGAGGAAGCGAGTACGGAGCCAGTCGAAGGCTCTGCCAGCCCGGAGAAAGCCGTATTAATAATGCTCTCCACATCGGTGGCGTAGGCCAGTGCACGGCGTACTCTTGGATCTTCCAGTTTTGGGATTCGGGTATTGACATAAATAAAGGCATGCACCAGGGATGGTGGCGTGTAGAAGTCAAACTTTTCAGCTACAAATGCCGTCTCCTTTAATTCATTGAACTGCTCAGGTGCAGTATTCGCCAGTACATCAAGCTGCCCGTCCTTCAGGGCGGCCACCGCTGCGGTCTGATCCTGTATAGGCCGGAAGATCATCTCCTGCGGATAGGATTCCATGACAATGCCTGCACTTTCCACCTGATCGCCCCACCAGTCTGCTTTGCGCTCGAGGACCAGCCGCTGACCAGTTTCCCAGCGCACCAGCTTGTAAGGCCCGCAGCCATTCACACCTTCCGGCTCCCGGCTGAAAAAGGGGCTGGTGAATTGCTCGGCAAACTGGTTGATCTTTTCGTTGCTTTCGGCGAGGGCTTTGGCTTTCTCGGCATCCATCAGGTCGGGCAGGGGGATGTCCGCCATCAACCCGAGGGAGTCATAATGGTGCATAGGCAGCACGGGCAAAGCTGCGCTGATTGCTTCTTCCCCAATGATATACTTTTGGTCAGAGTAAACAGTGAATCGCTTTGGGTTTTCCGCATCTATTTCCACTTCCTTGATGAAAGACAAGTAAACCCGGTAGGGCGCCGCCGGCACTTTAGGATTGAAGGTGGCTTTCATCGTGAACAGGAAGTCCTCTGCCGTCACCGGGCTGCCATTGTCCCAAACGGCTTCCGGGCGGATTTCGAAGGTGTAGGAAACGCCTCCGGCGTAGGGGCCTTCTTCCAAGATGGTTACTTCAGGCGCGCTCACGGCAAGTGCCGGTTCCAGCTCCAGGGTGGTGGGGTTGAGCCGCTGCAAATAGGAAAAGGTGGCACCAATAATGGTATTGGAATAATTGCTCAGGGTTAGCACGGGGTTGAGCTGATCGGGCTCCGCATCCAGTTGCAGGCTTACCGATTCAGGGGCAATGCCTTGGTTCGTTTGGGCGGTATCGGATGCCGGATCGGGATCACTGCCACAGCTAAAGAAGCCAATCAATAGAGCAAACAACAAGAAGCGGAGGGTATAACGTAAAGTCATGTGGTCGGTTTTTAGATTGAATTGGGGCGAATTAAGGTAAAATAGGTAATTATTGGGGCGCTACATCCCGCAAAACAAAGTCCTGAACAAAAAAGCCAGGCCTTCGCGCGGAGGCCATCGCTTCGAATCGTTTGCTGATGGCGATGCGTTCCAGTGGCGAAAATAGGAAAATGTAAGGCTGCTCTTCGTATATCAGCTCCTGAAATTCCAGATAAAGCTCGCGGCGCTTCTGCTCATCCAGGGTTACCTGTATTTCTTCGATGAGCCGGTCGGCTTCTTCATTGCGGAAGCTGACGCGGTTGCCGCCGGACGGGGTATCGCTCTCCGAGTGCCAGAGCTGCTTGGGGTCATCGGGTATAGGGGCTTGCCCCCAGCCGCTGGAGTAGATTTCGTAATCGCGCTTTTTGACCTGGTCGATCAGCACCGTAAATTCTTTGGGTTCGATATTAATGCTTACGCCGGCCCGTTTGGCATTGTCCTGAAAGAGGAGCGCCTGGTTGTTGGCAAATTTGCTGGCTGAGCTGATGATATAGTCCAGCTCCAGTTCGGTGAGTACGCCGTTGAGGTTCTTATCTACAATACCATTGCCGTTGGTATCTTCCCAGCCGGCTTCTGCCAGCAAGCTGCGCGCCTGTTCCGGGTCAAAGGGGATGGGGGGCAGCTCGTCATGGTAATAAGGCTTGGTAGGGTGGAAGGGGCCCACAGTGCGGGTGGCCAGGCCGTTGTAAAGGGTGTTGATCAGCTCATCCACATCAAGCAGGTGGGCCAGCGCCCGGCGTACCCTTTTGTCTGCCAGTTTTGGAGACTTATTGTTGAGCCCGATGAAGTAGTACACGAGTGCCGGCGGCGTATGCAGTTCGTACCGGTCGCTTACCAGCTCATTGTCCCTAAGGCCGACAAAGTCTTCGGCATCAATCTGGCTCGTCACATCAATCTGTTCGTCTTTAAGCGCAGCCAGCATGGCCGTCTGATCAGGGATAATCGTAAAAACCAACCGCTCCGGTGCCGCGCTAAGCATAGGGTAATCCGCCTGCAGTTCATCCCCCCACCAGTCAGTTTTGCGGGACAATTCAATTTTCTGCCCGGTTTCCCAGCCTTCAAAAGTGTAAGGGCCGGAACCGGAAACGAAGCCTTTCTCCCGGGAGTACTTAGGGCTGTTGAAGGCATCTGCAAAAGCCTGCAGGCCCGGGTCGGACTCCACAAGGCGGGCTGCTGCCTCAGGGTCGGACAAGTCCGCCACACGGTATGGGCTAAGCAGGCCTTCCGGGTCGTAAATATGGGCAGGCAGTACTGTCATATTGCTGATGGCAGGCTCGCCGAGTATATATTTCTTATTGGCATAAACCGTGAACGCTTTGGGGTTGTCAGCATTGACCTCCACCTCGCTGATGAACTCCAGGTAGGCGCGGTAGTGCGCGGCATTGACTTTGGGGTTGAGAATGGCTTTGAGGGTAAAAGCGAGGTCATGCCCGGTGATCGGGCTGCCGTCATCCCAAACCGCGGCCTCATGTATTTCGAAAGTGTAGGCGACACCACCGGCGTTGGGGCCCTCAGTGATTTCTTTAACCACGGGGGGCGCTTTTGCCAGCTGCGGTTCCAGCTCCAGCGTAGTGGGGTTGAAGTGGAGGAGGTTCAGAAAGAGCTGCTCGTTCACCACGCGGGCGTAAGTGCTCGCCGCAAGTATAGGGTTCAGCCGGTCGGGCTCGGCAGGAAGCCGGGCGTAGACGACATTGTCTTTGCGCTTGAAATCCACTCCGGAGGCTTGCCCGCCGGAAGCAGGCGAACTGTCCTGGCAACGCCAAAGAAAAAAGCTAAGCATCAGCAGTAGTACTGCGGGGCTGATTTTGATCATATTTTCAGATTCGTTCAAAGGAAGAATAAACTTGGGGCCTGCCCTAAATTAAAGGATTTGGGGAGTAATTTATAATTATTTTTCCGGAGGTGGCCTGGTAGGTATAACAAATTGCACAAAACAGAAAGTGATACCGTAGATTATATTCGCCATATGAAGTGGCCACTAGTTATCGGGGGGCAACCCTCTGCATTTAAGCGCTATGGCTGCTGGGGTAGAGCTTCCGGCTCTGCTCCAGCTTATCCAAGAGGCAAACAGCAAATGCTGCCAGGCTATCAAAAGTGCAGTTTGTTATGCACACGGCGGCTTGTTAGCGTGCCAATCGCCTTGGTACGCCGGGGCAGAGTGGTGATAGAAACTGGTTTTTCTCAATCAGGTGTCTAAGATAAATGGCTGGTCAATTGGGGCTTGATCCCGGGCACGCTCTGCTGACGAAACGGTCTCTACGGTTGAAGGTAAGCACCTGAAACGAGACCGGACCAGAGCCTTTTGCAAGACAATAGGCCGCGCCACAATGTTTTTTTTGAAAAAAACACTCAAAAATTTTGGAATCTCCGGGGGGGGTAAATTTACCATTGTTAGTAAACTACATTAAATTTCAGAAGCAATTATGGCTTCTGTCTCCTATACAAAAAAGACATTTTCGCGCAAGCGCTTAAGTATTGCACATTTTCAATCTGGGGAACAATTTATGGGAAAGGCATTACTCCCTTTATCAGTCTGGCACCATGCTATGCCTGATGAAAGGCGGATAAACGTTGGGGCTTTCCAATGAGGTAAGGTTGTCTGTTAGAGCGTGTTGGGATTTTGGTCTTCTAGTCGAAAACTAGTAATTTTTTGGTTAGACGAGACCCGAAAACCGGAGTTTAGCCTTAGCTAAATGAGGATTTTTGGGGCGAAGTATAAGCGAAAAAGTGCAGTTTGCAGACCGATTACTAAAGTCCCAACACGCTCTTACACAGACAGCAGATTGCCGCTTTGGCCATAGCGTTTGAAAATGCCTGTATTTCAACTGGCTCTAACTTGATTGGTTTGTCCTGGAATTGGTTTGCGCCAATGTGGGATTTGTCAGGCAGTAGGTTAGATAGTGCGCCTTTGCGGAAATCCCGATATACAAGGTTTAAACACGTTCCTCCGTAAGGGCTGGGCTGTTCATGTGTTCCTGTATGCACAAGTTGTTGCATACCTAATATAATATGGGCGTAAACCAAGTTGTCGCAGCCGACGTAGATTTTTTTAGGTAAATCTTTCGATCGATAAGTGCGACCCCGCTGGGGTCGATTCCAGGATCTAAGCTTGTTTTTACTGATGTACGGCCCCCAATAGGGGTCGAATATTAGTAAAAAACAGCAATCAATATTTTTAATTGACGCCGTAGGTGTCAAACATACCGAAGAAAATGAGAGCCGATGCGACAATCCGGTTTGCGCCCCATACAATTCGTTTTCAAAGCTTCCGGCATCGTGTAACCGCCGGAAGGGTAAACTCCTTTGCTCGGGTGCAAATTTCATGCTGATTCGGGCATTAAAACTTAGATTAAGATGGAAAAACATCGTGCTACTCCTTCCTGTACATTAATCACGGTATTTCCCGGTACGTTTTTCAGTAAGCGGCTTGGGCAACTGGTTCTGTTGGCTGCCATATTTATGGTGCCCTTCCTCACCTCCGCTCAAAGCTGGGATACGGTGCGGATTGTTGATTTTTCAAACCCTTCCTTTACTGATAGCCTTACCGGAGTTCAGGGGTTTGCTCAACAAGGTTTTGGAAGGGGAAACAATGGTGCTTCCGGAAATTTCAATGACCTTTGCGCGTTCACAAGCAGCTTTAGTGCTCAGGACCGTATGCGAATGCGCGTATCCCTGCTGGCAGGGGTAACCTATCGGGTATCCCTTAATGGTAAGGTGAACAGAACCGGGCAGGCGCTTAACTTTGGGTATGTGCCAACGTCGAACCCCCAACAAGTTACCTTCATATCGCAGGGTGTACCGCTTGTCGATATCCATTATGAAGACCCCGGCGCGGCAGTAGAAAGCGATACGTTTTCGGTCACGGCTGATGGCAACTACTGGGTGGCTGCGGAGCATGGAGGTGCGAATCTCCCCGATGTATTTGCCCGACTGGATAATTTCATGGTTGAAGCCCTGGAAGAAGCTCCAATGCCCAGTTTGTTTCTGACAGACAATGATGGCAACCCAATAACAAGTAGCATAGATGCCGAGCCCGGCACTCCGTTCACGCTGTGCCTGTCGCCAGACAGCACGCCTGCTGAGGATATGGCGCTAGCGCTTAGTATTGATGGGGACGGCTCCCCGCACTTTAGTGATTTCACCACTATGCCGCTGACCTTCCCGGCAGGCAGTACTGACTCAATTTGCTTCGAGCTGTCGCCGGCTTCGGATACCACCACCGGTACATACACTTTCAAGTTCGAACATGGAAATGATATAGTGATGGACTTTCAGGTGGTGGTGGAGCCCTGTAGCGTAGCTGGGCCAGACCAGACCATCTGCGCTGGGGAAAGTGTGCAATTGGGTACGGGTAACCTGACTGAGCCTTCAGGGGTGGATTATTGTTATGTGTGGGAGCCCAATGACAATCTAATTACTCATCTTAGCTCATCTATGCCTACTGCTTTCCCTACTGAAACTACGACTTATACAGTTTATGTTACTTCCTCACAGGGAGATGTGGTTTGCGTTGATGAAGTAACCGTAAATGTGAACTCCATTGAAATTGAGGAATGGGATATGCCTAGAATATGCCCCGGAGAATCTTTTACTATTGCTCCCGTTATCTTAAGTGATGGCAACTATAGTTATCTGTGGGAGAATGGTGCTACAACTCCTACCGTTGAAGTAGAATTATTGCATTCTAGTGATGTTGAACTTCTCATTAAAGATGAAGATACCGGTTGCGAAGAGGAATTTGATTTCTTTGTTTCAGTCGAAAGACCTCCGAATATCGAAATCATCTCTTCCTACCCAGAAATTTGTGAACTGGAAGAGCCACCGGGTCTTAGGGATGAAGACGATAGCCCTGGTCTCAGGAGCTCAAATGAGTGCCCCCAAACTTTTACTTCTTTGTACGCAGTACCGGGACTTCCTGGGTATTCTTATCAATGGTCTACCGGGGAAAATACCGACGAAATCATAGTAGACGAGGCTGGATTTTACTGGGTAACCGTTACAAAAGATGGAGAAACCTGCAGTGCTACGGATGTTTACGAGGTAGGCTCCTGCACTACTGTAGAAATCCAAATAGGAGAAGATGTGGCCGGTAACCCTGTATTAGATGCCGGAGGAGAACCGGGAAGTACGTACGAATGGCATGATGGATCAACTGCGCAGACGATCGAGATAACTGGGCTAGGTTTGTATGCTGTTACAGTAACCAATAGTGAAGGCTGTATAGCGAAAGATGGGTTTGTTGTGAAGGAGTACGAGTATGATCCAGAAGATATATTCTTGGTATACTATACGCTGTGGGGTAATGATAATAACGTAGACATATATGTTCAACATAACCTGCAGCAGGGGCAAGATAAGATAGAATATCAGGAAGTTATTCGAACTGAAGTAGGAGGAGTGGTTGCAAATCTTGATCAAAAAAACATTCGCTTCTTTTGGAACAAAAAGGTTGAACACCAAGCAGATATAACGCCCGTGTTGCGGAATAGTGGTAAGTTTTTTCCTATGATTATCGACCAATGGCCAAATACGGATGAATTAAGGCGATTCGAATATTTTTTTACTCCTACTTATGAGGAAATACCTTACAAGGTCAAACTAGATATCAGCCACCAAGAGCCAAATGAAGCAACCCCTCAGGAAGCAGAGGTCATCCTTGATTACGCAACTACGAACGATAAGACTATCGAATTAGGACAACCTGATTTTCCATCTGGGTATGAGAGCTTAGGCCAATACGTTACAGCGGTGTTGTCTATAGGAAAAGATGCAGCAGATGGGCAAAGCATCGAATTTGACAATCCAACACTCACGATGGAAATTGAATTTAAACCGAGTGTGGCTGATCCTGCGCCTGCACCTAATGGGCATGAATATAAGCTGTACCTGAACGGCACCCAAAGTTCAGAGGATCATGAGATTGAAGTTGGGAGCTCGGTGGCCCTAAGAATCAAGGACGAAACTACGGGTATATTTATAAAGCCAACAAATGACTATACTAACTTCACATGGGAAGAAGATGGAGTCCCTATACCAGGAAATTTCGATCAGGACAATGGAGTATACTATTTCAACCCTCTAGTTTCAATGAGTGGGACAAGTGTGGTGGTAGAGGTCAGCTTTATCGAAGAAACTATTCCAAGGACGATAAAGCTTCAAGTAACGATGAATGTTGTCGGTATGGAGAGTGGAGACCCTGGTGTTTATGTGAAATACCAAAATGAGAATGAGGAGGATATGGTAGCATGTCCCGGCAGCCCATGCGAAAACGGGGGTAAAACTCCTACGCAATATGCTGAAGAAGCCCTTTCTCAATTGCGTAATGATCCGGATCATACTATCTATAGTGATTTCCTCGCTGAGTTAGAGCAAGAGGGTTTTCGTCTTGAAATACAACTCGTCACAGATCAACAGCAATGCGAATTAGATCGAAATAGTGACGCTGAGGTATTATATGGAAATAATGATTTTCCTTCTCTGAGGATAAGTGAACGGGTAATACTAGGCGAGGTGGCGACTTGGGCAGGTAATAACCCGGCTTGTAATGGGATGGATATTTGCCCTATGGATGCGATACTTTTAATTACTATAACGGAAGACGAAAAAAAAGATATTAAAGACTTGATTTTGGAGCCAGGGTATAGTGAGGACACAGATGCCATTACAAAAATCAAGGCATCAAATTTTGTAATTGGTAATCAGCTCTCGGATTGGATAGATTTAAACAATGTTCCTCAGTCTGAACTCGAAGCCAACGCAGCTAAAGTTGACGAGTACTTTAAAATGAACCTCCTTGCCTACGAATTGACAGAAGCTAATTTCTCAGAGCATGCAAGCTTGTTCGCTATAGACAATAGCAAGCTTATGATAGTCAGGCTGTTTGTAAAGTCCATATCATTTATACCTTCTTACGCCACCTATCAATCCGCAGTCGGTTCAGGATCGAGTTTAAATATATGGGATTATTATTATGGGGAGAACAATTGCAGCAAAATCAGGGAGGTAAGGCAGAAAAAATACAAACAAACCCTGGCTCATGAATTGTTGCACTTAGATTATAGAAAAGACGAATTAATGAATTACGCTAAATGGAGGCGTATTCGAAGTAAGTACAAGAATGAAGAAGGAGATACTTATCTAAAGGAAAACTGTACTCCAGGCGGAATTAGTACTTGTAATGCCAATGGGGATTGTTCTAACGATGCTGGGCATGAGCTTGGAAACAGTGATGGAGCTCAAGCTTGTCAGGCTGATGCTCATTTCTCCAGCTTTAATATCATTGATTAAGCATAAACAATTGTGGTATTTTTTAGATTGAAAATTGACACAAAAATGCTAAATACAGTTTATCGCATCTGGTTTATAGTAGTAGCTTTCGTGCTGGTTTCTTTTGCACTAAAGGGGCAGAATGACAGTATTTTGAGCAAGGCATTAGAGTATAAAATCAAACTAAAGGTCTTACAAGATGTACAAGCCTCAAAGTATCTGCTGCTTAGTCAAAGGGCAGATAAACTGGCTAAACCCATGGATCGAGACTTTTCGACTAAGGTTTTTTTCGTTTCTGGTTTCGTTCAGTTTTTTCCGAAGATAGCAATACGCCGATCGGCACTTAAAATACCAAGTGAAGAGGGTTGGAGGCTATTTACAGTAGAATTTCCGACTGAGGCCCCTATTAATGGGGATTTTTTCCGATGGGTAAGGGATGTGTTTAGTCTATACCCTATTCGTTATCGAGACATTGCTCTTGTTGCTGTTACAGAAGAAGAGAAAGTGGTTATTTTAAGCAGGTGGGCTAAGAAAGACTACTCTATTGAGAAGTATTTCCAATTCCGTTCTGATAAGCCCGAATCTTACATACCGTACTTAAAAATACAATTGTACAGGCAGAACGCTGATAATATATTTTTTAGGAGTCATAAGCTTGATACATTGCTATTCGAATGCATTTCGACTTATCATAATGGTATTAAATCAAAACAAATTATCAAAGTCCCAAAAGACAAGCCGAGCAAGTTCAAAATAGAAACTATTGAAAGGTTATCGGGGGCTTCTGAGAACTATAATCCTTCAATAATTAGAAAATATCAACCCGCCCCCTTCAAAAACTACGAAGAGAAGAAGCAGTACCTACAGGCCCACCTGATGAGCAACATCTACCTCTACAAACTCAGGCAAAAAATAGATACCATACCAGAAGGACAGGACTTTGACCAGCTGAGAGACAGCTTATTGCCTGCTTACGATGAATACTTGGACCGTTGCCTACCTCTGCACTACGGCTGCTGTTGGGTAGACTACGAAAAGGTTAAAGCGCTTAGATCTCACCTGCCAATCGATACCCGTTTTATAAAGGAATGGAGAGATAGTCGATTTCAAATTGTAGTGGGAGAAGGCCGACCTTTCAATAAACATGTGGAGTTTTATAAATTCTACGTGGATACCACTTTGGTTTTGTGCAAAAGGCCTGACCCGCAGTTTGAGGGGGCGCCGGGCTACGAAGTGACCGGGGAATGGCGCAACGAAGTGGGCGGCGGAGATCGGAGTTATGGAGTTGGTGGGGAATGGCGCTATGACCTGTTTTATCAGCCAGAGCGGAAACGTGCTTTTATCCCTGAGATTGGTGAATTTTTCCCTCCGCCTCCTTTGTTTAGAAGAGAGCCGGCCCCATGGTTGCTATCCGGTTGTACCATGGGTAACAGCTATGACACCATAAGCGGGCATTACGATCTTCCTTATTTAGGAATTGGTGTTCCGGTCAACCATTATTTACTGGCATTAGACACGGAAACCCGCGATGTTTTCTTCGTCAGTGGCAAAGACATTTTCCTATCCGAGGTAGGGCCGTTGTACACAGACATGAAGGTCAAATGGGATAACAGCAAACGCATCCTGAATTTTGATGATACCTCTTACTACTTATTGAAGGATAGCGATTACCACCGGTATACCTACATTCAAGACCGCCTCTACTGCTATCTGGTAGAACGGTTAGATCGCAGTAACGTAATCTACGAAGATGAGGAGAAGGTAGTGCTGCGCTGTAAGGGGAAGGAGTACCAGTATCTAAAAGAAATCGAACTGGAAGTCACCCTCTACTTTGATGATCCGGAGAATTTAGAAATCAAAAGGCTCAACTAAAGCCTTAAAAAAATATAAGCCATGAAGTACTATATACTATCCGCTCTTTTAATGTTGGGATGTAAGGTCTACGCGGAGATTGAGATTACGACAGACGTAGATTGTGCCTGCGAAGGGAGAAAGCAGAAAGCCTTCTCCGTCACAGCCACCGGTGAAGCTGGGCCTTTTGAGTTTTTATGGAAGGGGCCAGAAGATTACACCTCCCACGCTCAAGAACCTACAAATATTGAATTTCCTGGGAATTATACGCTAAAGATTTTAAATAGCTATGGTTGTGTGTTCAGTTATGACATATTTCTGCCCCCATGCCCCGGCCCCACCTTCCAATTCAATACCACCCCCGCATCACCTACCTGCCCCGGGCAGATCACCCTTGAGGATATTATCGGGCCAGACACCTACACCAGCTACGAGTGGTACAATGAAGCAGGCGATTTGCTGCCTGATAATCAGGGGCTGACATTAGAGAATGCTGCTGCCGGCAGCTACTATATGGTCGCCATCAACGAAGCAGGGTGCCGGTTTTCTTCACCTATGGTGGAAGTAGAGGGCTTGCAGGATTTACAGGTCATAATAACCAGTCAGACCGCCGCTTGCAATGGGCAGGCTACGGGCAGCATTGCCATCAGTGTATCAGGCGGGCAACCTCCCTATGAATATCAGCTGGGCACCCAGCCTGTGGGACAAGGGCCTGGCCAGTTTGCACTAAATAACCTTGCCCCCGGTCCCTATGAGGAATTTTTCATAACAGATGCGGGCGGGTGTGAACTTAATTTTTCTTTTGATATTGAAAACGAACCCCCGCCTCAAATCACTGCTATGCTAAGCCCTCCTTCCTGCCCGGCAAGCAGCAATGGGCAGATTGAGTTGGAGATTACTCAACTACTCCCTCCTCAGGTCAATTATACTGTAAGCTGGAGCAATGGCAGTACTGGCAATCCATTGCAGGGCGCAGCGGCCGGCACCTACACAGCGATGGTGATCAGTGAGAATGGCTGCGAATATCCTGCCGGGCCTTTTCAGCTGCAGGCTGAAGAATTCGGGCTGGAATTTAATGTGTTATCAACTGATGCGTCCTGTCCGGAGGCAGATAATGGCAGCGCGATTATTCACCCCTCCGGTGGCACCCCTCCTTATACCTACAATTGGGGCAGCCTGCCTGGGGACCCTCAAAGCAATTCCATTGAGGATGCCATTCCAGCGGGTACCCACCTGGTCACCGTCACCGATGCCAATGGCTGCAGCGATTTCGCTACGGTCACGGTTGAAGCGCAAGACCTTTTTGAAATAGATCTGATTTCAGAAGGCGTAGATTGTGCTTCCGGTAATCCGGATGGTTCGATTTCTGCAATTTTAACTGGGGACAATGGCTGGTCTTATGCCTATGAGTGGTCCAAAGAAGGCGACCCTGGTTTTTCAGCTACCGGCAGCACCCTCACGGGCTTGGATATTGGGACTTATTGTGTCACGGTTACCGATAATGTATCAGGCTGCCAGAATACGGCCTGCACGACCTTGGAAGGGATGCCCTGGCCCTACTTAAAGAGAGTAGTGGTGAAAACAGTAGGCACCGTTAACGAGACCATTTACGATGGCAGATGGGTGGAAGACGGCAATGGCTGTCTGATCTTTCAGGGCGGTAATACGCCCGAATTTACGGCCGCCGTCCTGAGCGAGATGCAGCAAGGCAATGTGGCCCTGGAGGTCTATGCAAGGGCTAACCGGGTGTTGAGTTTTTTGTCTGTGGTTTATCCAGGGAGCACGGCTAATGGGGGCTTTTCAAATGTAGATGCGATAAATTTCCAGTTTTCAATTTCTGCAAATGAGGTCTCTGATTTAATCCAAGGCGGAGCCATCAATCAGGTACTGCAGTTCACGGGCCAGGATGCTGGCAACCGTCCCCTTATGGACCTGAGCCTCGCTGATGGGGCATTATGCGGGCTGCTATCGGCACAGCAGGAAGGGTGCATTTGGAGCCCGGCTCCACAGTATACGGGCAGCGGAGTGGATGAAGTGCATGTGCTGCAACAAGGCTGTATGGACATTGAACTGGCGCTGGAGCCTGCCATCAACGGAGTGGTTGTAGCCCAAATCCTGGGCGGGCAGCCACCTTATACCAATATCCAATGGAGTGGGCTTAACCCTGGTGCTACTATCTTAGATGGGCAAATGGGCGTGAAGGACTTAGCGCCCGGAAGGACTTACTGTGTCCGCATAACCGATGCTACGGGCTGCTCTGCCGAAGAATGCATTTATATCTGCAGAGATATATCGGATAGCTATACCCTGGATTTTCTTTTGCCATGTGGCAATCAGCCGGAAAGCGGGGAGATTTGCCTGACCGTAGAAGATGGTATTAGTGTAGAATGGGACAACCCTGCTGATGGGTTGTGCTGGGAGGGCCTTGTACAGCCCGCTGTATACGAGCTGACACTGGTCGATTTGATTTGCGGGCAAGAACTTCTCGTTACGGTGCCTATGAATTCGACAACTGCCCCGTTGAGCGTGTCCGTAACAGAAAGCACGCCTGCATGTGAGGGCGAAGCTGATGGGAGCCTTACGGTTGCAGCGCAGGGCGGTCGCCCCCCTTATCAGTTTAATTGGGAAACTGGGGCAACTGGGGCAACTGCAAACAATCTGATATCTGGCACCTGTTATGGACTGACTGTAACCGATGACTGCGGGCAGCAGACGCTTACCTGCTTCGAAGTACCGGCAGTGGCTGATCTGGTGGTTCAGAATGTGGAGATCATGGCCCCTTGTATAAATTCAGCCAATGGGTCAGCTTTTGTAGCCATAACAGGAGGTAGAGCCCCTTTTGTTTTTACGTGGAGAGATGATAATTACCCAAACAGTGCTTGGGGAAATAATGGAGAGGTTATTACTAATTCTCCTGAAATTGATCAATTGCCAGCGGGTAATTACAGTCTGATGGTCTCCGATGATTGTAATACTGAGGTGTCCTACCCCTCTCTTCCCCTTACCGTGATTCAGATTGAAGCTGAAGACCCCCCGGAGATTTTTGCTGCACCTGCTATAGTTACCGTCAGTTGCCCAGATGCCGATCTGGGCGCTATAAATATTACGTTGAATGCGCTGGGGCAGAGCGGTGACATCGGGTGGAGCAACGGTGCCCAAACTGAAGATATTAGCGGGCTGGCAGCCGGGGAGTATACACTGGGGGTAGTGTTGGAAAATGGGTGCTTGGTAGAAAAAAACTTCACAGTCATCAAGTTTGATCCTGAGATTGTCTTGTCACCTGTACCCTGTGCCTCAAAAGAAATGGGGGACATTGAGTTTTCTTTTTCCTCCAATACTTTCCATGGACCTTATTCCGTTTCATGGAGTAATGGAGAAACCTGGGATTTTTCATCCCAATCCTATCAAAATACACTGAGCGGTCTCGCCCCGGGTATTTACAGCGCCACGGTTACCTCGACTTCCCCCCCTGCCTGTGAGATTGTGGTGTCGGAGGAAGTGTCTGTCAGTGACCTGCCTGTGATTACACTGGTAGACTATATGGCAGAAACGGATAACCCTTTAATAGGAGGAGCTTCGGACGGGTTCCTTGAAATTACAGTTACGGGTTCGGATAACTATACGATAAGCTGGGACAACGGTGCATCAACGAGCGCCCTCTATGAAGGGCTCTCAGCGGGCTGGTATGCAGTAGTCGTCACTTCTCTGGAGACGGGCTGCTCTGCCACCGCAAGCTTTTATGTGGAAAGTTGCCCGCGGTCTGTTGTCAGGATTGAGCCTTATCCTATATCCATCACCACCCCCGCTACCTCTGGTGACAATGGATCCATAAATATAGTGGTACATCCATATAGTGAATCTTTCACTTATCACTGGGAAGGGCCGGATGGCCCAATGCCTGGCATACAGACTTCCTTAAGTGGATTGTCACCTGGGGAGTACTGCGTGACCGTGGTTGATGATTGCGGCAGAAGGGATGAAGCTTGTTTTGAAATATTTTTGGAAACAAGCTGCCCGAAGTGGTTTGTGGATATGTCTACTAATAATCAGTGTGGAACCCGAAAATCCAATCCTAGAAAGTTCATTTTCGATAATTTTAACAGTAATAATGATGCTGATGGTTACATTGAGGATAAATACGAGATTGGAGACCGGTTCAAGGTGACCTGGAGAAAGGAGGGGACTGTGATACATAACAGCCAATTCGAAATAACAGAATTTGACAATCCGTATTATGATGAAATTAATTGGATTCAAGGAAATAATTATATCACTGCTGCTGATGATACAGGATTCCGTTATTCTGTAACTATACAAGATAAATATGGCTGTGAAGCAACCTATTGGGCAGATTTTCTTAGCTCAAATTCGACAGGGTTTGGAATAGCAAGAACTGCTAATCTAAATGATAATACGAATAATTGGACATGGAACATTAATGAAGGGTCGTACCCTTATGTTACTGCCACTCCACCATTTGCAGACTTTTCAGACTATTGGTACTGGGTGAATAATGCAGTAGGGGTTGGCAACTTGGGCGCTATACTGCATTGTGGGTATATTTATGATTGGCCTCATCCTCGTGATCGGCCAATTTACAGTCGTTCAGAAGATGATTGGTACCAGCAAGTATTCGGCCCTTTTTGTTTTATCCCATCCTCTGAAAGTACTATCTCTGAAAATATTTGCCGCTTAGGAGGGACTATTTATGCTCCTGGATATGGTTGGTTTGATGTGCTTCCCAATTCAGGTAGGAAGATTGAAGCAGGTAATAAGTGTGGGTGCCTCTTCCCACTCAGTGCGTTTGAGTCTTCTCCAATCGTCCTCAAATCTGGCAATTATGTCCCTATTCATTTGATGCCAGGCATCGAATATATTTATGCCAATTGTCCTTCATCTTGTCCTGAAGATTCACCTCCCCCAGTTGTCGTTGAAGAAGATACGCAAGAATGCTTATATGAATTTGGAGGCTTATGCTTTAAAGTGAGCTACATCAGCCATGATGAAGAGCAGCCTGAGCTATCCAATGATTGTCAAATCGTTGGCGTGGAGCAAATAGAAGATTGTAACTCGACTGAGTTAATGCCATGTCCGTCCAGCAATTGTCCGGTTGACCAGTTAAAGCCTTATTGGTGTGATGATTATAATGGCAGTGAACCCGTTTGCCGATTTGGTATTTTTAATGATTTGAATCAAAATAATGATCTTGATACGGGTGAACCTTTATATTTCCAGAGTGAAAGCAGCGATATGGAGTTTTGTGACCAGCTTCAAGGGCAGGGGGTGTATTCCTTATCTGATTTCTGTTCACCCTCATTTAATGAGTGTTTTCCTATAGAGGGGTCACTTTCTTATGATGCAGATTTTTGTAATTATGATGGTTGTGATTGTTTTATCGATGTAGCCTGTGGAGACGGTATTCAAACCATACAAGGGGAAATTGTTAGTATTTATGTAGATGGACAAGACGAACAATACGCATGCCCTGAAATGTGTAATGATGGATTCTTTTGTATGCGAATGAGTAGTTGTGATTTCTCGAATTCAAGTATGAGTGATTTGCCTGCTGTGCATATTGAAACTAAACTTGAGACGCTCACAAAAACTTTCAATCCATGGATAGACTGCGATCCCGATGTTCCGTCAGGAGATCCACTAGCGGTGCCATGCCTGGAAGAATATAGATGTGGGGCTGGTCTCTCTGAAGGCGATTCTTATAGCATACACACATTTTGTAACCCTAATTGTGCAAGTGGGATAATCGAATATCCATGTACTGGCTCTGAACCGGTCCCTTGTGAAAATTTCACCCCCGTAGTCATAGAAAATCGCAGTCAGAGCACCGACTCTTTAGGCCGAAAAATCGTCAGGACCGACTTCGCCATCGTCCCCGACAACGCCTTCCGGGTATCCTCCGTTTTCCCGAACCCTTTCAGTCAGCAGTTGACCATCAAACTTACGGCTTCCTATGCCGGGAATGCTCAGGTCAATTTAGTAAATTTGCTGGGGCAGGTGGTGCATACCGAACGCCATGAATTTATCCGGGGGTATACCCCTATTCAGGTCAGCACTTCTGCCCTTGGCCTTACGCCCGGGCTGTATCAGGTCGTCGTTACTGATGAGCTGGGCAATTATTACACGGAAAAAATCATGTATCAGCCTTGATGTATCTTCCCTTATACCGGTCTCGTTTGCTTGTTCAAAACCTTCGCAAAGCCCTGCTGCCCTGCCTCCTGCTGCTCATGGCCCTGAGCAATGGAGCAGGGCAGGTGCCGGAGTTTAGGGTGTTTACTTATAGGGGGGGGGCGCCAACACAATCGCAAACATTTAGTACTCACTTATTTTATATGAATTTAGCGGCGTGTAACGAAACATCAGTGCTGACCACAACAGCGGAAATTGTTTCTGCATTGACGCCAAACCAGAATACTAATATTTACGCATTTTCCACAGGATACAGGCTTAATCCCCTTATATATAATGAAGCATGGACTAGCATGTACGTCACAGGAACTAACTGGGAAATGGGCAATTTGGGTATAGATGCTGCAGATTGGGATCGCGACTCCTCCATCCACGCCCTGGCATCCGGCCTGGACTCCATTGTCTACAGCGGCGGCCATGCTCTAAAGGCTTACAGCCCGATGGACGGCACGGAGTGGGACATTGGCCCGTTCCCTCCTTTTGTCGGGCAGGCCCGGAGCATGACCCTGCGGGAAGGGGAGCTATATATGACGACTACGGAGAATGACCTGATCCGCATCAACCGCACCGACCCGGAGCAGAGCGAGCTGCTGCACAGCTTCCCGGACAGTGTGGGGCGCATAGAGTCGATGTCGACTTACCCTTTTGCCTGCGACAGCATCGTCACCTACGCTTTTGAGCATATCGGGGATGATTTTGGCCCCTCTGTCCTGCATGTGCTGGACTTTAATGACTATTCCCTCAGCCCCGTTTGCACCATAGGTTATTTCATCACAGGCACCGCCCTGCCAGAGGAAGTCATCACGCCCCCCTGTGACCTCTACGCAGACCTGGACATTGACGATAGCAGCAGCGCCGGGCTGGACTTTGCGCCGGCGCCTTCCTGCCGTGGCCCCATCCCGTTGTCAGATACGGACCTGCAGGTGTACGGGCAAATCCCTATAGATTCTATCACGTTGCGGTTGTCCGGTATATTGGACTCCGGTCAGGAGTACCTGCAGGGCAGCCCGGCGGCACCGGTTACCGTAGCTGGCAATGGGGGCACCGTGCTCACCCTGCAGAGCAACGGGGCAACTTTCGCGGAGCTGGAGACCGCCCTGAGCGCCCTGGCGTACTATAACGAAGCCCCTGCGCCCACCTACGGGCCCCGTACGGTCGAAATCATCGTGCATGCCTCCATCTACCGGGGCAGCCCCTCTTATGTCTACCTACAGCTGGACGATGACTTCCTGGAGGTAGATGCTGAGGTTTCCCCGGCCTGCTTTGGGCAGAGCGATGGCATGCTTGCCCTGTCCGCTTCCAATGGGGAGGCCCCTTACGCCTACGCGTGGTCGGACGGCGGCAGCGGCGCATCACGGGCGGGCCTTGCCACGGGCGCCTATGCCTACACCCTGAGCGATGCCCGGGGCTGCACCTCGGCAGATACGCTTCTGGTCCCGGAAAACGATAGCCTTTGGGCGCAGATTAATGCCGCTTCGGACTTCGTCTGCGGTGAAAGCGGCTTGCTGGAAGGCAGCGCCATGGGTGGTACCGCGCCCTATACCTACGAATGGGAGGGGGCTTTTTCCGGGCCGGTACTCGAAAACGTAGGCGCAGGCACTTATACTTTGCAGGTAGAGGACAGCCTGGGCTGCCTTGCTACCACTGCCTATACGCTCGCCGGTGCGGACACGCTTTTCACTTTTGATACGCTTACGGCCTGTGCCGGAGGCGAGCTGGCCTACGAGGGGCAGGTATACACCACAGATACTGTGCGCTGTGACAATAGCATTTCTTCATTTGGCTGTGATTCCATACACTGCACCAGCCTCCTCTTTCGGGATACCTTCCGCTTTGCTGAAGCATTTACGCTTTGCCCGGGCAATGCCCTGGAGTGGCAAGGCCAAACCTTCACCACCGACACCGCCCTCTGCCTCACCTACCTCTCCCAGTACGGCTGCGACAGCACCCACTGCCTGGAGCTGCGCTACGAGCGGCGGGAGGGGAGCCTGCAGGCGGATATCTGCCCCGGTGGGGCCTACGCCTTCGGTGGGCAGTTGCTCACCGTGCCCGGCACCTACCGGGATACGATCAGCGACGGGCAGCCTTGCGACAGTGTGGTGGTGCTACAGCTCGGGCTCCTACCGGAGCCGGCTTTGTCCATCAGTCAGTCGGGCAGCCTCTGCAACGGCGGCAGCGCTACGCTTACGGGCAATGGCAGCGGCACCTTCTTATGGAGTGATGGCACCGCAGGGCCTGCACTGAGCACCACGGCCCCCGGCACCTACGCCGTCACCCTCACCGATGCCAATGGCTGCACCGCTTCGGACAGCCTGAGCCTTTCGGAAAACAGTATAGACTTCACCTTTGCGTTGGGCTATACCGGCTGCCCGGAGCCCGGAGCCGGGCAATTGCGGGTCGACAGCATCTGGGGCGGTATGCCGCCCTACAGCTATCAGCTCAATGATGGCCCGGTACAGCCCGGCCCGGTATTTTCCGACCTGTCTGCACAGCCTTATACGGTTACGGTAGCTGATGGCAGCGGCTGCGCCCGGGCCCGTCAGGCGGCCCTGCCGGCAGCCACGCCCCTGCAGGTGAGCCTGCCCGCTGATACGAGCATCCGCCTGGGGCAGGAAGTGCGGCTGCCGGCTGCTACAAATGCCATCAGCTTTGACATCGCCTGGGACCCGCCCACGGGCTTGTCCTGCACCGATTGCCCGGTGACCCTGGCACAGCCGCCGGCCACCACGGCCTACACCGCTACCCTGACGGACAGCCTGGGGTGCACGGCTACGGCCCGCACCACGATTTACCTGGATGCGGCTGCGCCGGCCTACCTGCCCAACGCCTTTTCGCCCAACGGCGATGGCCGCAATGACCTGCTGACGGTCTACGCCGGCACGGGCGTCGCGGAGGTCCGCCTGATGCAGGCCTACAACCGCTGGGGCGGTCTGGTCTATGAGGCGCAAAACTTCGCTCCCGGCTCGCGGGGCTGGGACGGCACGCATAAGGGTGCCGCTGCGCCTCCGGGCGTTTACCTGTGCCGCCTGCGCCTGCTGTTGCTGGACGGGCGGGAGGTGGAGATTGGGGGGGAGGTTTTGTTGGTGCGGTAGGGGAGGAAATGTAAAACTGCAAAACGCGAAATGCAACCCATACGGGCCTTCGGAAATGCTCCGCCCGCTGAAGTAGATACGAAGGAGGGTAAAAGTGGCGAGCGGTGCCGATCGGTTGGGCTACCGGGAGGCGGTCGCAAAGCGGCCGTGCTTTTGGGTGGCGCAGGCTGGTGCTCAACCTTAACCTCAACCTCGCCTGGGCTGCGCTGTGGGCTACCCTGAACCTTGCCTTTCAGGAATTGTTAAAAAGCTACGCCAAGCCCCGCAGTGCTCGGCATGGTTTACCTTCAAAACAAAAACCAACGGATATGTCTACAGTTCTCATCGGTGGCGGTACAGGTCTAATTGGGACACGGCTCAGCGCATTGCTCAAAGCAAAAGGGTACGAGGTGATGCACCTCAGCCGGACGGCCCGACCTGATGCTGAATTCCCCGCCTTCGAGTGGGATGTTGAAGCGGGCACGATCGACGAGGCCGCTGTGGCAAAAGCGGATTATGTGATTAATCTGGCGGGGGCAGGCATTGCCGACCGCCCCTGGACCAAAGCCCGGAAGAAGCTGATCATCAGCAGCCGTGTGCAGTCCGCAGCTTTGCTGGCTGATACCTTCCAAAAGCTGGGGCATCAGCCTAAGGCTTATCTTTCCAGCTCGGCAATTGGCTACTACGGCGACCGCGGCAACGAGTGGATGTCGGAAGATGCGGCGCCCGGCAACGGCTTCCTTTCGGAAAGTACACAGGCCTGGGAAGAAGCCATCAAGGGTGTGGCGGAAACGGGCGTGCGAACGGTTGGGCTGCGTATCGGGATTGTACTGTCTACTCAGGGCGGCGCACTGGAAAAAATGCTCATCCCTTTCCGGTTTTACACGGGGACTTACTTTGGAGACGGCGAGCAATGGTACAGCTGGATCCATATTGATGATATCGCCCGGATGTTTATTTATGCGCTGGAAACGGAGGCGCTGTCGGGTTTCTACAACGGCGTAGCGCCCAATCCGGTGACCAACAAACGCCTGGTTACCCAAATGAAGGAAGCGCTGAATTCCCCGGCTTTGATCGTGCCGGCGCCGTCTTTTGCCATGCGCTTAGCGATGGGCGAAATGGCGGATGCCGTACTGGACAGCACTCGCGTACTGGCGGATAAGATTCAGGCTACGGGCTTCACTTTTGAATATCCGGCCATCGACAAGGCGCTGGATCAGCTGCTGGGTTAAAATTTAATATACTCCACCGGGTCTACCGGCTTGCCTTTGTGCCAAAGCTCGAAGTGCAGGTGAGGCCCGTCCGACAGGGTCCCGGTATTGCCAATAATGGCAACCGCTTCCCCGGCTTTGACAAAACTGCCCGCCTCCTTCAGCAGCACAGAGTTGTGCTTGTAGAAGGTGATGGTATTGTTGGAGTGCTGAATGCCGATGGTATTGCCCGTCTCCAGGGTCCAGTCGGAGAAAAAGATAAATCCATCCATCGCCGATTTGATCGCGGTGTTTTTGGGAGCCAGTACATCCACGCCGTAGTGTTTTTTATCAGGCATGAAGGCGGCACTGATTTCTCCGGTGACGGGCGGGGAGAAAAACAACTGCTCCAGGGGCACATCGCCCGGAGAAAAATTGACCGGGCGGCCACGGCGCGCCACATCTCCAATCTCCTTGAGTTCCAGTTCTTCACGTAGTTGTTCTTCCGCCTCTGAGCGTTCCACTTCCTGCAGGGAGTCCATATTTACTTCAGGGCCGGCTTTTTGCTCAGCCTGTTCGGCGGTCTCCACATCTCCCACGAGCACCTTTCGGATGTTTTCAGAATAGGCCCGCTGGGCGGCGAGCTGTTGTTCCAGCGACTGTACCTCATCGTATAGTTTTTCTACCTGCCGGCGGGCTTTGTCGCCTTCACCGTAGCCGGGCACATACTGGCGCAGCGGGGTAAAGGCAATGGCCGTTACCACGAGAAAAGCCACCAAGACCAGAATGGTGCTGGCTGCGACGTACACATTGAGCAGGGTAAGCCGGTACGAGCCTACTTCTTCGAAGGTCTCGTTGTTCATGATGATGAAACGGTACGTATGCTGCAGGTTCTGCTTTGTCCGTTTCCACCATGCTTTGAATTTATCTTCGTTCGGAGCCATGTGTGTTTGTTGTTTCTTGCATCCGCCTGAATAACGCTGCCAGGCTGCTAAAATTTGACGCAGACCCACTCAAAAGGTTTGTAGTCTGTTAATAATAAAATAATTTTGGCATTTGGCGTTTATTATACAGTTCCGGGTCCGCAAAGTTAGGCAGTGTCCACAGCGCCCGGAAGTAATTCGGCCTTTTTCTTTACAATTTGGCGCCCCGGCAGGCGCATTCGGAAAATAACTGGACTTTGAAACAGATCAACAAAATACTTTGGGTATTCCTGAGCATGGCGGTGTTGGCAGCTTGTACCACCACCAAGAGCCGCAGCGATATGTCGGCGCTCAGCGAAGCCTACCACAATACAACGGCACATTATAATGGTTATTTCAATGCGGATGAGCTGATCATGCTCAGCCGGGCGTTGCTGGAACAGTCGCATACGGATAACTATACCAAGCTGCTGCCCATTTACAAACACCTGGCTGTGGAAGATGCTACCGTGGTCGCACAAGACCTCGATATCGCTATGGAAAAAGTGACGGTGGTGGTCAATCTGCACCCCTACAGCAAGTGGGTGGATGACTCTTACCTGGTCTTCGGCAAAGCCCAGTACTACAAGCGCGACTACGAAGCCGCAGAGGCAACTTTCCGCTTCTTTTCCAATGAATTTAACCCTGAGGAGATGCGCAAAAAGGAGAAAAAAGCCGACGCCGCTAAAAAAGCCAGCAAGAAGAAAAAGAAAAAGAAGAAGCGCAAAAAGTCCCGCAGCAAGAAAAACAAGATGAGCAAGAAAAAGGCGCGGGCACTGAAAAAGTACAACAAAGCGGTACGCAAAGCCCGCAAGTCTGGCGGGAAAGCACCGGAAAAGCCAGCCATTCTGCAGAGTGGAAAGGACCAGGAAATGGCAGATGCCAAAGAGGAAAAGCGAAAGGAAAATGAAGCGGCCCTGGAGGAAGAAAATGCAGCGAACGATGATCCAAAGAAAAATCCGCTGAAGCATCAGCTGGCCTATCAGGAAGGCATGTTGTATTATGCCAAAACCCTTATTGAACGCGATAAGTTTGACGGCGCAGAACGGGTGATTCGGGAACTGGAACAGGACCCGGGGACCTTCGCGGAGACCAAAGCCGAGTTGGCGGTCATCAAAGCGCACCTCTATATCTCGGAGGAGGCTTACGTAGATGCCCTGCCTGCTTTGGAGAACGCCATAGAAATGACGGACGATAAAGCGCTCAAAGCCCGCTACGCCTTCATCATGGCACAAATCTATCAGAAACTGGGCAACAGCCGTGGCGCTTATGCCGGGTTCGAGCAGGCCCTGAATTATCGGCCGGACTACGTGATGGCGTTCAACTGCAAATTGAATATGGCGCAGAACGCCTGGGCAAGCGGTACCGGAAGCGCACGGGAAGCACGCGCCAGTCTCGAAAAGCTGCTCAGAGAAGAGAAAAATGCCGAGTTTAAAGACCAAATCTACTTTGCGCTGGCAATGATTGCGTTCAAGGAAGGCGATCAGGCGGAAGGGGTGCGCAACCTACGGCTGTCCCTGCAGCATGATTCGGGCAATCAGGGGCAGAAAGCCGAAGCCTACGTGACACTGGCTGACTTCTACTATGAGGGAGAGTCCTATGTGAAAGCCAAAAATTACTACGACAGCACTCTCATGGTCATGACGGAACAGGACGAGCGCTACAAGCGGGTCAAAGGCATGGCCAGCAGCCTCACAGATATCGCCAAAAACCTGGAAATCATCGCCCTGCAGGACAGCCTCCTGACCATCAGTCAGATGACGCCGGCCGAGCAGGAAGCCCTGGCACTGGAAATTAAGAAAAAACAAGACGAGGCCCGCCGTAAGCAATTGATCGCGCAGGCCAATCAACAAGCCAATCAGCGTTTTGGCAACCTCAATAACCGGGTGAATGCGTCTGCAAGCCTGGGCAGCGAAGAGAGTTCCTTTTTTGCCTACGACGACCGCAGGCAGAAGCGGGGCATCCGGGACTTCCAACGGGTTTGGGGCACCCGCCCGCTGGAGGACAACTGGCGGCGCTCAGCAGCAAGCTCCAACGACATTATCGAGGAAATCGGCTCCGATGACGGTAGCGATATACTGACGGACGAGGAGATCGAAAAACTCCTGGGCGCAGTCCCTAAAACTGAAGGCGATATTGCAGCGGCTGAAATTCAGCTGCAGGAGGCGATGTCCAAACTGGGCGCCCTGTACCGGGAACGCCTCGAAAACTACGATCAGGCCGTGGCCGTACTGGAGGGGCTCAACGAGCGCTTCCCCGGCAATACCTACGAGCTGGATTCCTGGTATCAGCTCTATCTGGCGTACACGGATATGGGCAACAACGAGAAAGCAAGGTATTATGCCGATAAGATTTTGGAGAAATACCCGAATACTGCCTATGCGCTAATCATTAAAAATCCAAACTACGCTGAGGAGCTCGTGAAGGAAGAACGGGAGCTCAACCGCTACTATGATGAGACCTATGCCGCCTTTACTTCCGGTAACTATCGCCTGGCATTTGACCGCAGTCAGCAGGCTAAGGATAAATTTGGGGCAGCTAATCCGTTTCAGCCTAAGTTTGCCCTGCTTTCAGCCATGAGCACCGGCAATATGGAAGGTAAGGAAGCCTACGTGGAAGCGCTGCGCAAAGTCGTGGCCCGCTACCCTGATACGGAAGAGCAACTGCGTGCCCGTGAAATCTTGCGCCTCCTGGGCGAGACGACTACGAGCCTGCCTGCCGGCGCCAAAGAGGAAATCGAAGCCTTCTCACAGGAGGACGACAAGCTGCACTACACCATTATCGCCTTCAAAGACAAAGAAGTGAGCCTCACGGATGCTAAAGTGAAGGTGTCAGACTACAATGAGAAGTACCACAAGCTCGATCGCATCCGGATATCCAATATCTACCTTGGCACCACAGCTGACGACCGTATCCCCATTTTGGTGCTGCGCCGCTTTAAGAATAAGCAGGATGCCATGAAGTACTATAATGGTGTACAGCGCAATAAGAGCGAGTTTGTAGATGAAGGGGTGGAGTTTGAACTCTTCCCCGTTACCCAGAACAACTACCGCGAAATCCTCAAGCAGCGCAAGATTGACGGGTACCGGTTGTTTTTCCAGCAATACTACCTCAACTAGCCTCAGCCCACTTCCGATACCCGGATTATCCCGGCTTCTGTATATTGATCAGGAGCCGGGATTTTTTTGAGGAATTTTCAAGTGGAAATATTTTGTTTCAAACAATAGTTTTAAATTAGCGAGCTGAATACTATGAGAAAAACGTATGCTGCTCAACGCCCATACCTACTACAGTCTCCGGTATGGTACCCTGCCACCGTCTGTCCTGACTGAACGCGCTGCACAGTTGGGCTACACGGCTATGGCACTCACGGACATCAATAATACCAGCTGCCTGCATGAGTTTGTCCGCTGCTGCGAAAAAGTCGGGATCCAACCCATCCTGGGGCTGGAATTCCGTAAAGAAGGGCGCTGCCTGTACATCGGGCTGGCCCGCAACCGCGAGGGGCTACGGGAGCTTAATCAGTTCCTGAGTGAAGCCTCAATTGAGGGGCGTCCGCTGCCCGAAGTGGCTCCGCCCATGCAGCATGCTTACATTATCTATCCCCGCCTGGTCAAGCCCATTCAGGCGTTCCGCGAGGAAGAGTTCCTTGGGGTCCGCCCGGAGCACGTCGCCCGGCTTTTTGGGCACGAACTGCTGCAGTATAAAAACAAATTGGTGGCCCTCAGCCCGGTCTTTTTTGCAGACAACGAAGGGTTTGAGCTCCACCGCCTGCTGCGGGCCATCGATGAGAATACCCTGCTGAGTAAGCTGACGCCCAGGCAAATGGTCAAAGCTTCTGAGCGCCTGATACCGCCGGAGCAGCTCCGTGCCTTCTACAAAACACAGCCCTACCTGATTGAGAACGCCGAACGCCTGCTCCAATCCTGCGAAGCAAACCTGCGCCCCGGGCTCCACCTCAACCGCCAAACCTTTACCGGGAGCAAAGCGGGAGACTATAAACTGCTGGAGAAGCTGGCCCTGAATGGGTGCGAACGCCGCTATGCCCACCTGGGTACGGACACCCCGGCCTACCGCAGTACGCTGGAGCGGGTCAGGCGAGAGCTAAAAGTGATTGAGCAGCAGGACTTTTGTGCTTACTTTCTCATCACCTGGGATATTGTGCGTTACGCTGCTTCAGCGGGTTATCATCATGTTGGGCGGGGGAGCGGGGCCAACTCCATCGTAGCTTACTGCCTGCGCATTACCGATGTTGACCCCATGGAGCTGGGGCTGTACTTTGAGCGCTTTATCAACCCGCACCGCACCTCGCCACCGGATTTCGACATCGACTTTTCCTGGGACGAACGGGATGATGTAACGGACTACATTTTTAAGCGCTACGGACGGGACTACACGGCCCTGCTGGCGACTTACTCCACGTTCAAAGGGCGCTCTATTGTGCGCGAACTGGGCAAAGTATATGGCTTGCCAAAGGCAGAGATCGACAAAATCGTAACTGCGCCCTTCGAACCGGAGGAGCATCATGAGCTGGCAGGCAAAATCATCCACTACGGCCGTAAGCTGGAAGGCTTCCCCAATCACCTCTCCATCCACGCCGGGGGCATTGTGATTTCCGAAGAGCCGATTTATTATCAGACTGCCCTGCAATTGATGCCAAAAGGCTTCCCAATCACCCATTTTGATATGTACCACGGCGAAGACCTGGGCTTCCATAAGTTCGATGTGCTCAGTCAGCGGGGGCTCGGGCATATCAAGGATGCGGTAGGCCTGATTAAGCAAAACCGGGGGCAGGCGGTGGACATTCATGATATTCCCCGGCTCAAGGCGGATGAGCGGGTGAAGGCACAGCTCCGTTCCGGGGACTGCATGGGCTGTTTTTACATTGAATCGCCAGCCATGCGGGGCCTGCTCAAAAAGCTGCAGTGCGACAACTACGTGCACCTGGTGGCTGCCAGTTCCATCATCCGGCCGGGCGTGGCCAAGTCGGGCATGATGAAGGAGTACATCCGCCGCTTTCACAACCCCAATGGTTTTGAATACCTGCACCCGGTCTTTGAGGAACAACTGGGCGAAACCTTCGGCGTGATGGTCTACCAGGAGGATGTCATGAAAATCGTGCACCACTTTGCCGGGCTGGGGCTGGACGAAAGCGATGTGCTGCGCCGTATTATGAGTGGAAAGAAGTCTAAAGGCGACACCTTTGAGCGCCTGCAGCGGAAGTACTTCGGGAACTGCCGGGCGAGGGGGCACCCGGAAGACCTGGCCAAAGAGGTATGGCGGCAGGTGGAAAGCTTTTCCGGGTATTCCTTCTGTAAAGCCCACTCTGCCAGTTTTGCTGTGGAGAGTTTTCAAAGCCTTTACCTGAAAGCCTACTTCCCGCTGGAGTTCATTGTGGCGGTGATCAATAATTTTGGTGGGTTCTACCGCTCGGAGTACTACTTCCACGAAGCGCGGCGCTGCGGCGGGCGGGTGCATGCCCCCTGCATCAACCACAGTCAGTACCTGACCACGCTGGACGGGGAGGACATCTACGTCGGCTTCGTGCACCTCCACCAAATGGAGCAGCAGGTGGCCCACCGCATCGTACATCAGCGGGCGCAGGGCGGTGCCTTCCGCGGATTGTCTGACTTTCTAAATCGCGTCGAGATTGGCAAAGAGCAGGTCGACTTACTCATCCGCATCGGTGCCTTCCGTTTTACCGGGCAAACCAAACAGGAGCTGATGTGGGAACGGGTAGCACTGTTTCAGCCACCGGGGCAGGACCGCCATACCATGAGCCTTTTTCCGGAGGAGGGCGAAGAGGTGGAAGCCACCGCCCGGCAGTTCCTGTCCGGAGGCGAAGCAGCGGCCCCCGAGCCTTATGCCGATGCAATAGACGAGCTGGAGCTGCTTGGTTTCCCTCTGTGTCCCCCCTTCGACTTGCTGGATAAACAGGTTTTCACAGATACCATTTCCCAGTCGGCCCGCCTGGGGGAGCTGGAAGGGCGGATCATCCGGATACTGGGGTACTACGTTTGCAAAAAAGACGTACGCACCAGCAAGGGTAAACTGATGGCTTTCGGATGCTGGATTGGGCAGGACGGGCACTTTTTTGATACCGTCCACTTCCCGCCGACCCTCCAACGTTCGCCCTTTCGGGGCAAAGGCGTCTATAAAATCGAGGGCAGGGTAGTCCTTGAGTTTGGCTTTCCCAGCCTGGAGGTGGTAAGGATGTCCTTTCTGGGCTGGGGCAATGTGCAGCCGGATTAGGCTTTAACCCAAAGGCTGTCTACGAAATAGCCCTGATCATCAGTGAAGTGCTGTTCAACCTGGAACCCTGCTTCCCGGGCCAGGCTTTCAATTTCCGGCAGGCTGTACTTTTGGCTCAGCTCGACGTTAATGGCCTCCCAGGCATCAAAGTGGAAAGACTGATTGAGGGCTTTGATGAAAACGTGCTGCGCTTTCTTGCTCACCAAAAAACTGCGTGTCGCGCCGGTTACCGGGTTATAGGATTCCCAGTGCCGGAAGTCCTGCACGTCGAAGTTGGCACCCAGTTCCCGGTTCATACGCTCCAGAAGATTGAGGTTGAATGCGGCGGTGATCCCTGCCGGGTCATTGTAGGCATTAAGAATGACATCAGGGTCTTTCTTCAGGTCAAAGCCAATGAGTAGCTTGTCGCCGGGATTGAGCTCATCTTGCAGGTGTCGCAGGAAAGCAGCGGCTCTTTCTTGCGGGTAGTTGCCGATATTGGCGCCCAGGAAAAGGACAACTTTAGGCGTGGCATCCGTTTCCTTTACTTCGTGCAGCACTTTGAAGTAATCGCCGGGCAAGGGGTGCACCTTGAGCTCAGGCAGTTCTTCACGCAGGCGCTGTTCGAGCTCCAGCAATACATTTGGCGAAATATCCACCGGCTGATACTCGAAGTCGACCGATTGTTCCATGAAGTGGCGGAGCAGTACCCGGGTTTTGTACCCGTCGCCGGCCCCCAGCTCCAGCAGGTGGAAGTGTTCGAGCCCGATAGCGTTAAGGATTTGTGCTTTCTGCTGCTCGAAGATGTCCAGTTCGCAGTTCATCAGGTAGTATTCCGGCATATGCATGATGTCCTGGAATAGCTGATCGCCCCGCTCATCGTAAAAATACATGGAGGGCAACTGTTTGGGGGTTTTCGACAGCCCGTGAAGCACATCTCGGGCGAATGCAGAAAGCTCAGCCGTAGTGATTGCTGTGGAAGCAGTATTAGAAGACATAAATTCAGGTTCTAGAGGTTTTGGTGTTACTTAGCCAGGCGCAGCCCGGTGAATTGCCAGCGTTCCTGCGGGTAGAAAAAGTTGCGGTAGCTCATACGGATGTGCGAACGTGGTGTAGCGCAGGACCCGCCCCGGAGTACCATCTGATTGACCATAAACTTACCGTTGTACTCGCCCAGTGCGCCTTTGAATCGCGGGTAGTTGGGGTAGGGGAGGTAGGCACTGCCGGTCCACTCCCAGGTATTGCCCAGCATCTGAAAATCCTGGCTATTGGCCGGGGCTGTAGGATGGAAGCGCTCGGATTCCACAAAGTTAGCTTCCTCGGGAATGCCCTGGCAGAGCAGGCGGCAGGCGGCTTCCCACTCTTGCTCCGTAGGCAGGCGCATGCCCTTCCAATTGGCAAAGGCGTCTGCTTCGTAATAGTTGATATGGGTGACGGGGGCATTGGGGTCCACCGGTTGCAGCCCCTGCATGGTGTAATGCCACCAATCGCCTTCTTGCTTGTACCAGTAGAGGGGGGCTTTGACCTCCTGTTCCTGTACCCAACTCCAGCCATCGTCCAGCCAGTACCCGAAGTGCTCGTAGCCGCCATCGGCCATGAACGCCATGTACTCTCCGTTGGTGATCAGCCGGTTAGCGATGGCGAAGTCGTGCAGGTAGGTTTTGTGCGCGCCCTGCTCATTGTCCCAGCAGAACCCTTCTCCCTGATGCCCAATGGTGTAGATGCCTTCCTTCACCTGGGTGAAAGACAGTGGCGCAGGCTCAGGAGATTTTACTGGCGTATGGATTGTCTGATAAGCCTCATGCATAGGGTTGTGCCCCAGGATGTACTTGATGTCCGTTACGAGCAGTTCCTGGTGCTGTTGTTCGTGTTGCAGGCCGACCTCCAGCAGCAGCGCCAGGTCTTCGGGCAGGCCATCTTGCGCATACTGTTCCAGAAAGCGGGCCATATGCTCATCCACATATTCGCGGTAGGACTTGATGGTCTCCAGAGGCGGTCGGGTCAGGTTGCCGCGCTTATCGCGTAAAATCCGTGGGCCCTGGCTTTGGTAATAGCTGTTGAAGCAATAATTCAGCGCTTCATTGAACCGTTGGTAGCCTTCCATTTGCTCCGCCAGGATGAAGTTTTCAAAAAACCAGGTGGTATGGCCGAGGTGCCACTTGGGCGGGCTGACGAATGGTACGGGTTGAGCCACATAGTCCTCTGTTTGCAGCGGAGCGCAAATACGGAGGCTTTGCCGGCGAATAGACTGGTACCGGTCAAGGAGGGTGCCTGCTGAGGCAGGTGTCGCGTGCAAGGTCATAGAATTGTTAAGTTGGGTACGCATTAGTAAATGTGAAAAGCGGCAGTTTGTTTGCAGGTACGGCCTGCGGATTGGTACGAAAACAGGGATAAATAGTGAATGCCGCAGCACAGACCGGAAAAGAAAAAGGCCCACCACTCCGAAGAGGTGCGAACCTTCTTTCCGTCTCGGGGAAAAATTCAGCTGTAATTTAAGCTTTTACAGCGGTTTCTTCAAGTATTTCGAGGGATGCTTCAATACCACCCTTCAAAAACTGATCTGTGAGTTCGTACTGCGCAGTGCCTTCCTTAAGCTTAGCAATGGCAGAAGCCTTCAGGATAGCCCCTTTCCAGTCGGTGTTAGTCTTCCACACGCCACCATCAGGGAGGCTGGGCAGGTTGTCATAGCTGATATCGCTTTTCTTTGTCCAGTGATTCACGTAGAAATAGGGTTCATCGCACAGGTTATCCGCAGGGGCGAAGCCAATGCCTACCGTTTTCTCCGGGTTGCTGGTGTCATCGAATTTCACAGTAATCAGGCTGGCGGTATCAAAATGATGGGGCCAGGTAGCCACCTCGCTGGCATATTCGTACATCTTAGCAATTTCGCGGAGCACCAGGCTGGCATTATGCCGGTATTTGGCAAGCTCTCTGTGGTCTTCGGGCGATGTCATCAGGAATGGAGCCCCTTTGTCAAGGTCATGTTCCGGCAATTGATAGTGGTCAATAGGCTGTACATCCTCTCCGCTCAATCCCATAGCTCGCGCCTGCGTGCGCACAAAGCTAAGGGCGGTGCTTTTGGTTTGCCCGGACAGCGGGAAAACGCCCATAGTATTTTCATTTTCGTTGATCATGCGCAGCTCAAACTTGTCATAGACAAGTGCCAGGCGGACACGCCGCTTCAGATTGACTTCCTGAGAAGCCAGTGCGCGTATATCCGGCACCCAATTCAGGCTGGATTGGGCGTCATCAGAGGCTTTGGGGATCAGGCTGTTGCCAAAAGCTGCCACGCACTGCGAAGCATGGTGGAGCTGCTGCATCGCATTCACGAGGTTTTTTGGCGTCTCATTCGTTAGTTTTTTCCAATTGTTAATCAATGCCATATAATTTATTTTTTCTACTATTTTTAACATAGAGAAAGGGCTTTGGGTTTATTTTGTGCACAAAATGAATCATATTGGTCTGTTTTTTGGCAAATCATTGTGCTTTTTATTGGCAGGTGTGGCTTGAAAAGCACAAGCGAGCGAGTTGGGCGTACCTTGCAGGAAGTGTTGCCGGTGTGCTTCGATGAGGAAAACCACGCCTTTTTTAACGTTTGGCCTCAGCTTTTTCACTGGGAGGGCTTTCCCGGTGCGTACGGCTGATGCCCGTAACGACGTAAGTATAGGTGTGCCCGGGCGCTGTAGTGGTGTCCGTAAATTTATACCGCCGCTTACCCGTCCCAAAATGGGTAAGGTGTAAAATATGCTCCGGTTGGCCTAAGTTTACGGGCTGATTGCCCTTGAAACGGTATACCACATAATAGTACGGCCGGTTTTTGCGGTCTCCTTTCCCAAACTTCCATTTGAGCAACGTCCCGTCCCGACGGGCTTTGGCCTTCTTCAGTCGTGGAGCAGCGGGCACCGGAGCTTCTTCATATTGGTGTTCTGGCAGGAGGGCAGGAGTGGCAAAAGCGGCTTGCAGGCTGTCGCGTACCCCCAGGTCGCCATAAAGCGTGGATGCAGCACGGAAGAAAATACCACCATCAATATTGGGGTTGCTTCGGCCCAGTTGTATCTGCCGGGGCAACTCATCCGGTAAGAGCCACTGTTCCATTTTATCACGCCCTACTTTGTAGGCTGCATAGCCAATATATAGCTTAGCCTTTCCTTTGTGCCGGCTCCACCAGCGCTGCAACGCTGCATGGTCCGCGACTTCAAAGCCTATATGCCAATAGAGCTGCGGCACCAGGTAGTCGATCCAGCCTTCCTCCGCCCAGTGGAGCGCATCTGCATAAAGTGCATCATAGGCACCGATGCTGGCCTGAGTGGCAGAGCCTTTGGGGTCTTCTGCCTGATTACGCCACACGCCAAACGGGCTGACGCCAAATTCTGCATGGGGGGCGTGCTGTTCGAGGGTGGAATCGACCATTTCGATCAGCCGGTTGACATTATAACGTCGCCAGTCCGTGATGGTGTCGAATTGAGCTTTGCCGTACTGCTCAAAGGTCAGGCTATCGGGGAATGGCGCGCCCGCTACCGGGTAGGGGTAGAAGTAGTCGTCAAAGTGGATGCCGTCGATGTCGTACCGGCTGGCGATCTCCGCAACTACGGCACTCAGGTGTTGCTGTACCTGCGGCAGCCCCGGGTTGAGGTAGTAGCGGTTGCCATAGGGTACCACCCAGTCGCGGTGCTGATAGAATACCTGGTTTGGCGACAGTTGCGTGGTATCCAGGTTCATGCTCACCCGATAGGGATTGAGCCAGGCGTGGAAATCCATGCCGCGTTTATGCGCTTCGTCTATCATAAACTTCAGGACATCGTACTCCGGGCTGGGCGGCAGGCCCTGTTTTCCGGTCAGGTAACTTGACCATGGAGCGTATTCAGAGCGATAGAAGGCATCTGCAGCCGGGCGCACCTGAGCAACGACAGCATTGAAGCCTGTTGCTTTGAGCTTGTCCAGCAAATTGCGCCACTCCTCCTGATGAGCAGTAGGCCAGGTAGAAGGAGACTTGGGGTAGTCAAGGTTGAGGACGGTCGCCACCCAAACACCACGGAATTCGCGCTTCAGGGGGCGGTCTGCCTGCCCGTTCAGTGTACTTGCGAGGGCTGGCAGTAGCAGTAATAGAATGGTTTTAAGCCGTTGCTTTAGCGCCGGTTTGGCATTCTTCGAGGAGCCAGTATTTATTGATGACATTTTCGCTGTTTTCTATTTTGTCGCGAAGTTCGTCAATTTCTTTTTCAAAATCCTTACGGGAGTAGGTCGAAGCGCTATGCTTGATAAGGACCAGCTTCTTGGCAAAGCGGAGGAAGTTGGTATAGCCTCGCTTTTGCTCCACAGTCATCTTTCGGTTGCGAATGACGTAAATGCGGAACGTCTCAATCAGCGAGAGCAGGGCTTCGGTATCCTGCAGGGCATAGTAGGTGCGCAGGAGGAGGAAGGTGGTGCTCAGGTGGTACTTAACATCCGTAAACTGTACGAGGAGCAGGGCAGAAAGGGCATCTTCGTACAAGCCTTTATTGTAGTACAGGTTGCCAAGATTATAGTTATAGGCATTCTCCTGCCGGTGGGTGGGCAGTTTTTCCTGGTATTCCTGCAGGAAGTTTTCGGTCCAGGTGAATTCTTTGAGCCGGGCGCCGAGGGTGGCGATATTCTTATAGTCCCATTCTGAAATCAGCCCCTTGTCCAGCAGGAGGTCCTGCTTAAGCCCCTGCTTGTACAGCTGGAATAACTCGACCTGATAGTCCCGGTGCCCGGCATTGATCATCCGGATACAATAATTGTAGGAGAAGCTATAGAGGTCACGCCCTTCGGTTTCGGAAAAGGACTTCATATGCTCTGCCAGCATTCGCTTCATACGCTGATAGTGCTCGGGGTTGTCTTCCTCCAGCATGCTCATAAGAGCTGTGTAGTACATCACAATGGAATATTCACCCTCGAAGTCCGGCCAGTTGGCCCGCAGGTATTCCAGTAGCTCGTTCAGCATTCGGAAGTTGTAAGAGGTGTTGAGGATAAGGGAGTTGGCAGTCAGGTGGCAGCAGTTCCGGAGCTTCTCGAGGATGTAGTACTTGTCGAGCTCGTCCAGCATGTTTTGGAAGGTATTGGTCTCTGCCCGGTCAAAGTATGTACCGCTATAGTAGCCCATAGCATGGTTGAGCCGGTAGCTGGTGTGGAAATACTCGGAGTCGTGGACCGGGTCCTTCTTCAGCTTTTTCATCAATTGTTTGCCCCGGTTGGTCATGATATCGAACTGATGGTTGTCGAAGGCTTCCTCAAGTGTGAAGATGGCTTCCTGGTACCTTTGTTTTTCAATGTGTTCAGCAGCCATGAACCGATAGTACAGCTTATTGAGGTAGGACATCACATTGTACAATTGCTGTTCGCTGAATTCTTCGCCGGGAAACAGGGCTTTGTAGGCGCGTTCTTTAGTTAGCCCGCTGGGCCGCCCATCTGCTTTTTTAAGGATGAATTCCAATAGGGCGGTAGTCCGATCATGCTGATTGAAGTAGGGGGAGTTGACAAATTGGCGGAAGCGTTCCCGTTTCTTCGCAGATAATTCCCGGATGTGCTGTACGAGGCGGCTCTGATACATAGGTTTTAACTTAAGGTAATACAGAATTGGTTTAAGATATTTCTAATAAATTTCTGTTTATCAGTGTTTTGATGAGATATGGGTTAGTGTTTCTGGTCAGAAATATACGAAAATGTACTTATTTTACACATGAAATGATATCATATTTGTGGTGTACTCACAATGAAACACTATTTTAAATTTATGCCAGTTCGACGTAAACAAGAATGGCACAACCGATGGAAAAAGGAGCGCAAATGCATTCGTTTGCCTTTGTAACCCGGCATCATCAACTCCCCCCTTTTGACCTTTTCAGATCGCTATGTTCAGTACGCTTCTACCCAAGCTCTTTGGCTACTTTATGGCCAGTTTGGCTGACAAGCATGTTCCTTCAAAGACCTGGAGCGCGTTCAGGTCGCTCCTGTCTATGCCGTTCTTTTGTTAACGATACAAAATACTGACTACGCCAGGATTAAAGTCAGTATGTACTTTACAAAGGTAGTTGTTGCCAACTGCCGAATCAAAGTATAAAAGCCAGTAAACCATTGATCATTAAGTCGAACGAATGTCTCAAGGCCCCCGGTCCGGGGGCCTCTTTTGTTATGCGCAAGGCCGTATTTCGAAAAAAATCAGAAAAAACGCAGTGGAATGCAGGCTTTAATCACACCTTTTTTAAGAAAACTGATAGGTTTTAATACTCTATATGATTGTTAATCAGTTTTTTATGTTTTTTGTTGACTTGGGTTTTAGTACAGTAATATTTAAAAATGTACTTAGCATCCCCCAAAATTTAGTTCACCTTTGTAATGTGATCGGAAAGCAACGGCTTTCAAAGCAAGATCCAAGACCTGATAACGACTTATAATCTCATGAACACGACCTGTTTTTTGAGCTAATGACAAATCATAATCTTTTTCAGGAGCCTTCTTGCTGATGACAAATCATAATCAAACGACGACACTCAAAAGTATTCGGCTTATTACTAACAAATTATAATCCACAACTTTCTTAGTAGCCGAATCACTACAAGCAATTGTAGTTCCACGAATAATGCAATTATAATCTCATGAATTTTTTGAGGGTGCCGATGGGCACCCTCCTTTTGGTATGTAGATAGCCTCTCAAAGCTCTTTTGGAACCGGTCCGTTGTGACCGGTTTTCTTTTTTGTACTCTATCCTAAATTGCCACATTTCCCCCATTCGTCCCTATATTCGCCTTTCTCAATCGTACAACCAATGAACCACATAATAGCACCCTCGCTTTTGGCGGCCGATTTCACCCGCCTGGCTGATGAAATTCAAATGGTCAATGATAGCCAGGCAGACTGGCTCCACCTCGATGTAATGGACGGCCGCTTTGTGCCCAATATTACTTTCGGGATGCTGCTCATTGACGCGGCGAAGCAACTCTGCACCAAGCCCCTCGACGTCCACCTCATGATCGTGGAGCCGGAAAAGTACGTGGAGCAATTCCGCGAAGCCGGGGCAGATACCATCACTGTGCACCTCGAAGCCTCCACCCATTTACACCGCACGCTGCAACAGATCAAAGCCACCGGTGCCAAAGCAGGCGTAGCCATCAACCCGCATACGCCGGCAAGCAGCCTGGAAGATATCATCGAGCTGGTCGACCTGGTCTGTGTCATGTCGGTCAACCCCGGCTTCGGCGGGCAGAAATTCATTTACAATACCATTCCCAAGATCCGGCGGATCAAAAACCTGATCACCGTACGCAATACCGAAACACTTATCGAAGTGGACGGTGGGGTAGGGCTCCACAACGCCGAGAAAATCCTGCAGGCCGGTGCTGATGTACTGGTTGCGGGCAGCAGTGTCTTCAAAGCTGATGACCCTGCGGATGCTGTAGCGCGCCTGAAAGACATAGGGGGCGAAATACAGCGGTTCGCCTAAATAAAAAATGCCATCCGGCGTTCCCTTTTTAGAATGCCCGATTTGACGATCCCGCAGGGAAAAACCTGCTCCACAACTGTATTATGAAGCATACTCAACTGTCACTCTTTGCCCTTTTTCTCATTTCTATCTTTCCCCTTTCCGCACAGGAAGCTAATTTAGCTAAGGTCACCGGCCTGGTCACCGATGCAGTCAGCGAAGCCCCGGTAGATTTGGTAACGGTTTACATTGATGGGACGAACAAAGCAGTGGAAACCAGTACCACTGGCCGTTACAGCATTACCGTGCCGGCCAATGAGGATTTTGTCCTGGTCTTCAGCCGTATTGGCTATCAGAAGGTCGAAGCTAAAATTGCTAATATGCCACCCCGCACCACCCGGCAGGTGGATGTGGAAATGCCGCCCATCAATTCTGATGTGGAGGTCATCGTGCGGGAAAGCAAAATTAAGGATGCAGGCATCATCACCGAAGATGTGGAGCAGCTCCGGCTCCTGCCCACCACCACCGGGAACCTTGAAAGCCTCCTGCCGTACATCGCGCTGGGTGCAAGCGGTGGAACCGGAGGCGAGCTCAGCTCACAGTACAACGTGCGTGGAGGCAACTACGACGAAAACCTGGTCTATATCAATGACTTCGAAGTATACCGGCCGCAGCTCATCCGCGCCGGGCAGCAGGAGGGCCTGACATTCGCTAATATGGACCTGATCCGGAGTCTTTCCTTTTCTTCCGGTGGCTTCGAGGCCAAATATGGAGATAAGCTGTCCTCTGTACTCGATATCAAGTACAAACGGCCGGATAGCCTGAGGGCTTCTATGGAGCTGAGTTTCCTAGGGGGCTCGGCTCATGCGGAGGGAAGCATCGATGTGGGCAAGGACAGCTACCGAAAGCTCCGCTACCTCTTCGGCGCCCGTTACAAAACGACCCGTTACCTGCTCGGCTCTCTGGATGTGCAGGGCGAGTACATCCCCAATTTTACCGACTTTCAGACCTATATTACCTACGACATCAACCGCAACTGGCAGCTCGGCCTGCTGGCCAACTACAACCGCTCAGAGTACAACTTCACGCCTACGGAGCGCAGCACAGCTCTGGGCCTGATCAACTTTGCCCTGGAGCTTTTCAGCGTATTCGACGGGCAGGAAGTCGATGATTTTACTACTTCGATGGGCGGATTGTCCCTGACCTATCTGCCCGACCGCAGCCGCAACCCCTTCTTCCTGAAATTCCTGGCTTCTTCCTTCCGCAGTGATGAGAATGAGCGCTTTGACATTATAGGCCGGTACAGCCTGCGCCAAATTGAGACCGGGCTGGGCAGTGATAACTTCGGGGAAGTGATTGCTGAGCTGGGGACGGGCACGCAGCAACAGTTTGTCCGCAACTTCCTGGACATCCAACTCTACAATTTCCAGCACAAAGGCGGCATTGAGCTGCAGCTCGATCCTGACAAAGACGATGTGACAGCCAGCCACTTCGTGCAATGGAGCGCCAAAGTGCAAAACGAGCTCATCGACGACCGTATCAACGAGTGGGAACGCCTGGATTCGGCAGGGTATTCCCTGCCCTACGATACTTCTGATGTCCAGTTGTTTAATGTGCTCAAGACCCGCAATGAGCTGGTGAGCACTCGTTTCACTGCCTTTGTGCAAGACACGTACACCTATCGGGACGAAGAGCGCGGAGAGTGGCGGGTTTCTGCCGGTGTGCGGGCTTCCTACTGGGATTTGAATCAGGAATTGCTCATCTCGCCCCGCGCCCAGCTGCTGTACAAACCACTGGCAGGCAAACGCGATATTTCCTACCGCCTGGCGGGCGGCTTGTACTATCAGCCCCCGTTTTACCGGGAAATGCGGGGCTTTGACGGTAGTGTGAACACGGACCTGCGGGCACAAAAGTCCGCACATATTGTCGGGGGATTCACTTACGATTTCTACCTGGGCAAGCGCAACCCCAAGAAATTCCGCTTCATCACCGAAGCCTATTACAAGAGCCTTTGGGACGTTGTTTCCTACGAGATTGAGAATGTCCGAATCCGGTACTCCGGCCAGAATGATGCCACGGGCTACGTGACCGGGATCGACCTACGCCTGAATGGCGAATTTGTGCCCGGGGCTGAGTCCTGGATCAACCTTTCCTTCCTGCGGGCGCGCGAAAGCCTCAATGGCGTGCAGCACCTCATCCGCGAAGTCGGGCAGACAGAAGGGCAGCCGGTAGATGACGTACCCCGCCCCACTGATCAGTTCATGAACCTGTCGATGCTCTTCCAGGACTATCTGCCCAACAGCGAGAACTTCCGCATGCACCTCAACCTGACCGTAGGCACCGGCCTGCCTTTTGGCCTGCAGGGCAACAACGAAGTATTCCGTAATACCTACCGCTTTTCGCCCTATCACCGCGTGGATATTGGCTTTAGCCTGCAGCTGTTTGATGAAGAGAGGCGCCGGAAAAACCCCAGCCACTTCCTTAGCTTTACCCGCAACACCTGGCTGAGCCTGGAAGTCTTCAACCTCATGCAGGTCCGAAATCAGGCCGGCAATACCTGGATAAAAACTATCTTTAACCAGCAATACGCTATACCGAATTACCTCACTTCCCGGCGGATCAACCTCCGCCTGCGGATGGAATTCTGATTCGATTATGTCTGAAGAACAACCTAAAAAACGACGTTTACTGTCCCGCTGGGACTGGCTATGGCTCATCATTGTTGCCGCTATCATCCTGTACGTACTGGCAGACCGCCTGGGCATGCCCGTGGTCACTAAAACAGAGCAGGAAGAACTGATTGAGCATCCACACCGGGACTAATATCTAAACCACCGCCACCTATGAAAAAATCATATCTATTGGCCGCACTAAGCACTTTACTCGCACTGGCCGCCTGCCAAACTGAAAACGCACAGGCTGGTGCCGAACAGAATTCCGCACAGCCAACTGCTGAAGCCCATCCATTCCTGCCGCCGGCAGAGCGTTGGGGGCAGCTGTTTGTCGATGTTCAAATGGCAAAGGTCTTCCCTGATGGAAAAACCTTTGTGGACTGTACGCCTAAGCAGCCTGCGGAAGAGATCCTTGCCGCCTACGAAGCAATGAAAGGTGAACCAGAGTTTCATCTAAAGGCTTTCGTGCTGGAGCATTTCGAATTGCCAAAGGATTACGCCTCCGGCTTTACCTCCGACCCTTCCCGCAGCCCGGCAGCGCACATCAACGCTCTTTGGCCGGTACTGACCCGTGAGCCCGACAACCAAAGTACGATGGGGTCGCTCATCCCGTTGCCCAATGCCTATGTGGTGCCCGGTGGCCGCTTCGGTGAAATTTACTACTGGGACAGCTACTTCACGATGCTGGGGCTTGAAGTTGCCGGCAAAACCGATATGATCCGCAATATGCTGGACAACTTTGCCTACCTCATTGATACGGTGGGCTTCATTCCCAATGGCAACCGCGATTATTTCCTGACCCGGTCCCAACCACCTTTCTTTGCCGCTATGGTTGACCTGCTGGCACAGTCTGAACTCGAGTCTACAGATCAGCAGGCGGTCTACCTGCGTTACCTCCCTCAGCTGGAAAAAGAATATGCTTTCTGGATGAATGGAGAAGAGCAGGTGAGTGCCGAAAACCCGGCCGTGAAGCACGTGGTCCGTTTGCCGGAAGGCGAAATCCTCAATCGTTACTGGGATGAAGGCGATTATCCCCGGGAGGAGATGCACCGCGATGATATCGAAACCGCCGAAAAGGCAGAAGGTCGCCCTGCCGAGCAAGTCTACCGGGACCTTCGATCTGCCTGCGAATCTGGCTGGGACTTCAGCAGCCGATGGTTTGCTGACCCTGAGCGCCTGGAAACCGTTCAGACCACGCAGATCATTCCGGTAGACCTGAATGCCCTGCTTTACAACCTCGAGCTCATCCTGTCCAAAGCCAACGCCCTGAACGGTATGACCGATCGGGCAGCGCTGTACGAAGAAAAAGCGGATCAGCGCCGTGCTGCCATCCAAAAGTACCTCTGGGATGAGCAGGAAAGCTTTTATCAGGACTACAACTTTGTCCAGCAGGCCTTCACGGGGCAGCGGTCTCTGGCTGCCGTGTATCCGCTGTTTTTTAACATCGCCTCGCCTCAGCAAGCCGCTTACGTAGCCGGTGTACTGGAGCGGGACTTCCTCGCTGACGGTGGGCTCGTTTCCACCCTTACCCACAACGGGCAGCAATGGGATGCCCCCAACGGCTGGGCTCCCCTGCAATGGATGAGTATCAAAGGCCTGCGCAACTACGGAGAGGACGAACTGGCGCAGCGCGTACGCGACAACTGGGTCGCCCTGAACATCAAAGTGTACGAAAATACCGGCAAGATGGTGGAAAAATACAATGTGGAAGACATGGGGCTGGAAGCTGGCGGTGGCGAGTACCCGGTACAGGACGGCTTTGGCTGGACCAACGGGGTGTTGCTGCGCCTGCTAAGTGAAACAGAAGGGGAGTAATCGATAAAAAACAGGAAGCATGTTTCAAATTAAGACCGAAGCCTTTGGGGAATACGAAGCGTACCTGCTTTCGGATACTACCGGAGCTCATCAGCTCAAGCTTGTACCGGCATTTGGTGCCTGTGTGATTGACCTGCAACTGAATGGGCAGGCGGTGCTGGATACTTACCAAACGCCCCGTGAGATGGATATCAACCGCTGGGCAAAAAATGTACTGCTTTACCCTTTTCCGAACCGCCTCAAAAACGGGCAGTACGAATGGGACGGGCAGGCCTATGCGTTTCCGGTCAATGATGTGCCCACTGACAACGCGCTGCATGGCTTCGGTACCGAGCAGGAGATGGAAGTGGCAGACTCGGAAGCCACGGCAGATTATGCTCAGGTCCGTTGCCGGTTTGACTATGACGGGGCATTGGAATACTACCCTTTCCCTTTCCGGTTTGAAGCCGCTTTCACTCTTCGGTCCGGCGCTCTGGAAGTGGAGTTATCTGTAGAAAATACAGGCGCTTCTGCATTGCCCTTCGGCATGGGCTGGCACCCTTACTTCCGGCTCTCGGAGGACCTTGCCAATCATCACCTGCATCTTCCTCCATGTGAAATGATAGGTGTGGATGCGGCGATGATCCCCACGGGCAAACGCTACGAGTACACTACTTTCTCACAGCCCCGGCGTATCGGCAGCGAAGTGCTGGATAACTGCTTTGCCTTGCAGCAGCAGGAAGGGCGCATTGAGATTGTGCTCACGCATGCCGATCAGGAGCTCCGTTACTGGCAGGAAGTGGGGGAGATGGGGTTCCCTTACGTTCAGCTTTTCACGCCTCCGCACCGTACCTGCCTGGCCATCGAGCCGATGACCTGCAATATCGATGCTTTCAATAACGGGGAAGGACTGATACGTGTCGAATCAGGGGAGCGCCGTGCTGCGGTATTCGGGGTAGATAAAAAACCGTAGTGTTGTTTTTGTTTTTTATTGACGTTTTTAAAAGTATTTTGTATATTTAAGGGCGTACGCACACTCTGTATGATTATGCCCCTAAACTTGAACATCCACCAGCCAGACGACCGCTTTTTCAAGTCGGCCATGAGCGATCCGGAAGTGGTCAAAGCTTATCTTCAGCATTTCTATCCAAAGATTGCGGCTATTGCTGACCTCGGTACGCTACAGCAGCAAAATACGCAGTCTATGCGCCCTAATTTAAAGCTGTTCAGCGCTGATGTCGTGTACCGGTGCCGGTTGAGGGGTGGAAGTGGGGAGCATTTTCATTTCTGCTTGCTGTTCGAGCACAAATTGGAGCCAGACGAGCATGTAGCGGTACAAATAGGGCTGTACATTTTCCTGCTCCTGCGAGAACAAGCAAAAGCCCAAAAGCAGCCGTTAGAACCGGTGCTGCCCCTGTTGTTTTACAATGGCAAGGCGGCGTGGCAGCCTAGGCGGATCCGCGCCATTTTTGAAGGGCACCCCGGTTATGAAGTTTTGAAGCCCTACCTGCCGGATTTTGATTTCCTGTTTGAAGATGCGCACCGATTGCCCCCGGAAGAATTGCTGAAGCTTGACCTGAGCTACTTCCGCTCCACGGTACTGTCGATGGCTGCGGCATA